>Ga0164241_10000178_pt1 | contig 150865 bp, 119 predicted proteins | sample OricomyardsoilBY_FD_108780 | JGI IMG/M metagenome (GOLD analysis project Ga0164241, IMG submission 108780) | Backyard soil microbial communities from Emeryville, California, USA - Original compost - Back yard soil (BY) | ecosystem: Environmental > Terrestrial > Soil > Unclassified | place... | reverse complement strand
CAAAGGCTCATCCACATAAGCCAATACACCTGGCATTTCGAGATCAGCCGCTTTGCGCATTGCAGCGTTAATTGCATCAACAGAAACGTCTTTTTCAACCAATACGTTCAGATCAACCAAAGATACGTTGATAGTTGTGACGCGAACCGAAATACCATCTAACTTGCCTTTCAATTCTGGCAATACCAAACCTACTGCTTTTGCAGCACCGGTAGTAGTTGGAATCATAGATTGCGTAGCTGAACGCGCACGGTAGATGTCTTTGTGGAATACGTCAGACAACACCTGATCATTCGTGTAGGAATGGATAGTGGTCATCGAACCTTGCACGATAGTGAAGTTATCGTTCAACACTTTAGCGATGGGCGCCAAGCAGTTGGTGGTGCAAGATGCGTTAGAAATAATGGTGTCAGTAGCTTTCAATACTTTGTTGTTTACACCGAAAACTACGGTGGCATCAACATCGGTACCTGGAGCAGAAATAATCACTTTTTTAGCGCCAGCAGCTAAGTGCAAGCCTGCTTTGTCTTTACTGGTGAATATACCGGTACATTCGTAAACCACATCTACATTCAATTCGCCCCACGGCAATTTAGCGGGGTCGCGCTCAGCGGTAATGCGGATTGCATCGCCGTTAACGTACATGAACTCACCTTCATATTTTACGGTACCGCTGAATTGGCCATGTACTGAGTCATATTTGGTGAGGTGTGCGTTTAAGTGTGCATCACCCAAATCGTTGATACCCACGATTTGAATTTGTTCGCGCTTGCCTGATTCATATAAAGCACGCAGTACATTGCGACCGATACGACCATAACCGTTAATTGCCACTCTGATAGTCATTTGTTGCTCCTAAGTCAATTGGGGTACCCACTGCGGGGTATTCATCATTTTAAAAATATTAACCCCTCCGCCACTCCCTTTTAGCAGGGAGCACAGCTCCTCCCCGCTTTTCAAGGGGAGGTTGGGACGACTGCATGGATGCGGGAGGTAGAGCCACGCAGGATGCAGTTGCCGAGGGGGTTGTTAGTTAGCGTGGCAGGCTTGCTGCTTCGCGCGCTAGACGTTCGATTTCATCCCAACGGCCAGCTTTCATCAATTCTTTTGGAGCCATCCAAGTGCCGCCTACGCAGGCTACGTTTGGCAATGCCAAGTAGCTTGGTGCGCGCGCCAAATCAATACCGCCGGTTGGGCAGAAAGTGATTTGTGGCAATGGGCCGCCGATAGATTTCAACATAGGCACGCCGCCCGCTGCTTCAGCAGGGAAGAACTTCTGGTGCGTGAAACCTTGCACGTACAAATTCATGGCTTCAGTAGGTGTAGCTACACCTGCCAACAACGGAATTGGATTACCTTTCGCGGCTTCAATCAGCGCTGGCGTTGTGCCTGGGCTCACCAAGAAAGTTGAACCGGCTTTAATAGCCGCTTCCAAATCTTTTGGGGTGATAATAGTGCCGGCACCTATAACGGCATCTGCAGGCAAAGCTTCAACCATCGCAGTAATAGCATCTAACGCACAAGGAGTACGCAGGGTGATCTCCAATACCTTCAAGCCGCCGTTGTAGAGTGCGCGCGCTAGAGGCACTGCATCTTCGATACGCTCAACAACCATCACCGGTACAACCGGTGCCACTTTCAGAATTTGATCTATGGATAAAGCCACTGTGTTTTCCTCGTTTGAGATAAATACTTACTTTCAAGTCTTTCGTACGTTTACTTCTTTAGAGAAGTCGTCAGCCCCAATCAGGCCTTAGGGTTCAATTCTTTAAGGGAATTGTCATCCTCAATCAGGCTTTAACGTTCAACCCTTTAGGGGGAATCGTCATCCTCGCGCAGCGGGGATCCAGCTTTTGCTGTTAACGAAACACCCTTAAGAGCTGGATCCCCGCTGCGCGAGGATGACGACTCCCTATTTGAACCTATTTCTTCTCTACGGCGCCCAGTAAACCACCACCGGAACGCGATCTTGCTGGAGAATTGCACGAATCGGCATTTCTGCCACATCTGTACCCGCTTGGGCTTTGCGCAATACAGCTAACTTTTCGTCGCCCGTAATTAATAGCACTAAAGTCTTGGAACGCAATAAACCGGCGAGCGATAAGGTCATTCTTTCGGTAATAGCACCGGTTACTTCGCTTTCATGGGCAATAATAGCCGCGCAAAGTTCAGGTGAATCCGGGTTTAGCGCTGGCTCAAGACCGTTGGCGTGGGGGAAAAGCGAGGCGGTGTGGCCATCGGAACCCATACCCAAAATCGTGATATCGAAAGGTTGCGCAAGCTGTTGGTAGGCGGCTTCACAATCGGCCAAGCCTTCTTGCGCAGTATCGGCAGTATTTTTCATGCCGATCAAATTAGCGACGGCGGCCTTGTTTTGAATCAGATGTTTTACGGTAAAGGCTTCGTTGCTTTTATCGTGCGCGAAATCAACCCAGCGCTCATCCACCAACGCGATATAAACCGATTCCCAGTCTAAATCCACATTGCTTAAGCTTTTGTAGAGCGGCTCGGGTGTGCTGCCACCAGAAACCATAAAAGTTGCTTCACCACGCTCTTCGATTGCTTGGTTGAGTGCAGCAACGCACTCAACCTCTAAAGCTGCCACCATGTCTTGACGATTTTCAAACAAACACTCAGTCACCATTAGTGGCTTTCCTCGCTACCGACTTCGTCGATATTAAACCAACTGCGGCCATCAGAACCCACCAACTGCGCCGAGGCGATTGGCCCCCAAGTGCCGGCCATATAGCCGTGTGGTTTGTTCTCTGGGCGCTGCCAGGCTTCAATAATCGGGTCAATCCACGCCCATGCGGCATCCACTTCGGCGCGGTGAATAAACAGACTTGGGTTATTCGCCGCGGCATCTAACATCAAACGTTTATAGGCATCGCTGAAATAATCTTTGTAGGCATCTGCCAAGTTCAGATTCAGCACCACAGGCGATAACTGCATTTCCTGCTTGCCCAAATCTTTAGAGTTCATGATGATCTTGATGGACTCTTCTGGCTGCAAACGAATCACCAAACGGTTGGGCGTGGTGATACCGGCAGAATCCGGGAAAACTCTATGAGCAACATCTTTGTATTGAATAACGATTTCTGCAAAACGCTCTTTCATGCGCTTGCCGGTACGCAAGTAAAACGGAATATTCGCCCAGCGGGAGTTGTCGATATGCGCGCGAATCGCCACAAAAGTTTCGGTATTGCTGGGCGCACCTAACTCATCCAAATAACCCGGAACACTTTTACCGCCCATATCACCTGACACATACTGACCGCGCACAGTGTTAAAGCGCACAGTGTTGCCGGTTAGTGGACGCAAACTTTCCAATACTTTTAATTTCTCGGCGCGAATACGCTCAGCGGTCATTTTATTCGGCGACTCCATGGCCACCAAACACAATAATTGCAAAATGTGGTTTTGCACCATATCGCGCAATGCACCAGCACCATCGTAAAAACCCGCGCGGCCTTCTAAGCCGACAGTTTCAGAAATCGTGATTTGCACATTATCAATGGCGCGTGCATCCCAAAGATGTTCGAAAATACCATTGGCAAAACGCAGTGCCAAAAGGTTTTGAACCGCCTCTTTACCAAGGTAATGATCAATACGGAAAATTTGCGTTTCTTCAAAATATTCAGCAATGCTACTGTTAATTTCTTCAGCAGTTTTAGCATCGTAGCCAAGCGGTTTTTCTACCACTACACGCGAGGTTTTCGTGATCAAACCAGATTCGTGCAAATGCTTACAACACTCACTGAATACTGATGGTGGTGTAGAGAGATAAAACACGCGCTGACGGTTATCGCCGCTATTAAGCAGCTCAGCCATTTCTGTCCATTTTTCATCGAGGGTGGAGATATCAACGAAAATAGGGGAAATAATAGTGGCAAATTTATCCCAAGCTTCAGCGTCAAATTCACCTTTATTAAGGTGTTCTTTAGCAGCATCGCGCACGATAGTTTTGTAATCAGCAACCATTTGCGCTTTGCGCAAGGTTGGAATAATACGAGTACCTTCAGGTAATTCGCCATTGCGATGGGCGCGGAATAAACCCGGGATTAATTTGCGCAACGCCAAGTCACCGGCGGCACCAAAAAGAACAAAATCAAAGGCTTCAAGCATGGGGTTTATCCTATAGATACTTTCTAGAACAGAGCTTTCTTGAACAGACACTTTCTAAATATTGCTAAATAGCTGATGTATGTAAAGCGTAAACATATATTGGTCGTCATCCTCGCGCAGCGGGGATCCAGCCGTTTACAAACTACAATCAAGAGCTGGATCCCCGCTACGCGAGGATGACGACTCCCTTTTTAACTAAACTTCTTAACTAAACTTCGAGTAAATCAGCTGACACTAATTACCAAGTGAAAACGGTAGCACCCTCTTCCGCTAAACCAACTGCTGCACGCAAAGGTGCAAACAATTCACGCCCCATACCTTGATGGCTGGCCGTTAAATCAGCGGTGGCGTGTTGGCGTTTATTCAATTCTTCATCGCTAATCAATAAGGTCAAAGTGCCCGCTTCGGCATCCAGCTCAATCATATCGCCGTTTTGAACAAGGGCGATTGGCCCTTTATCCAAGGCTTCTGGAGAAATATGAATGGCCGCTGGAATTTTACCAGACGCGCCAGACATACGGCCATCGGTCACCAAAGCGACTTTAAAGCCGCGATCTTGCAATACGCCGAGCGGTGGCGTGAGCTTGTGCAGCTCAGGCATGCCGCAAGCTTTCGGGCCTTGGAAGCGTACGACTGCGATAAAATCTTTTTCTAATTCACCACGTTTAAAGGCTGACTGCATTTCGTCTTGGGTATGAAATACAATGGCTGGCGCAGTCACTTTCCGGTGCTCCGCTTTTACCGCTGACACTTTAATAATGGCGCGACCGAGGTTGCCTTTCAGTAACCGCATTCCACCATCGGCAGTGAAGGGTTTGCTGGCTGGGCGCAAAACGGCATCATCCAAACTTTCAATCGGCGCATCGCGCCATACCAAATTGTTTCCATCAAGGAATGGTTCTTTGGTGTAAGGCTCCAAGCCGCCTGCACCCATCACGGTTTTAACATCGTCATGCAACAAACCGGCTGAGCGCAGTTCACGCATCAAATAACCCATACCGCCTACAGCTTGGAAGCGATTTACATCCGCCAAACCATTGGGATAAATGCGGCACATGAGCGGAATTATATCAGACAAATCGCTCAAATCCTGCCAGTTCACCAGCACACCAGCAGCGCGGGCGATAGCCACAATATGCATTGCGTGATTGGTTGAACCGCCAGTAGCCAAGAGGCCAACAATACCGTTTACGATGGTTTTTTCAGTGACAATATCCGCCATAGAGGTGAAGTTGTCAGGCTTGGTAATACGCGCCAATTGGTGCACAGCTTCGCGGGTTAAAGCTTCGCGCAGCGGGGTATAAGGGTTTACGAATGAGCTGCCCGGTAAGTGCAAGCCCATAATTTCCATCAGCATTTGATTGCTGTTGGCGGTGCCGTAGAAAGTACAAGTACCCGCGCTGTGGTAAGACGCACTTTCAGCGGCCAATAATTCTTTGCGCCCTACTTTGCCTTCGGCAAACAATTGGCGCGCCTTGGCTTTTTCAGCGTTAGGCAAGCCTGGAGTCATAGGGCCAGCCGGTACAAAAATCACGGGCAACTGACCGAAGGACAAAGCGCCCATCGCCAAACCGGGAACAATTTTGTCGCAAATACCTAAGCACAAAGCGCCGTCGAACATATCGTGTGACAGGGCAATCGCGGTGGACATGGCAATAACATCGCGACTGAACAGCGACAAATCCATACCGGCAAAACCTTGGGTCACACCATCGCACATGGCTGGTACACAACCCGCCATTTGCGCGGTCATACCCATCTCATGGGCAGCAGCCTTAATCGGCTCTAGGTATTCGCCATAAGGAACATGCGCAGACAACATTTCATTGTAAGCCGAGACCACACCCAAATTGGGCGCCTGACCTTCTGCCAAAGCTTCCTTATCAGACGTACTGCAGGCCGCAAAACCGTGGGCCAAGTTTGCGCAACCTAAATGATGACGTGAAGGACCAGTTCTACGCGAACCTTCTACCTTGGCAAGGTAAGCGGCGCGAGTGTCACGGCTTCTTTCAATAATTCGGTTGGTAATGTCGATAAGTCTTGAGTCAGTCATGGCATACCACTTTTGTTAAGTCTGCTTCGGTTGGTAAAACACACTACCAACATGAGGTTTTCTGTATCGCAAAAAACGAAAAGGAGTTTGCCGAGAACTCCAATAAGGGATTGTGCCAACAAAGGGCACTACACCTTTTACCCTTATTAAGACCTCTTTCGCAAGCGATTGCTGGGCGGGTAATCATTTTCTGTACATCGGTTACAGCATCTGTTCCGGCCAACCAAAGGCCGGAACAGATCAGACTAAGAGCATTAGGCTTTCTTAGCCGCCTTATAGAAGGCAATTAAATTACGGGTTGAGGCATCGTGCTTGGCGTTATCGGCAGCGCCAACTGCCAACTCTGGTTGAATCGCCGAGGCCAACACCTTACCTAATTCCACGCCCCACTGATCAAACGAGTGGATGCGCCAAATAATGCCCTGCACAAAAATCTTGTGTTCGTAGAGCGCAATCAAGCCACCCAGGGTTTTGGCGTCAACTTTAGGCAACAACAACGTATTGCTAGGGCGATTGCCCTTGTGCACCTTGTGCTCAACAATTTCTTCGATACGCATAGCACTTACACCTTTGGCGCTCAACTCTTTGCGTACTTGGTCGGCATCAATACCTTGCATTAAGGCTTGGGTTTGCGCGAAGAAGTTTGCCATCAAGGCATCGTGATGACCGTCAACCGACACAGTTGGCTCTACCGAACCAATAAAATCCGCAGGGATAATATCGGTACCTTGGTGCAACATTTGATAGAACGCGTGCTGGCCATTAATGCCCACCTCACCCCACACCAAAGGAACACTGCCATAACTGATCGGTTCGCCCGCCCAGTTGACGTGCTTGCCGTTAGATTCCATTTCCGCCTGCTGCATATAAGCAGGGAAACGGTGCAGGCATTGGTCGTAGGGCAACAAAGCTTGTGCTGGATAGCCAAGGAAGTTGCGGTTCCAAATACCGACCAATGCCATCATTACCGGTGCGTTACTTTCTAAAGGAGCTTGTTGGAAATGCAAATCCATTTCGTAAGCGCCTTGCAGCAGCTCAACAAAACCTTCATAACCTAAAGATAGAGCAATTGGCAGACCAATCGCAGACCATAAAGAGAAGCGACCGCCAACCCAATCCCACATATCAAAAATATTTTCTTCCGCGATACCAAAGGCCGTTACCAACTTGCGATTGGTAGACACGGCCACAAAGTGCTTGGCGATAGCGCTGTGGTCTTTTGCAGCCGCCATAAACCACTGCTCAGCAGTTTTGGCGTTAGTCATGGTTTCTTGGGTGGTGAAAGTTTTGGAGGAGATCACGAACAATACGGTTTCAGGATTCAAACCTTCCAAGACTTCAGCAATCTGCACGCCGTCTACGTTGGAGACGTAATGCATCTTTAAGGATTTGCTGCCGTAGGCTTTCAGCGCTTCGGTCACCATCAGCGGGCCGAGGTTAGAACCGCCGATGCCGATACTAACAATGTCGGTAATCGTCTTGCCGGTATAGCCTTTCCAGTCACCAGAGCGAACCTTTTCAGACAGTTTGCGCATGCGCTCAAGCTCAGCATCAATAGCTGGGCGAGCATCGACGCCGTCGATCATAATCGGATTGGTTGACTTGTCGCGCAGGGCTACGTGCATAACCGCGCGGTCTTCGGTGGCATTAATATGCTCACCAGCAAACATTTTGCCGCGCCAAGCTTCCACATCAGACTCTTTCGCCAAGGCCAGCAGCGCAGCTTTGGTTTTGTCGGTAATCAGGTTTTTGGAGTAATCAAACAGAATGCGGGGGAGTTCAATCGAGAATTTGTTAAAACGGGCATCATCTTCAGCGAACAACTCTTTAATGTGGCGGGTTTTAAGCTGCTGAGCATGGGCAGTCAGGGTAGCCCATGAAGGTAGATCAGTTGGACGAGTAAAAGAGGAATTAGCCATTTATCGCTCCCGAAAGACAATAACAAACGCGCATTAGTTGATTTCCATTTATGGTAATGATGCATCGTCAGGCGGTCTAATGCCCCTTGAACGATTAAAGATAAGAATTTCCGCGCGGTCTCACATCAGATACCTCTTAAACCGGTGATTTAAAAACCACATCAGTGTGCTTAGGTCAACGGAATAGGTGAGACGCAAAAAGGCCGCTATGATAGGCAGATGGTCTAGGGGTGTCAATTAAAGCACCACCCCCAAAGCCGAAAACAATACCAAAAAGCCCTGCTATATTTCGCTTTTTTTAAGATTTACACTTGCCACCAAAATAAACCCCAAATAAGGCTATTTTGTGAACACAATAAACACACCCGCACTAGGGGTAATTGAAGGATTCTTTGGGCGCAGCTGGAGCTGGAGCGAGCGCCAAGCCTATGCCAAATTTCTTGCACTGAATGAGTTCAATTTTTATATTTACGCACCGAAAAGCGACGCATTTTTGCGAAAACATTGGCAGCAAGATTGGCCCTGTGACATCAAACAAAATCTCGTTCAACTGCGCGAAACTTATAGCAGCGCGAATATTGATTTTGGCATCGGCTTAAGCCCACACGAAATTTATATCGATAACTCGCATGCCAGCGCACACGACAAGCACGTGCAATTAAGCAAGCGAGTTGAACAGCTTAACGACCTATCACCCGATATTTTATGCCTGCTGTTTGATGACATGCGCGGCGACATTCCCAACCTTGCCAACCTGCAAATTGATTACATGCACCAAGTCGCCGAGCTGAGCACCGCCAAACGCATTATCTTTTGCCCGACTTATTACAGCTTTGATCCTGTACTCGAAAAAGTGTTTGGCGCCATGCCTGAAAATTACTGGCAGGATTTGAATAAAAACCTCGATAAGAAAATTGATATTTTTTGGACAGGCGAAAAAGTCTGCTCAACCGAATATTCAGCTCATCATCTCACACAAGTTAGCGACCTCTTGGGACGCAAACCTTTTTTGTGGGATAACTATCCCGTGAACGATGGCGCCGTGAAATCCAAGCTATTGCATTTGCGCGCAGTGAATCAATCCCATAGCCAAATTCAGAATCATGTTGCAGGCCACGCGCTCAACCCGATGAACCAGCCTTGGCTTTCGCAACTTGCGTTGGCATCACTGCCGCGCGCTTATCGCGAACAGGGTAATTACAATTCAGAAAAAGCTTTGGTGGAAATTGCGATTGGGCTTTGCGGTGAACCTCTGGCGGAAATTTTGTTGCAGGATGTTCCACTACTGCAAGATAAAGGCTTGGGGAAAATAAGCGAGGAAGAAAAAACTGAATTGATAAAACGCTATTCAGCGTTTCCGCAGAATCCTTTTTGTGCGGAAATTATTGATTGGTTGAATGGCGGTTATGTGTTTGATCCGGCGTGTTTGACGGAGTAATTTAACCCCCTCTCAACCTCCCCCTTGAAAAGCGGGGAGGAGCTGACTCCCTGCGTGCAAGCAATGCAGCTGCGAAAAGAAATTTACGAAGTACACACTGCCCCTCCCCCTTTTCAAGGGGGAGGTTGGGAGGGGGTTTTGCTTTTGACTTTAAAACCTCTCCATCAACCACCTACCAATCGCATCAACCTGCTCACCACAAAGCGTATGTTCCATAGGATAAGACTCGTATTGCACCGCATATCCGCGATTCGTCAATTGGCGATAAGCCCGCTGCCCCAGAACCTCACTCACCACGGGGTCTGCCGAGCCATGTTGAATTAAAATCGGAATAGTTTTATTCGCGGCATCTTCAATAATTGTTTCATGAGTCGCAAAATAAGTGGATAACGCCAACAAACCTGCCAAAGGTTTTGCGTAACTCAAAGCCGCTTCATAAGCCACTGCCCCACCCTGCGAAAAACCAGCGATAAGAATTTTCTCACTCGGCACACCGCGTTCAATTTCTCGCTCAATTAAAGCATGTACTTGTTCTGAACTTGCACGCAATTGCGCAACATCCACTTTACGATCAAGCGTCATCTCATAAATATCGTACCAAGCGGGCATTACATAACCGTTATTAATCGTAACCGGAATACTCGGCGCGTGCGGAAAAACGAAACGCAAATTTAGTGTTGCAGGCAAACGCAACTCGCGCACAACTGGCACAAAATCATTGCCATCGGCACCTAAGCCATGCAGCCAAATAACAGCGCCAGTAACTTCAATGTTCGGGCTGGATTGCACTTCTACACAGGGTAAATAATTCATAAGTTTCTTCAGAGTTTTGAGGTTTTAATTTAAATGTTACTGATACCGCACGGATAAAGAATACTGTTTGATTCAAAACCGTATGCGGCATGGATGCCGCGTCCGAGCCTACAGGGATGTATTCACGGCGGGTTTTGAATTGAACAGTATTCTTTATGGGTTCTCGTCAACAAGCCAGTCACAAATATGTCACAAGTTAGTCATATGATGAAATGACTATGAGTTTCACACCCACTATTGATATTCCAGATCGCAACGGCCTGATTTGCGGGTTTCGTTTACACCCAACTCAAAAGGCACAAGCTCTCGCCCTTTACGCTGCCAATCAACGCAGTGAGATTCCGCTCGACCCGCATTGGTTACATTTTAATCTTGCCGATACCCGCGCAACCCACTGGCTAAATTCCTGCACACTCATTCCCGAGGATGCGCGCGAATTGTTGCTGGATAGCGATGCCCACATTCGCAGTGAAAATTTCGACAATAGCTTAGCACTGATCATCGGCGATTTATTTCATCATTTTAAAGATGACCCTGAAGATCTCGGTGTTTTGCGTTTGTATCTGGATAATGATCGCCTCATCACTGGCCGCGGGCATCCGCTTAAATCCGTAGATCGCCTGCGCCACGAATTATTTGAAGGCATGGTGATTGGCAACTCGCTCGATTTATTTGCCCGCCTGATTTACGACATTGGCGATTCAATGCACATGGTTATTAAAAACCTTAACGATCACGTAGACGATGCCGAAGACCAAATTTTAGCGGGGCACCTGCACAACCAAGGCAGTGAGCTTGGGCGAATTCGCCGCCTGCTTGCGCGTTTGCGTCGTCACTTAAGCGCCAATCGCCAAGCCATGCAACACGCATTACCGCACATTGCGCGCTGGAGCCAACACGACATTTCCGAGCTTCGCCAAGCGGTAGAACATATGGAATCCACCATTCAAGATTTGGAATTAGTGCAAGAACGCACGCGCTTGCTGCAAGAAGAAATTGCAGGACGCATGGGCGAGGCTACCAACCGAAATTTGTACATACTTTCCATAGTTACTGTAACCCTGCTGCCGATTAATTTAATCACCGGTATTTTCGGCATGAACACCGGCGGGCTGCCGTGGGGGCAAGATGATCCCTCCGGTTTTTGGTGGGTGATCTTTTTTATGATTATCGCAGTTATCACTTCGCTAACGATTTTGCATCGCAAACGCATTCTTTAAATCCGTTTATTTTTTGTTCAATTCAATTCCGCGCAATATCACTTAGCTTGATCAAGTCGCAAAAAACGCTATTACTCCAGCCGCGCGCCAGACAAATCCCCGTAAAACCCACTACACTCTCTATTACGAGATGGTAAATCTCCCCATTATTCTTCAATTACTTTTAAATCACCAGCGCATCCTAGCGATGCTAAAGAGCCTAGATGTCATACGATAACCCCTATAAAACCGCCCCCGATCATAGCAACTTTAAAACTATTGACGCCATAATTGCTCCCCACGGGCAGCTCAATATTTTATCCAAAGTCGAAGTCGCAAAATTATTGGATTCCAGCCAAAGCGGCCTCTACAAATTATTCCGCAACTGTTCACTCGCGGTACTGAATACCGGTAACGATTTGGATGACGGCAAAGAATTATTAGAGCGCTACAGCGATTTTGATATCAGCATTGTGCAGCAAGAGCGCGGCATTAAACTCGCGGTGAAAAATGCACCGGCCAATGCATTTGTCGATGGCAAAATGATCAAAGGCATTAGCGAACATTTGTTCACTGTGTTACGCGATGTGATTTTCAATAATGACGCTATTTGCGAAAACCCCAACGTGAATACACAAACCAGCGAAGGCCTTACCGATGCAGTCTTCCATATGCTGCGCAATGCCAATCTGTTGCATGCAGGTTTGGATCCTAACCTTGTCGTTTGCTGGGGCGGCCACTCTATTAGCCGTGGGGAATACGATTACACCAAAGAGGTGGGCTACCAACTCGGCTTACGTAATTTAGACATTTGCACTGGCTGCGGCCCGGGCGCCATGAAAGGCCCTATGAAAGGCGCCACTATCGGTCACGCCAAACAGCGTACGCCCAACGGCCGTTACATTGGTATTACCGAACCGGGAATTATCGCGGCAGAAGCGCCCAACCCTATCGTTAACTTACTCAGCATCATGCCCGACATTGAAAAACGCCTTGAAGCCTTTGTGCGCCTTGGTCACGGCATTATTGTGTTCCCCGGCGGCGCAGGAACCACAGAGGAAATTCTCTATATTCTGGGCATTTTGTTGCACCCCGAAAATAAAGATATCCCCTTCCCGCTCGTCTTCACTGGCCCTGCTAGCTCGGCAGAATACTTTGTCCGTATCGATAAATTTATTGGTGATACTTTGGGTGCAGAAGCCCAAGCGCTCTACAAAATTATCGTTAACGACCCCGATGCCGTCGCTCGCGAAATGGTTGAAGGCATTAAAAAAGTGCGCGATTTCCGCAAGCTTAGCGATGACGCCTATTACTTCAACTGGCAGATGCGTATCAGCCCCGATCTGCAACACCCGTTTATCCCCACGCATGACAATATGCGCAATCTGGAGCTGCATAAAAACCAGCCCAGCCATTTACTGGCCGCCAACCTACGCCGCGCCTTCTCAGGAATCGTGGCAGGCAACGTGAAAGAAGACGGGATTCGCACCATCGAGGAGTTCGGACACTTTGAATTGCACGGCGATGCTGAAATCATGTATCCCGTCGATAAGCTGCTGGAATCATTTGCAAAAGAAAGCCGGATGAAACTGCCGGGGCGTGAATACAAACCCTGCTACAAAGTCATTAAATGATAGATAAGGCGAATGTCTGCAGCTCTTTGTAGTCAATTTCCTACAAGAAATAGCGATTTTAGCGACTATTAGTGAGCCGCCATTCTCTAGATAATGGTAAACATTGGGAAGTAAACAGTGAGTAAAGTGGCCAGGCAAGGTCAACGGAGGCGTCCCCTTAAAGGAGAATGTCATGCAGATTCAGGAAAGGCCAAGAAAGGATTGACGAAGGATGCAAGGCGAAAGGAATAAACCCAAGGGGTAAACAGGGACTGGGACGGATCGCACACTGACTACTACAGAGTTTATGGACAATATCTGCACAAAGGCCGCGCAAGCGGCCTTTTTTATGTAATTTTTCAGCTTCAGCGGCGAACCAACCCATCATCCTTTTAATCAAAAAATTGAATACGCCTTTAACAAGTTTCTATTCCTTCCATAGCCTGCAACGGTAATGACCGGGCTTTTAAAAACAACACGCTTCTTTACAAGGCAGCTCTACGTTAGCAAGCTTTCATCAGCTAAAATGCTCCCCCTTAACATCCAATAAGAAATTTTAGGCAAGCCCAGAGGCAAACAATGATTACTCACGAGCCAAATCCCATTTATGTAGCCAACCCAGAACGCTACCAAACCATGAAATACAAACGCTGCGGTCGAAGCGGTGTGCAATTATCACGCTTATCACTCGGCTTATGGCAAAACTTCGGTGCAGTAGATTCCGCTTCAAATGCACGCGCCATGTTACGCAAAGCGTTTGATTTAGGTATTAACCATTTTGACTTGGCCAACAATTACGGCCCTAACTTTGGCTCTGCAGAAAGCACCTACGGCACAATTCACAAACAAGATTTTGCGCACTACCGCGATGAATTATTTATCAGCAGTAAAGCGGGCTACGATATGTGGCCAGGCCCTTATGGCATTGGCGGCTCACGCAAATATTTAGTGGCAAGTTGCGACCAAAGTTTAAAGCGTACCGGCTTGGAATATTTTGATGTGTTCTATCATCACTGTATGGATGCCGAAACGCCGCTCGAAGAAACCATGCAGGCCTTGGATTACATAGTTCGTTCAGGCCGTGCGCTCTACGTAGGTATTTCAAACTATCAACCAGCGCAAACCAAACAAGCCATAGCAATTTTAAAATCACTCGGCACACCATTATTAATTCACCAACCACGTTACAACATGTTTGACCGTTGGATTGAGGATGGTTTGACTGATGTGTTGAAAGAAGAAGGCGTAGGCTCAATTGTGTTTTCACCTTTGGCACAAGGTGTGTTGACCAACAAATATTTAAATGGAATTCCAGCAGGATCACGCGCCTCTCGCGCAGATCAAATTTATCTTGGCGATAGCGACATCACTCCAGAGAAAATTAAAAAAGTACAAGCGTTAAATGCAATCGCCGAAGCACGCGGACAATCATTAGCACAAATGGCTATCGCATGGACATTACACAACGATGCCGTAACCACTTGTTTGATTGGCGCAAGCCGCCCAGCGCAAATTGAAGACTCTGTTGCAGCACTCAACAACCTTGAATTTAGCTCTGATGATATTGCAAAGATTGATGCGATTATTCGTTAAGATCAAAAGGTCGTTAAGACAAAAGATTTGTTAATATTTAAGCGCAAGAAAAAGAGGTTAGCTGGCAACAGTTAACCTCTTTTTATTTCTGACTAAACTGCGTTATTTACCCTGCTTTTAAATTCAACTTTGCACACACCCAAGCCGCGAGATAAACCCCAATCATATCTGCCAACGCATCTTGAATATCAAGCATTCGGGTTGAGGTGAAAAAGTATTGCGATAATTCTTCAAACAAAGCAAACACCAGTACCAAGGCACAACCTAAAGGTAAGCCAATATATTTTTGTTTTCGTGGATTCAAGGAAAGATTTACGAGTAACGCAAGCACAGTATACAAGCCCATATGCCCGAGCTTATCGCCGTAGGGAATTGCACGAACGCTATCGATTAAAACATTAGGGCCGCCCATATCAGAGACCACAATAATCCAGAGAATAAAACCAAAAAAGAAAGCAGCAGCAAAAGGAAGTAAACGATGCGACGACAACATATATAATCCACAATCTATTGAACGGATGTTTATGAGATAGCGGCTTGTTTATGCACAAGCCGCGAGAATTAACTTACACATTAAGCTTCGGCTTTTTCGGTACGGCCCACTGCATACCAATCCAATTTGCGCGTTAAGATCATAAACACACCCAATAAACCAAACAGCAATAAAGAACCCATAAGCAATGCATAATCTTCTGCACTCAATAAGCCGTAGAGTAACCCATACAGTGATGCGAGCAACCCTGAAAAAATGGCACCGCGCGCAATGCTGTGCAATACATAACTAACATAAAAGCCAATCAACAAAATACAAGCAGATGACGCAATTAAATAAGCCATAGCAAACGCAATATGCTCAGATAAAGAAACCAATAATAAATAGAAAAATGCCAAGGCCAAACCGACCAATCCATACTGAATTGGGTGAACAGCTAAACGCTTTAGAATCTCAAATAGAAAGAACCCAGCAAAAGTGAGCGCGATAAATAGTATGGCGTACTTAATCGCACGATCACTTTTCACATATTGATCAACAGGGTCAATTAAACTCACGCCAAAAACTCGGCTTTGAAAAGCGTCGCAATCAGCTGCAAATACACAATGATTAAAATGTTCCTCTAAGTTGCTAGAAAAATAAGACGTTCGCCAAGTCGCAGTGAAGCCTGTATTGGTTATCTGACGTTCAGAGGGAAGATAATCACCGATAAAACTGGGATGTGGCCAATCAGAACTTAAGTTCACTTTAGAATCACGCCCAATAGGCACAACACTCAAAGATTCAGTACCTTTCAATATCAAACTCAACTTAAAATGTAGAATCGATTTTTGTGATAGATCGGGATGTTTAATAGTTGCATGTACGCCCTCGCCCAAAATTTTAAGTTTTGAGCCAGCTTGCATATCAACGCGATCCTCATTAATTAAAATACTTAAACCATTTTCTATACCGCGAATATCTTTAATACCCATAGCAATGTAAGGCAAGTCAAATTCGTAATCTGACAAATTCTCAGTAACGCCATAATTCATAGGCACATCAAAGCGACCAGAGATATTATTGTCTGCGTAATATAACCGTGCTTCGTAAATACCCCGTGCAAGCCGTTCCGTTTTTAGCCTCCCATCTACCGCAAATGCCGAAGGCAAAAAATATAGCTGTCCGTTGATTTCTACATCAATTTGGTAACGTTCTTTGGTATCCGCATCGACTTTCCATTCCTTTATGTTTTTAACGTAAGGTACAACCAATACCGGCCCTACCAGTTTTTGGCTGTAGCTTGAACTTTTTGCGATTTCTTCTACAACTTGAGCTTGAGATGCGGTGCGCTCGTTAATGACACCGTTAATCATGGTGATAGGAATCATCAGCAATAGCATAAGTAGCGCGATGGTGGTTAGCTTAAAGAGTAAAGGACGTTTCATGGGTTGCTCCTGATATTTATTAGGTCAGGAGCATAATGACGAATGAACGTGTGGTACTTGTGTGGGCAAAGTGAAGAGTTTGTGTAATTTTCGTGAAGTTAGAAACTAATAGTCGCTTCAACGCCTACATCCGTGTTACGAAGTTGTAACGTCGCATTGTGCAAGCTCGCTACTTCCTGCACAAAATTTAAACCTAAACCTGTGCTTTTCTTGCCAGTTGCAGGGCGAGGTAAAGAATAAAAACGTTCAGTTAAGCGCGCAAAAGCAAAATCGGGAATGGGTTCACCTTGGTTGTCTACGGTAATTTTTTGATGATCGCCGTCTCGCTCTGCAAAGATACGAATGCGGCCACCGTCAGGCGTAAAATCTAACGCATTCTCTAGCAAATTCGCAAAAGCTTGACGCAACAAAAAAGTCTCACCGGTAATAATAACATCCGCAGCAATAGTGTTTTCACAATGAATGCTATGCTGCAGAATTCGCGCAGATTGCGCTTCAATTAATTCATCCCACAGCGGTTTAATCGCAATTTCCTTTTGTTCATGCAACTCTTGCTGCTGCTCAACCAGAGCAAGGTTGAGTAAGCGCTCAATAAGTTGTTGCATGCGAATACTTTCAGTATCTATATTATTGATAAATCGTATGCGCTGCTCATCGCCCATGGGAGATTGCAGTAACTCAGCAGCAGCACGAATTCCGGCGAGTGGACTTTTTAATTCGTGCGCAAGTGTTTGTACATACCGCTCAATATAGGCTTTACCATCTAACTCAATACGCATAGATTCAAGCGCACTGGCCAATTGATTCAACTCTCCACTGGCAATTTTACTTTCAGGCAATACAGCGCGCTGACCTGCACTTACCGCTAATGCGTATTTACGCAAGCGGCGCAACTCTGTAGCCAACCACCATGAAAATAATATACCCGCCAATAAGCCTATGACAATAATGATGCTACCTAAAATAGTTAAACGCTTGCGTGAACGATCAATAAAAGGCTGCACGCTACGGTTTGGTTTAGCCACAGAAACTACGCCGATAATTTCATCGCCATCTATAATGGGCGCAGCTACATACATGATACTTGAGGCAATATCGCCTGGAGTTTCTGTGGTAGAACGAGCACCGTATTTCCCTTGCAACGTTAAATAAACATCATTCCAATGCGAATAATCTTGGCCTACGGCTGCATGGGTAGAATCCAAAAGCACTATGCCTTTTTTGTCGGTCACATAAATGCGGTGATTCACAACGGTTTTATCAATGCCCCAGATTTTGGCCTGCAACTTACGGCTACCATAAGCCGTGAGAGTTTGAGTAAAATCACTGGTTTGCAAAGTGCCATTTTTGACGGGCTCGCGCAAAATTTCAGCGAGTAAATTAGCGGTATCTACTAAAGTCTCTTCCGTTGATTGACGCACACCCGGTTTAATCTCCTCCAATACCGTATTTAAAATAAAGTATCCGCTAAGCGAAACGAAAATAAAGTAGACCAGAAATATTCTAATGCTGAGAGACATTAGTCTTGCCCCAGTTGTGAGTGTGGCTGATACGAGTAGCCAAATCCGCGCTGTGTTTGAATAGGTTCTGCGTCAACAGCTATAAGTCGCAACTTCGCACGCAGGGTTTTGATATGGGTATCTACACTACGGTCGTAACCCGCTTCGGCAGTAGCACCCATCGCGGTTAATAATTGATCGCGACTAAATACTCGCTGCGGCTGCTCAACCAATGTTTGCAGCAATTTAAATTCCACTCGCGTTAATTGTAAAAGCTGGCCGCGATAAAAAATTTGCAGGCGATCTTGATCAACATGAAATTCTTTTTTTGCGTTTTGATGTGGTTCAATTTGGGGAAAAGCAGGAACATGAAGAACACGCTTTAAAATTGCTTTTACACGCGCCGCCACTTCACGAGGGCTAAAGGGTTTAACGACATAATCATCCGCGCCAATTTCCAAGCCGACAACGCGATCCAGTTCATCGCCACGCGCTGTTAGAAAAATCACTGGCACATTAGAAAACTTACGCAGTTGTTTACAGGCTTCAAAGCCAGTGATATCCGGTAGGCCTACATCCATAATGACTAAATCTACGTGCGTAGTTTGCAAGAGCTTAAGCGCGTCGCCCGCCAAGGTTTTCCAGGTCACGCTAAAGCCCTCGCCCTGCAATACAAACAGGAGGGTATCGGCAATAGAGGGTTCGTCTTCAACTATGAGGATATGAGCCATAGGTTATGATTTTATAATAGGAAATGTGGCTGTGATTCTACCGTAATTTATCGCTTACAAAAGCCTCAACTCCGTTATTTAACCTATTGCAAGTTGTCATAATTACACCTAGGCTCACACTATAGTTCAATCGATTGAAGCCTACTTATGTCTAACTCAGAATCTACCCCAGCAGACGTTATCAATATTGTCGGCGGTGGCCCAAAAAAAGTTCTTTACACGCTAAAAACCGTTGCGCGTATTGGTTTACTGAATTCAGCCAAAGCACTCAATAGCCACAACACCTGTAAAGCGTGCGGTTTAGGTATGGGCGGCCAGCGCGGCGGCATGACGAATGAGATGGATGAATTCCCCTCGGTCTGCAATAAAAGTATTCAAGCGCAATCTACCGATATTCAAGCGCCTATTCCGCGCGAAGTTTTTACACACACCTTAGAAGATTTTGCGCAGCTCTCGGCATACGAACTAGAACATTTAGGGCGATTAAATACACCGCTCTATAAATCTGCCGAAGGCAATAAATACGAGCCGATGGAATGGAGCGCGGCGATTAAATTAATAGCAGCGCGTTTTGCCGCAACCACACCCGACCGCAGTTTTTTTTATACCTCTGGCCGTTCATCTAACGAAGCTGGTTTTGTTTTGCAATTATTGGCACGTTTGTACGGCACCAACAATGTGAACAATTGTTCCTATTATTGCCACCAAGCCACAGGGGTTGGATTACAAAATTCCATAGGCTCCGGCACCGCAACTATTTCGCTGGAAGATTTGGGCAAGAGCGATTGTATTTTTGTCATAGGAGCAAACCCATCGTCCAACCACCCACGTTTTGTGCATCAACTAAAAAACTGTCGCGAACGCGGCGGGCAAGTAATTGTGATTAATCCGGCGAAAGAACCTGGACTAGTGCGCTTTGCTGTGCCTAAAAGCGCTAAGTCTATGTTGAGTGGCGGAACCTGGATTGCATCGGATTATATTCAGCCAAAAATCGGCAGCGATTTATTATTGTTAAAAGGTATCGCCAAAGCCTTACTGGAAAGTAATGCCATCGCTGAAGATTATATTGCACATCACACCGAAGACTTTGATAAGTTCGCACAGGATATTAACAACACCTCTTGGCAGGATATTGTTACAACAACAGATGTAAGCCAAACTGATATTCGTAATATCGCAACGGCTTACGCTAAATCTAACCATGCTGTGTTTGCCTGGGGCATGGGAATTACTCATCATTTACACGGTGTAGAAAACGTAAAAGCGATTGCCAACCTCGCGCTCTTGCGCGGCATGATTGGCAAACCCGCTGCGGGTTTATTGCCGTTGCGCGGTCACAGCAATGTGCAAGGTATAGGTACGGTTGGCGTAAAGCCGGTGTTAGCCGAGGATGTTTTTTTACAAATTGAAAAAGTCTTTGGCGTAAGCTTACCGCGCGAAAAAGGCATGGATACCCTCGCCTGCTTACACGCCGCTTTCGATAAAAAAATCGATGCCGCACTTTTAATGGGGGGCAATTTGTTTTCAGCAACACCCAACAGCGAGTGGGCGCAACAAGCACTCAACAATATTGGCTTTAAAGCATTTTTAACAACCACATTGAATCGCGGCCATGTCACAGGAATGGAAACTAGCGAAGCATTAATTTTGCCGGTAAGCGCGCGCGATGAAGAATGGCAACCCACAACGCAAGAATCTATGTTTAATTATGTACGCTTAAGCGATGGCGGAATTACCCGTTTAGCCAATGTACGCCCAGAAGTGCAAATTCTCTGCGACCTTGCCCAAAAACTATTACCAAATTGCCCGCTCGATTTTGCACAGTTTAAACAGCACAACAACATCCGTGCCGCCATCGCAAATACTATTCCTGGTATGGCTGAATTAAAAGATATCGCGCAAACCAAACAAGAGTTCACCATTCAAAATCGTTTACTGGATCAACCTGTATTTAAAACAGCATCAGGGAAAGCGAAATTTTTAGTTGGCGCCGCACCAACACAAGTAACCAGCAATGAATATCCCTTTTTACTCGCCAGCATTCGCAGCGAGGGACAATTTAATTCGATTATTTATGAAGAGAGCGACTCCTATCGCGGGACAGATACGCGCTGGTCGGTATTAATGAATGCGGATGATATTGCAGAGCTGAACATTAAAGCGGGCGATGCAGTGAGTATTGCCTCTGCTCACGGTGAAATGCAACAAGTGAAAGTGTTTGCGTTCAATTTACCACGCGGCAATGTGATGGCTTATTACCCAGAGGCGAATGTGCTGATTGGTACCGAACATGATCCGCGCAGTAAAACACCGGCGTTTAAATCAGTTGCCGTAAAAATTGCTTAAATGGAAACGCTGATGGAAGGCTTGCTTTTACGTCTATCACGGCCCGCACGAGTTTCTAGCATTGCATCTTTGCGTTCTTGACGCCGATCATCTTGCTTTTTGCGGCGCTCAACCGGAGGTCGCGCAAGATACTCATTGACGATTTCATCGCTTGCCAGTGCAGACTCTTTGGGGGTATGCGCAAGCTCAGCCACGGGCTTAATTGCCGTAGACGTAACCACTGGAGCGCTGGGACGAATGTAAACCATATTAATACCTTGCCGCTTTCAAGAATCTAGAAACAGTAATTAGTAACCTCTTAATTATCTCTATCGGCAGTTGCAGCAATACCTTTACGAATTTACATGCCAGATTTGAACCATTTCAAGTTTTCGTGAAGCTTTACCACATCCCCAACGATAAAGAGCGTTGGCGCATGCACTTCCTGCGATGCTACTACATCCGCAATTGTCGCCAAATCTGCAATTAACACGCGCTGCTGCTGAGTAGTGCCGCGTTCAATAAGTGCGACCGGAGTTGTGGCGGCGCGCCCGTGTGCAACTAGGGATTCACAAATATCGCGCAACCCCAACAAGCCCATATAGAACACAATAGTTTGGGTGGGGTTGGCAAGCTCCGGCCACTGCACATTGGGGTCATTCGATTTCAAATGCCCCGTTACAAACCGCACCGACTGCGCGTAATCGCGATGGGTTAATGGAATACCAGCATAGGCCGCACAACCCGACGCGGCTGTGATGCCCGGCACAACTTGGAAAGGGATATGGTTTTGCGCAAGCAACTCTATTTCTTCGCCGCCACGGCCAAAAATAAACGGATCACCGCCTTTTAAACGCAATACGCGCTTACCCTGTTTGGCCAAGTCCACCAAAAGCTGGTTGATATTTTCTTGCTGCATAGCGTGTTCGCTACGGCGTTTGCCTACGTAGATCCGTTCAGCATCACGGCGCACTAACTCCATCACCCCGTCGGAAACCAAGCGATCATACAAAACCACGTCGGCTTGTTGCATTAAGCGCAAGGCGCGTAAGGTCAGTAATTCGGGATCACCAGGGCCGCCGCCCACCAAATAAACTTCGCCTTGGGTGATGCTTTGATCTTCTTGCGCAAGCTCAGTAGCGATAAGTTTTTCGGCGGCATCTTCTTGGCCGTTTAAAACCAATTCGGCAGCTGGGCCTTGCAAGATTTTTTCCCAGAAACGACGGCGACTATCGCCATCCTCAAATCGCACTTTAACTCGGTTACGCCATTTACTAGCGATTTGCGCGAGCCTGCCATAACTCGTGGGAATTAAGGTTTCTAACTTGGCGCGAATTAAACGTGCAAGCACTGGCGCTTCGCCACCACTGGAAACCGCAATCACCAGCGGCGAGCGGTCAATAATTGCGGGAGTGATGTAAGTGCAAAGCGCCGGGCTATCAACCACGTTTACGGGGATATTTTTGGCTTTTGCATCGTGGGATATTTTTTCGTTAAGCGGTTCAATATCAGTTGCTGCGATTGCAATAAAACAATCGTTTAAATCGCTGGTTTGATATTCACGCTCAAAAATCTCGCCGTTATTTAACGCAACCAATTCGCGCAACTCGGCAGAAATAGCTGGCGCCACCACGCGCAAGCGAGCGCCCGCTTTTGACAATAAACGGCCTTTACGCGTAGCAATATCGCCACCACCCACCAATAAACAAAGGCGGTTTTTTAAATCGAGAAAAACGGGGAAGTAATCCATAAAAACTCTACGAGGTAATTGTAGGTTGGCGCTGAGCTTGCGATGCCCAACATGACCCTGGTGCAGATTAAGAAAATAATGAACGAGCGTGCATCTGAAAATTAGCTGTGTACAATATTTGAATTAAGCGTGTTGGGCATCGCAAGCTCAGCGCCAACCTACCCACTTAATTAATTTTCTTCAAAGTAATCAGAATCAATTTTCTTTACCACATAGGAAGCAGCAACCGAAACACCAACATCAAAGTCAATCATTAAGCCAGCAAGCCGCTTACCATCAATCAACACAACCTTGGTATCAATATTTTCTGCATAAGTTTTTGCTTCTGTCGTGTAAGTTGAGGTAGTGATGAAAACACCTTTCCTCGCACGTTGCCCTTGAAGAGCACCAACAAATTTTTGAATTTCTGGGCGACCTACTGAACCTTGCCATCGCTTAGCTTGAATGTATATTACATCCAGCCCCAAACGATCTTCTTTAATAATACCGTCTATACCGCCGTCTCCGCTTTGGCCAATGCGTTCACCAGCGTCTTTTCTTGATCCGCCGTAACCCATTTTTAGCAAAAACTCTACCACCAAATATTCGAAAAACTCAGGTGAACAAGAAAGAATTTTTACCAGAAGCTCTTGCGCTAATTCGGAGCGTATTTTTTCATGAGCAAGTTCCAAAATTTCTTCAGGTGTACTTTCAGTTATTTCTTGAGATTTTATCTCTTCCGAACTATCAATAGATGACTTAGTGTTTCTAAATTCAACAAACTCGGAAAACTTATAGAGATACTTGATGTTAACTATAACCGGCGCTTCGCTCACAACACCCAAACCACGACTCGTGATTTTTATAACGCCTCTTTTAGGGGATTCAAGCAACCCAGCTTGCTTTAAATAGGATTTAGCCCACGCCACCCTATTTCGGAAAATTTTCTGCCTGCCGCTAGGCAGCAATTCAGACAATTCCTGATCTGACAATTTGAAAATACCCGCTAACGAATTCTCAATGTCATTTGTTGAATACTCACCACCATCTGCAATAAGCCTCAATAACGGTAGCATGCAACTTTGAAAATCAGGAATTGCCATAAACTTCAATCCATTATTAACGAATAAAAAAGGCGGGTATCGCTTACGCTCCACCCACCCCACAAAAATATTTCAAAAACCAGCTTATTACTTTTTAACAGGTAGCAACCCTTTAGCGCCGCCCATATAAGGCTGCAATACGTCTGGAATTTCTACACTGCCATCTTCGCGCTGGTAATTTTCCATTACCGCCAACAAGGTGCGGCCAATGGCCAAGCCTGAACCATTAAGCGTGTGCAACAATTCTGGCTTACCGGTTTCTGGGTTGCGGTAGCGCGCCATCATGCGGCGGGCTTGGAAATCGCGAACGTTGCTGCAAGAGGAAATTTCGCGATATTTATTTTGCGAAGGAACCCATACTTCAATGTCGTAGGTTTTTGCGGCAGAAAAGCCAATATCGCCACCACATAAAATGACGGTGCGGTAAGGTAGCCCGAGCGCTTGTAAAATAGCTTCGGCATGGCCAACCAAATCCTCCAAGGCTTGATCTGATTCTTCGGGGCGCGTGAAATGTACCAATTCAACTTTTTCGAATTGATGCTGGCGAATCATGCCGCGCGTATCGCGACCATAACTGCCCGCTTCTGAGCGGAAGCACGATGAGTGGCTGACGAATTTAATCGGCAATTGCGCATCTTCAACAATCTCGTTGCGGAAAATATTGGTGAGCGGCACTTCTGCGGTGGGAATCAAATACAGATCGCGCTCATCGGTAAGCGTAAACAAATCTTCTTTGAATTTTGGCAACTGACCCGTACCAAACAATGAATCAGCATTCACAATAACGGGTACGTTAACTTCTTCGTAGCCGTGTTTGTTGATATGAGTATCCAACATAAATTGTGCCAATGCGCGATGCAACCGCGCCACACCACCGCGCAAAATAGCAAAACGAGAACAAGTAATTTTAGTGGCGGTTTCAAAATCCAAACCGCTAAAATCCGCACCTAAATCCACGTGATCTTTAATGGGAAAATGGAAACTGCGCGGCATGCCCCAGCGGCGAACTTCTACGTTGTCGTCTTCGCTTTTGCCTTCAGGTACTTCATCTACTGGCATATTAGGGAGCGCATTTACAAACTCATCCCACTCGGCCTGAACTTTTACCAATTCAGCTTCGGCATTGGTTAATTCTTGTTTGATGTTTTCTACCGCTTGCATTAGCGGTGCAACATCTTCGCCGGCTTGTTTCGCTTTACCAATGGCTTTTGAACGCGTGTTGCGATCTTGCTGTAAGGCTTCGGTTTTAATTTGAATGGCTTTGCGCGTTTCTTCTAGCGCATTGATACGCGCAATATCTAATACAACACCGCGTTTGATTAATGCAGCGGCAACAGCTTCGGGATTATTGCGGAGTAATTTTGAATCTAACATGGTGAGTAATTTCTTAAGAGATTGAATAATATATTTATTTGTCGTCATCCTCGCGCAGCGGGAATCCAGCTATTAAATCCTTTAAATCAAAGGCTGGATCCCCGCTGCGCGAGGATGACGACTCCCTACTAAATCGACTAATAACTAGAATAATTTTTGCGTTAATTGCATGCCAACATACGCAAACAACAAACCTAAGGCGACTGAGCTTGTTGCGTAAAAAATTGAAATCAATACGTGGCCTTCTTGCCAGAGTTGTAGCATCTCCAGCGAGAACGCAGAGAAAGTGGTGAAGCCACCTAAAATACCGGTGATAAAAAACAAACGCCATTCGCTGGGTAAAATAGCTTTTTCAACCAAAACCACGTAGGCAACACCAATGAGTAATGAACCCAGCATATTGACAATAAAGGTGCCAATGGGAAAACGAAAATTCAGCATAGGCGTTATGTAGCCAACTGCCGCGAAACGCGCCATTGAGCCGAGAGCACCACCGATTGCGATCATTAACCATTGCATCATTTGATTTTTTTATACCGTTGTTTTTTACTTTGCTTATCTAACTCACGAAAGTGCGCGAGTTTTTCTTTGATCTTTAATTCCAAACCGCGTTCAACCGGCTGGTAGTAACTCGCATCTGCCAATTCTTCTGGCAGATATTTTTCACCTGCCGCATAAGCACCCGGCTCATCATGTGCGTAGCGGTATTCTGCGCCGTAATCCATGGACTTCATCAACTTGGTCGGCGCATTGCGTAGATGTATGGGCACATCGTAAGCAGGCTGCGAGCGAACATCGGCCATGATTTGGTTGAAGGCATTATACACAGCATTACTTTTGGGCGCTGCCGCGAGATAAACCACCGCTTGGGCGATGGCCAATTGACCTTCGGGGCTGCCGAGACGCTCTTGTACATCCCACGCGGCAAGGCAGAGCGGCAAGGCGCGCGGGTCGGCGTTGCCTATATCTTCGCTCGCCATGCGCACAACGCGGCGGGCGATATACAGCGGATCGCAGCCGCCATCTAACATTCGAGCTAGCCAATAGAGCGCGCCATCGGGCGATGAACCGCGCACGGATTTATGCAGTGCGGAAATTTGTTCGTAGAAAATATCGCCGCCTTTATCGAAGCGGCGAACATCACTGGCGAGAACTTCGGCGAGCACGTGTTCGTTGATGACTTTATGATCGCCTTCGTCATCGGCGCTCTCTTCTGATAAGTCGGCAGCAATTTCTAAAAGGTTGAGCGATTTGCGCGCATCGCCATCGGCAGCTTGCGCCAACGTCATAAGGCTATCTGGGTCGATGCGAATATTGCTCGCACCTAAACCGCGCTCTTTATCGGCCAGCGCCTGCTGTAAAACTTGCTGTAATTGTTCCGGCTGTAAACCGCGCAAAACGTAAACACGGCAGCGTGAGAGCAAGGCATTATTTAATTCGAAGGATGGGTTTTCCGTAGTCGCGCCAATAAAAATAAATGTGCCGTCTTCTACGTAGGGTAAAAACGCATCTTGCTGGGATTTATTAAAGCGGTGAACCTCATCCACAAACAAAATTGTTTTGCGGCCAGACATTCTTTCTTGCTGTGCAACCGCAACTGCGGCGCGAATTTCTTTTACGCCAGATAAAACCGCAGAGAGCGATTCAAACCGCGCATGGGCTTGCTCGGCAAACAATTTTGCCAGCGACGTTTTACCCACACCCGGCGGCCCCCACAAAATCATGGAGTGCAGTTGACCACGCACTATGGCTTCGCGCAGCGGTTTACCCGGCGCGAGCAAATGCTCTTGGCCAATGTAATCATCCAGATTACGCGGGCGCATACGCGCGGCAAGCGGTTGATAATTACCTTGATGTGAACTAAACAAATCACTCATTAGCGTTTCATACTATTGATTTTTAATAATGTCCGCACCGGCTGGCGCTACAAAATTAAAGAGTTTTTCGTCAATGGCTTGATTGCGTTTGACATTACTGAGCGTGAAATGCGTGAGCTGACCGAGGCTATCGCGTATGGAAAATTCGGTGAGTTGATTATCCACAAACACCAACAACAACTCTTGAAATAAGCCTTCAGTCACTTTTGGCGTAACCGAAAATTTCTCAGCTTTATCGGCTTGTGAACGATTGATGGTGAAATTTTTACGCAGCTTGTCTACGTCTTCACTCAGCAGCAATACCGGTGTTTTTTTCAAGTCATCACTGAATGGGCGCTCGTTCACTGTATTCAAATCTGGATCGTAAAGCCAAATGGTTTTTTGATTGGAGATCAGCAATTGCGGCGCAGGCGTTTCAGTTTTCCAAAAAAACTTACCGGGGCGCTGCATTACAAAAGTACCCGCTTGCTCGTCTTGCTTTTTGCCGTCTTTATCAAACAGAGTTTGCACAAAGCTGCCTTGCAAGGTGTTCATGGCATCGAGTTGTTTGCGCAGTTGCGCGGGGGATTGGTCGTCGGCGTGAGCGGCGAGCGCACTGAGAACAAATACGGATGTGATTAAGCGAAAAAAGAGTTTCATAAGAATTCCTGAAAAGCTGGATCCCCACTGCGCGAGGATGACGATGGAGAAGTAAAGGTAATATCAACGGCCTGAACCTATCCCAAATAACAAATTCAAAACTTCACTAGTGCCACCAAACGGGTCCCATGTGAGTTCGCCGAGCATTGGAGGAAAATTGCCGTAAAACGCACAGGACGTGCGTTTTAGTGACGATGCGACAGGGATGTCGCACCGGAACGACGGGAATTTTCCGAAACGCGCAGGAAACACGAACAAGCTGGGTCGCCTTTCTTTGGTTACTTTCTTTGGCGAAGCAAAGAAAGTGACGCGCCTGCGGCAGGCAAAACAAATTAATAATCTCCTCTCCCGCCCGGCGCCAACACTTCACGATTGCCATTATGCCCCGCCGATGACACCACTCCCGCCGCTTCCATCGTTTCAATTAAACGCGCAGCGCGGTTGTAGCCAATACGGAGTTTGCGTTGTACAGACGAAATAGAAGCTTTGCGGGTTTCCAACACAAAGGAAACCGCTTCATCGTAAAGCGCATCGCTTTCGCCGTTATCTTCTTCCCCGCCTTCGCTGGGAATGCCCGGTACGGGAATGGAGTTGTTGCTGTCGTCGGTGATGCCATCAATGTATTGCGGTGTACCGCGTTTTTTCCAATCTGCCACCACGCGGTGAACTTCGTGGTCGTCCACAAACGCGCCGTGAACGCGAATGGGTACGCTGGTGCCGGAGGGCAGATACAGCATATCGCCGTGACCGAGCAATTGTTCAGCGCCGCCTTGGTCGAGGATGGTTCGAGAGTCGATTTTGGATGAAACCTGAAACGCGATTCGGGTCGGCACGTTGGCTTTAATCAAACCGGTGATCACATCTACCGATGGACGCTGGGTTGCAAGAATCAAGTGAATACCAGCAGCACGGGCTTTTTGTGCAATACGGGAGATAAGTTGCTCAACCTTTTTCTTATCCACAATCATCATCATGTCGGCGAATTCGTCGATCACGACCACGATACAGGGCAATGTTTCCAAGTTAGGCGCGGTGGCAACTTCTGCACCGGGTTCAAAGTTTTCTTCTGGCTTAAATAGTGGATCGGCAATGGGAGTTCCAGCTTTATTGGCGTCATCTACCTTGCGATTGAAACCCGCCAAGTTACGCACGCCCATAGCCGACATGAGTTTATAGCGGCGTTCCATCTCACCCACACACCAGCGCAAACCGTTGGAGGCGTCTTTCATATCGGTGATTACAGGCGTAAGCAAATGCGGAATGCCATCGTAAACCGAGAGCTCCAACATCTTGGGGTCAACCAAAATCAGGCGTACTTCTTTGGGTGTGGATTTGTAGAGCAAGCTCAAAAGCATGGAGTTCACGCCCACAGATTTACCTGAACCCGTGGTACCGGCAACCAATAAGTGCGGCATTTTGGCAAGATCGGCAACCACGGGTTCGCCGGAAATATCATGACCTAGCGCCATGGTTAGCGGCGATTTGGCTTGGTCGTAAGCTTCCGAGGAAATCACTTCGCTTAAACGAACCATTTCGCGGTGAGCGTTGGGAATTTCCACCCCCATAAAAGATTTACCGGGGATAACTTCCACAACGCGCACAGAAACCACCGCGAGTGAACGCGCCAGGTCTTTAGCAAGACCAGAAATACGGCTGGCTTTAATGCCGGGTGCGGGCTGGATTTCAAAGCGGGTAACGACGGGGCCAGGTTGAACGGAAACCACTTCAATCTCAATCCCGAAGTCTTTGAGTTTTAGCTCCAACAACTTGGACATGGCTTCAAGCGATTCTTTGGAGTAGCCCTTATCGCTGCGCTTGTCGGCAGGGTCGAGCAAGTTGAGCGGAGGCAAACTACCTTCGGCGGGCTCAAAGGCATCGAACAATGAAGGTTGTTTTTCTTTCTCTACCCGTGGGCTGGGCGCGGGTTTCTTTTTGAGCGGTTCTGTAATCACAACTGGAGCAATGCGCTTGGCTTCTACTTTTGCGCGCTCTTCTACAACTTCGCGGCGATGTTGCTGCGCGACTACGGCGATATTTTTCTCGGCTTTTTCACGCTTGTATTGCAACCAGCGCTCGTTGGCTTTTTCGATGCCGATCAACGTCCAATTGCCCAACTCGTCCATCAGCGTCAGCCAAGATAAGTCAGTAAAAATGGTGATGCCGAATAAAAATAGCGCGAGCAATATGAGGGTGCCACCGGTGTAGCTAAACGCGCCATCCACCAAGGAGGCTATGCCGCTGCCGAGCAAACCGCCGTTGGAGTAAGGCAACACCGATTCGCCACCGCTGTAGTGCATGGCTGCAATGCCGGTACCGGCTATCATCACCAAAATAAGGCCCACCACGCGGATGCTCACCATCAACCAATCTAAATGCTTATGGTGGGTGCGATCCTTGAAAACCAAAACAATACGATAGGCGAGCATGACCGGGAACAAGTAAGCGAGATAACCAAAGAGAGAGAAGAATACATCAGCCAGCCAAGCGCCAAACCGGCCGCCGAGGTTGGCAACTTGGGTATTTTCACCGGTGCTGGACCAGCCACCATCGGCCACATCGTAGCTGAACATGGCCATTAATAAATAACCACAAATGGCAACTAAACCTATAAGCGCACCTTCGCGCACTATGCGCAGACCAAGGTTGCTAGCGGGTTCAGATATGGGCGATTTACGGCTGGCGTTACTTGCTTTCAAAGGAGGTTCCCGACGTGCTTGTTATTTATCAAAACTTTCTATGCAGCCTAAGCTGATTCTTGCGAGACCGTCGGCAGCATGGATGCTGACGTCGAGCTTACAGGGATGTACTTGCAGCGTGTCTCGCAAGAATTGGTTTAGGATGCAGGCACCCATGGGGCGCAATGCGCAGTATCTTATAACAACTGGTCAGTGAAAATAGATTTAATTAGCGCGTTGCCGAAGCTTTGTACCAGCGCTCATTTACGCCCTTCAAATCCGTGCGATAAATAAACAAATTGCCCGCTTCTGGCTGTGCAGCCAAAGCTTCATCACTCAAGCCAATACGTGCACTGGTTACGAAAAGCAGATTCATCTCCTCGCCACCAAATGCCATGCAGGTAGGTTGGCTAACGCGCGTTTTGAGCACAAAGTTTTCAACACCTTCTGGTGTGTAGCGCACTAAACGGCTGCCGCCCCACTCCGCGTTCCATAAATAGCCTTGCGCGTCTACGGTGCTGCCATCGGGCTCTACGTTAGCAGAGGTTTGAACAAAGACTTTACCGTTACTGAGAGCGCCGGTTGTGGTATCAAAATCGTAGACTTTGATTTGATGACTGGGGGAATCGGCGTGATAAAGCTTTTTACCATCCAAACTCCAGCACAAGCTATTAGAGATTCTTAAACCGGTGAGATGTTGCGATGTTTGCCCAGCCGCATCTAAGCAAAATAAACCCGCACATTGATCTGGCGTATTTTTTTGATCGACGGTGGAACCCACCCAAAAACGCCCTTGATGATCCACACGACCATCATTTAAGCGGTTGCCCGCTATATGAGCCTCTGGCTTGGCGATCCACTCGACCGCGCCGCTATCTTTATCGAACCATGCAAAGCCGGAAGCCAGCGCTAATAAAATTCGTTCATCTTGCTCAGAAAAAGTAAAGCAACCTACCGGCTCTGGGGTAGCCCAGTTTTGTAATTCTTTTGAAGCCAAGTGATAACGAAAAATTGTGTTGGATTTAATATCCACCCACCACACTGCTTGCTCACGGTGATTCCACTGTACGCCTTCGCCTAAAATATTGGCGCAGGGGATTTGCTCTATAAATTCGATGCTAGGTGTATGCTCGAGGTTCTCGATACGTTCAATATTGCTCATAAAACTCTTAATCTTTCGTCATTTTTTGCGCATGCAAAAGGCGGGTTAAATTCGGCCGCCATCCACAATCATTTCTTGGGAGGTAATCATAGCCGAATCATCAGATGCTAAAAACAGCGCAAGTTTGGCTACATCGTGCGCACCTAAACGCGTTCTCAAACACACACGCTTCATTAACTCTTCCTCTTCTTCAGAAGACAGCCATTTTTCAAGCTGTTTAGGTGTTGCCACCCAGCCTGGCAAAATGGAGTTAACGCGAATATTGTCTGCGCCAAAATCGGTGGCGAGCGCTTTAGAAATGCCCAAAATTCCTGCTTTGGCGGCAATGTAACTGGCTAAATTCGGTGGTGCGAAATGGGTATTGATGGAACTGATATTCACTATGGAACCGCCACCTTGCGCTTTCATCATGGGCTGTACGGTTTGCGCCGAGAAAAACACTGGGTGCAAATTCACCGCCAAACCTTGGTGCCATTGCTCCTCAGTAACGCTTTGGGTCACATAGCGCTGGTCATTAGCGGCATTATTAATGAGCACACGAATATCGCCCAATTGCTTTTGCGCGTTATATATACAGGTGCGCAAAGCCTCAATGTCACTTACATCACACAACTGGAACAGCGGGCGTGGCAAGCCTTTGGCAAGCAGGTGGGCGCCCAGTTGTTGGGCGGCTTCTTGGTCAACATCCACATATGCAACCAAGGCACCTTGCGCCAAAAACGCTTCAACCAAACTTGCGCCAATACCGGTAGCCCCGCCGGTAATAAACACTGGGCGGTTTTCCAAACTAGCGTAACGCGTGTAACCATCGTGTGCAGAATAGCTGTACATGTATAACTCTCTGAGCATTATCAGGCCAAATAGGCTTGGCAATCGTTGGCGCGGATAAGGCGCTTAAACGATTAAAAAAAGTGGAGAGAATTCATTCCGTTGGCGGTGTTTTTACCAGTGATAGATTGATCAATTGCATCACTTCATTCAGTAAATACTTTACAGATTCAGAAGCGGCGTCAGGGTTCCCTGCCAAAATCTCGTCGTAGATTTTTTTGTGATCTTCATAGTTTGCCGTAAAGACGCCCTTTAGCTGGTTAGTGCTGGCGATACTCACGCGCAAAGCGACTTGAATAAATTGGCGCAACTGCAAGAAAAAACGGTTATTGCTAGCGGCCAAAATCGCGGTGTGGAACTCAATATCGGCACTCAATGGGTCATCTTGGCCGAGATCTGCCTTGCGCATACGCTCAAGCGCATCGCCAATGGCTTTCATTCTAGCGCTATCGTGACGGTTGTCGGCCGCTAAACGGGCTGCTTCTGGCTCAATCGCAAGGCGCAATTGCGTGAATTCACGTAGCAAATCTAAAGAGGGGCGCGCATTAAGTGTCCACGCCAACACATCTGGGTCAAACATATTCCACTGAGCGCTGGGCATAACGCGAATGCCTTGGCGTGGACGCGAAGCCAATAGCCCTTTAGCCGTGAGCATTTTTACGGCTTCGCGGGTAACGCTGCGGCTGATATTAAACTGTTGTGATAATTCAGCTTCGGTAGGGAAGCTCTTATCAATGGCATAACTGCCTTGAATAATGGCAGCGCCAAGTTGGTGAGTAAGTTGGTGGGTGAGGTTACGACCGGAATCCAGCATCTTTTTTAGCCTATTTATATTATGTATGTTCATTATACGCCGAGTGCTTTAGCGATGAACAGCCAAACAACAGACCCTGAAACTATGGCTTTGTTACAGATCTCGCTCCCTAGGGGCGAAAAAAAACCCATACCGTGAGGATATGGGTTTTCACCGAGCAATTAAATAACTATTTTTCGAGATCGACGTGACGCACGTCTTCACCCTTAACAAGGTAAATCACATATTGCGCAAGATTGCGGGCGTGATCACCAATACGCTCAAGCGCGCGCAGTGACCACATAATGTTAAGCACACGGGTAATACTGCGCGGGTCTTCCATCATAAAAGTGACCAATTCACGCATGGCAGTGCCATATTCCAAATCCACAGTGCGATCCATCTGCACCACTTCACCGGCCATATCCACATCCAAACGCGCAAAAGCATCGAGCGCATCCTGCAACATGCGCGATACCAAACCGCCAATATGGCGAACCTCTACATAACCGCGCGGTGCCATCCCTTCAGCGCTGAGCGCAATTGCTTGGCGGGCAATTTTAGTGGCCTCATCGCCAATGCGCTCTAAATCGGTAATGGCTTTAGTAACCGCAATCACCAAACGTAAATCGCTGGCGGCTGGCTGGCGGCGCGCAAGAATTAAAATACATTCTTCATCAATGGACATTTCCATTGAGTTGACTGTTTTGTCGGCGCGCACAACTTGTTCGGCTTTGGTGATATCGGCATCCACCAACGCGGTAATTGCATCGTTCACTTGGCGTTGTGCCATGCCGCCCATTTCAGAGAGGTGCTTGCGAATATCGTCCAACTCGTTGTTGTACTGTTGCGAGATGTGATGCGTGTGACTGGTAATATCCATAGTCGGGACTCCGCCAAAATTGGGCCGAAACGGCCGGATAAATATTTAATTGATTTCAAGTTTTAAAAGCGTAACAGCACCCCCCTCGGTAACTGCGTCCTGCGTTACTCTACCTCCTGTATCCATACAGTCGTCCCGGCCTCCCCCTTCACAAAGGGGAGGGGCTAACCACTCACAATATTTTAGAGCAGAGTGATATTCAGCCCCTCCCCGCTTTTCAAGGGGGAGGTTGGGAGGGGGTTTTTAATTAACCGTAACGACCCGTAATGTAATCTTCAGTCTGCTTCTTGGTTGGGTTGGTAAACAATGTATCCGTATTACCATACTCAACCAAATCACCCATATACATAAACGCGGTGTAATCAGAAACGCGCGCGGCCTGTTGCATATTGTGGGTAACAATTACAATGGTGTATTTGTCTTTGAGTTCGTAAATTAACTCTTCGATTTTCAGCGTAGAAATTGGGTCGAGTGCAGAGGCTGGCTCATCCAGCAAAATAACTTCTGGTTCAATTGCCACCGCACGCGCAATCACTAAACGCTGTTGCTGACCGCCGGATAAACCAAAGGCGTTATCGTGTAGGCGATCTTTTACTTCATCCCACAAGGCGGCACCGCGTAAAGAATTCTCTACGACGGTATCCAACACGCGCTTGGAATTTACGCCTTGTAAACGCAAACCATAGGCAACGTTTTCATAAATACTTTTAGGGAAGGGATTCGGCTTTTGAAACACCATGCCCACTTGACGGCGCAACTCAGCAACATCCACTTTTTTGTCGTAGATATTTTTGCCATCCATTAAAATCTCGCCTTCCACATGGCAGGAATCCACCAAGTCATTCATGCGATTAAAGCAGCGCAGCAAGGTTGATTTGCCGCAACCAGATGGCCCAATAAACGCAGTCACTTTTTTCTCTGGAATCGACAAACTCACGCTATTTAAGGCGCGCTTCTGGCCGTAATACAAATTTAGGTCTTTCACTTCAAGCTTGATAGTTTCAGCGGTTGCTGTAGTAGTCATAACCTTTGCCTGCCCGATAATAATAAATTTTGATGTCACCTTGATTGCAATTCAGTGACAAGATTGCACTCAGTTACAAATCACACCCGATAACAAGACCGCGTTTTGTGAATAGTTTAATCCGATGCGGTGCGATATTTTTCACGTAAATTATTACGAATTTTTATCGCCGTCACATTCAACAACACAATCAACAACACCAAGATCAATGAAGTTGCATAAACCAAAGGACGCGCCGCTTCTACGTTGGGGCTTTGGAAACCCACGTCATAAATATGGAAACCCAAGTGCATAATTTTTTGATCCAAATGCAGATAGGGGTAAATATTATCCACTGGCAAGGCGGGCGCTAATTTCACAACACCTACCAACATAAGTGGCGCAACTTCACCCGCCGCACGCGCAATGGCTAAAATCAAACCGGTCATCATGGCCGGCGTTGCCAGTGGCACAACCACCTTCCATAAAGTTTCAGTTTTAGTGGCGCCCAATGCCAAGCTGCCTTGACGAATGGTGCTGGGAATACGCGATAAACCTTCTTCGGTAGACACAATGACAATCGGCAGCGTTAAGAGCGCTAAGGTGAGTGATGCCCAAAATAAACCGGGTGTACCAAAGGTGGGCGATGGCAAACTTTCGGCGTAAAACAACTGATCGAGATTGCCACCTAAGTAGTACACAAAAAATCCCAAACCAAACACGCCGTACACAATGGAAGGAACACCGGCTAGGTTGTAAACGGAGATGCGAATTACCCGTAAAAACCAACCGTCTTTCGCGTATTCGCGCAAATAAATCGCGGCGAGCACACCAAACGGCGTCACCATAATTGCCATCACAATGACCATAATGAAGGTGCCGAAAATCGCAGGGAAAATACCGCCTTCGGTGTTGGCCTCGCGCGGATCTTCGCTCATAAATTCCCAAAAGCGCTCCACATAATCAGCGGTTTTAGCGAGCACGCCCATGTCGTTAGGGCGCGTAATACGCACCAAGTTTGCGAGCGGTAAAGTCACGTCTTTACCATCTGCCGTTTTAGCAATAATTTGATCGCGCTTGGATTGTTCCGCTAACAGATCGCGCTCTTTTTTAACAACGTCGTATTCAGCTTCCAAAGCTGTTTTTTGCTCGGCGAGGATGGCATCGGCTTCCGCCAGTTTCGCGCCAGTCACACCTTTAAGCTCAAGCCGACGATGCTCTAATTTCAGCTCTTGAATTTTGTTGTTGATAGTGCCGATTTGTACTTTTTCGATGTGGGTAATTTTTTCGTGCAACTCAAGTGCACGCTTTAAACGGGCGTTCACTTCTTGTGTAAAGTTAGCGGCGTCTTTGCTAACTACCAACTTACCCGCTTCATTCAGCGATTCTAAGTAACCGTAAAAATTACCCCACTCGCGGCGCTCAACAGCAACTGCATCGACGGGGTACGTCCATTCATCCATCCCAAGTTCAAGCGACCAGATAAAATCGCGGCCGGTAATATCGCGATTGCCCAGCTTCATTAAGTAGCGGGTAATTAATTCGTTGTCTGCAGCAATCGTAAAACCATTGTCGCGCGCCACAGCGGCCGGAATAACTTCTGAGCGCACCAACTCACCCAAGATTATTTGTTTATGGCCGGTGTTATCGGTAGTGCTGGTTAATGCTATGTCAGCAGGCCAAAAGTGACCAAAACCGCGCACTGCAATCAACCCCAGCAGACCAATCACCATAATCATACAAAGGGTGACGGCACCGCCGTTTAACCAGATCCAGGGCGAACCGCTCTTGTACCAGAGCATCGGAGCTTTCAATGAAGGCGCTTTCAATAAATTCTTCATGTTGGAATCCCCTATTAAAGATTGCTGTAACGTTTACGGAGGCGTTGACGCACAATTTCTGCTGCCGTATTCACTACAAAGGTGAGCGCTAATAACAATAGAGCGGCGAGGAACAAAACGCGGAAGTGTGTGCTCGCCACCGCTGTTTCTGGCATTTCTACTGCGATATTGGCGGATAAGGTGCGCATACCTTCAAAGATATTGAAGTTCACCACCGGGCTGTTGCCGGTTGCCATAAGCACGATCATGGTTTCACCCACGGCGCGACCAAAACCCATCATGACTGCAGAGAAAATTCCGGGGCTGGCGGTTGGCAAAACAACACCTGTCATGGTTTGCCAACGCGTTGCACCCAACGCGAGCGAACCTTGCGTGAGGTGGCGCGGCACACTGAACACTGCATCTTCCGCGATGGAGAAAATACTGGGGATAACCGCAAACCCCATCACCAAGCCAACCACTAAAGCATTGCGCTGTTCAAACTTAATGCCGTTATTGGTAAACCATTGCGGCAGGCTGCCGTCAAAAAACCAAATCTCCAGATGCGGGCTGATATCAACGCAGGCCCAAACAGTGAGAATAACCGGCACCACCAGAATCGCGGCTTCCCAACCTTCGGGAGCGCGTGAGCGAATGGCTAGCGGTAATTGGCTCCAAGTGAAACCCACAATTAGCATCACCAAAGGCACAATTAAGAGTATGCAGAAAATGGCTGGCAGATGATTTTCAAGAAAAGGTGCCAACCACAAACCGGCGAGGAAACCGAGAATAACGCTGGGCAAGGCCGCCATAATTTCGATGGTGGGTTTTACAATGCCGCGCAGTTTTGGCGTCATAAAATATGCGGTGTAAATTGCGCCCATTACGCCGAGTGGTACGGCGAATAAGATCGCAAATAATGCCGCTTTGAGTGTGCCTAAGGAGAGCGGCACAAAACTCATTTTGGCTTCAAAGTCATCGCTACCTGAGGAGGCTTGCCAAATATAATCGGGGGCATCGCGCCCTTCGTACCAGACTTTTTCCCATAACATACTAAAGGAAACTTCCGGGTGCTCATTCCATACTTTGGCTGCGCTGACTTTTTGGGTTTGATCCAACAGCAACACTCGGCCATTAATCGGCGAAATGCCTATATGGGTAATGGGTGTTTCACCCATCGATTTGGTGAGTAAGGTACGCGCTGAAGTACCAAAATAAATACCTATATCGCCCTTGTCATCTGCCGCCCAAAAGCCGCGACGACCAAATTCTGGAGCTATGTGGGCAATGGCACCGGCCAAGGGTTCAAAATCGCGTACGTGAGTTACGTGATATTTGTTCTGTGGGTCGCGCACCATTAACCACTGGCTCACCTTCCCTTGCTCAGTACCAATCGCCAAGGAGCCGGTACTGACCAAAAAGCGCATAGCAGTAACCTTACCACCATCGACTTTTACCGGCTCATAGCGTTCAGCTGCATCTGGCTTAGTGATGTTGTAGAGATAGAGTTGTGCTTTATCGTTGGCGACCACCAAGTAACGACCATTGTTGTCTAACTGCATGTGAGTGACTTTTTCACCCTCTGGCAAAGACGGCAAATTGAAGGTTTCTGTGGTGCTGGTGACTTCTTCGGTAATAGCGTTCACTTTGCTGCTGACAACACCCAACACCAGGCGGTTATCGCTGGTTGCGGCACTAAGTACCATACCTTCGCTGGTGGTTTGGATAGCTAGAACAGAGATAGCGGCTTTATTGGCATCCAATAACAAGGGAGTTTCACCCAAGGGGAAGCCAAGACTGGCCGTTACAACACGCTTGTCATCTGGGTAGCTCAGGTCGTACTGGGCTTTTACCACAGCAACTTCGCCATTGTTGTACCCATAAGCAACTAAGCCATGCGATGACTCGCTTGCACCTAAGGTAGTAAAACTGGCATCAGCCGATTTAGGCACTTGCTGATTGCTAATACCAGCACCGTTCAGCGCGTTAAAGAACTGTACCGTACCGTTTTTATGGTAAGCGGTACCGATTTCTTCGTAACGTTCCAAGCTGATAAATTCTGCAGGGCTACCTGCAACTTGTTCGTTAATTGGCAGCGCATAGCGTTGTTCAACATCTACAGACGCGCCGCGTAACAAGGGTGTGATCTCAGAAAACAAGTACACAAAAATTAAGGCGAGCGACCCAACTACCGCTATACCCGCGGTCATAATACCGTAGCCTGAAAACTTATCTTTTATATTGCGTATCCGCCGCAGCTTGGCACGCTGCTGCGCATTCGGCATGAGGCTGGCAGTTTGCGCTGCATGTGAAATAGGTTGTGACATGAAATTCACCCAATAAAGTAGTGGCGCATAAATCCTAACAGGCACAGATGACATATTTGTGACAGAAAAAATCTTTTAGCACACAAAAATGCTCACTCAAAAAAACCATGCTATTAATAACTGATCCATAAAAAAACCGCTGTATGACAGCGGTTCTCTCAAAGCTAATCTTGTACTGATTACTTCAGTAATTTTTCTAAGGTTTTTTCTGCCAAGCCAGCAGGCAATGGAATGTAGCCATCGCGTTCAACCGCTTCTTGACCTTGTTTAGACAATACATATTTAAAGAACTCAAGCTGTAACTTATCCAATGGCTGGTTAGGCTTTTTGTTCACGTACACATAAAGTTGACGCGATAGCGGGTAGCTGCCATCCAAACCATGCTCTTCGTTAGCAGGAATTAACTCGGAATAAGAGGTTTTAGAAATTGGTAGTGCGCGCACACCAGAGGTTTTGTAACCAATACCCGAGTAACCAATCGCATTAATACCTTCAGATACGCTTTGTACGACAGAGGCAGAACCTGGTTGCTCATTGATAGTTGATTTGAAATCGCCTTTACACAGCGCTTCTTCTTTGAAGTAACCGTAAGTGCCCGATACCGCATTGCGGCTGTACAAAGAAATACCGCGCTTCTCCCACGCGCCGGTCAAACCCACATCACCCCACGTTTTTAAATCTTTTTCGCCACCACACTTGCGGGTAGCCGAGAAAATGGCATCCACTTGTGCGATAGATAAGCCTTTGATTGGGTTATCTTTGTTGACGTATACCGCCAAAACGTCGATAGCTACGGGCACTTTAGTAGGCTTGTAACCGTGCTTGGCTTCAAATGCTTGAATCTCAGCTTCTTTCATGGCGCGGCTCATTGGGCCGAAGTTTGCAGTACCTTCAGTCAACGCTGGTGGCGCAGTAGAAGAACCCGCGCTTTGCACTTGGATATTGACGTTAGGGTAATGTTTTTTGAAGTCTTCAGACCATAAGGTCATCATGTTGGCTAGGGTGTCTGAACCGATACTGTTGATCGCACCCGATACACCTGAGGTTACTTTGTATTCTGGCAATTTTGGATCTACAGCCGCTTGCACAGCGACGGCGCAAGCCATAGAGGCAACGAAAGTACCGATGAGAGAACTGGTAAGAGCCAATTCTTTAATAAATTTGTGAGCGTTCATTGAGCGTTTCCTTTAGGAAAGGTGACGATATAAAGGGGAGCCTGCCTCACCCTTGACGCTCAATGTAGCAAGCAATTGTGACAAGTTTATGACTGCAAACTAACGCTTTCAAAAAACTTGTCCAATTTGTTTAACCGCTATTTCACCACCTTAAGCGATGGGCGCTTGAGCGATGTCACATTGCTTTCGCCTGCTGCACCAGGCTTGGTATTAGTCGGCTCCGGCTTAGTGGGAGGTGTAGGCTCGGGCGGCATTTCCAACTCGAACATCATGCCCTGACCATTTTCACGGCCGTATATCCCCAACACCGCACCACAGGGCACGTAGATATGATTCACAACACCGCTAAAACGCGCACTAAAAGAAACGGCATCATTCGCGATAAATAAATCTTTAACCGCTGACGGCGCAATGTTCAAAATAATTTGCCCATCTTTATTGATATGTTGTTGTGGTACAGCTACCCCGGGCACGTTTGCAAATACCACTAAATGTGGCGTGCAATTATTGTCCACCAACCATTCATACAGAGCTCTGAGCAAATAGGGGCGATTCGTTGTCATTTCCATAGCAAACTCACACAACTCAAAAAAAACGCCTAAGGATAAATTACCGGCCAAAAGAAAGGGCGACCTATAGTCGCCCTTTTTCTCATTCGATTCTAGTGAATATTTCGCCAGAACTCTTTATTCAGGAAGAAAGCGCAAGCAGCAAAAATCAAGATAAAGAACAATACACGCTTGCCCATAGCTTCACGCTTTACTGCACCTGGCTCTGCCAAGTAAGCCATGAAATTTACAAGGTCATGCGCGGCTTGATCAAACTCTTCTTTTTTCATGCTGCCCTTGATTGAACCTTCAACCAAGCCACCGCAATGCTCATCAATTTCTAACTCACCAATGGTGTTGCGCGCCGAGTGGCCGTGGTGGTTAAGTTTTGGGCCAGGGCCACATTCCAATAAACCTTGTGGGCCAATCAATACGTGCGGCATACCTACGTTGGGGAATACGCGGTTGTTAACACCCCATGGACGCGCTTCATCTTTGTAGAAGTTGCGCAAGTAGGTGTAAACCCATTCTGGTGAACGCACACGCGTTACCAAACTCAAATCCGGTGGTGCCACACCAAACCACGCTTTCGCTTGCGCAGGGCGCATAGAAATTTCCATCAACTGACCCATGCGCTGACCACCTAAAATCAGGTTGCCCTCCATCATTTCTTTTGGGATTTCCAAGTCAGTTGCAACACGTTCAAAGCGTGAGTATTTAGCCGAGTGACAGCCCATGCAGTAGTTAGTGAAATATTTCGCACCACGCTGCAAGGATTCTTTGTCATGCAGGTCAACTTCCATCTTATCGCAAGGAATAGCACCACATTCAAATGTACCGGTATTAGCAACAGCTTTAATGGGCACAATCATTAAAATTAAGAACAGCGCCAAACCACCCAATACAATATACAAGGGCAAACCTTTAGCTTGTACACGCTCTGGTTCAACCAAATCGTGATCGCGCGCAGCCAATAACGGCAATACAGCAAAAATCACGGCTAAGAACGCACAGAACAACAACAGCAATACCGGCACTTCGGCTTTAAGGTAACTGATAGTCATAGCCGCAAAAATCACCGCAAACACACCTGACAATACAAACGAAAGCTTCGATTTTGCTTTTGCCAAATCGGGTGTTGTCCAAACGGGCATAGTTACGAAATAAGCGAAGTAGAAGGTAGTTGCAATTTGCGACAATAGGGTGCGGCCTTCAGTAGGCGCTTGTACGCCGAGATAGCCGAGCACGACGAACATAGCTGCAAAGCTCATCAACATAACGCGCGCAATCCAACCACGGTAGCGAATTGATTTCACTTTGCTGCGATCCAACCACGGCAATACAAACAGAATCGCAATCGCCGCCGCCATCGCCACGAAACCGAGGAACTTAGCGTTTAACGGGCCAATTTCCATGGTGACTGCGCGCAATACTGCGTAGAAAGGGGTGAAATACCAAACCGGTGCAATGTGCGTTGGTGTCTTCAGGTTGTTGGCTTCTTCAAAGTTGGCCTTCTCTAAAAAGAAACCGCCCATCTCTGGCATAAAGAACAGCACGAAACAGAATACAAACAGGAATACGCTGATACCAACAAGGTCATGCACGGTGTAGTAAGGATGGAAAGGAACGCCGTCTAGCGGAATACCATTTTCATCTTTGTACTTTTTAATCTCAACGCCATCTGGGTTGTTAGAGCCAACATGCTTATCGTGCAAGGCCAAAATATGCATGACTACCAACGCCAGCAATACGATAGGCAACGCCACAACATGCAAGGCAAAGAAGCGGTTTAAGGTGATGCCGGAAATTAAATAATCGCCGCGAATCCATTGCACCAAATCTTCGCCAATCACGGGAATAGCGCCGAACAGAGATACAATTACTTGCGCACCCCAGTAGGACATTTGCCCCCATGGCAATACGTAACCCATGAAAGCTTCCGCCATCAGGACTAGATAAATAGTCATACCGAAAATCCACACCAACTCGCGTGGAGATTTGTACGAGCCGTACATCAAACCGCGGAACATATGCAGATACACCACCACAAAGAACGCTGAAGCGCCGGTGGAGTGCATGTAGCGCAAGGTATCGCCGTAATCTACATCGCGCATGATGTATTCAACCGAAGCAAAGGCAGCTTCGGCCGTTGGGGTGTAACTCATGGTCAACCAAATACCGGTAACCAATTGGTTAACTAATACCAGCAACGAGAGCACACCGAAGAAATACCAGAAGTTAAAGTTCTTGGGAGCGTAATACTTACCCATATGGGTATCCCAAGCTTTTTGTACAGGGAGGCGGTTATCAACCCAAGTCCACAAACCTACTAACCAATTCATCTTATGCCCCTTGGTCTTCGCCGATGATAACTACGCTTTCACTCTCGTAATAATGCTTAGGCACTTCGAGATTGGTTGGAGCTGGAACACCTAAATACACTCGGCCAGCCAAATCGTATTTAGAACCATGACATGGGCAAAAGAAACCACCTTGCCATTTATCACCACCTAAATCGGCAGCGCCAACATCCGGGCGGTACAGTGGTGAGCAACCCAAGTGGGTACAAACCCCAAGCAAAATCGCAAATTCTTCCTTGATTGAACGGCCTTCATTTTGTGCGTATTTAGGCTGTTGCGGCATTTCAGATTTAGGGTCGCGAATAAAACCCAACTCTTCCACTTTTTTGAGGCTCGCAATAGCCGCCGGAGTGCGGCGAACAACATAAACCGGCTTGCCGCGCCACTCTACAGTGACCATAGCGCCAGGTTCAATTTTGCTCATATTGAATTTAACAGGAGCACCGGCAGCTTTAGCTTTGGCGCTTGGGTTCCAAGACCCAACGAAAGGTACTGCTATGCCAACAGCACCTACTGCACCTACTGCAGTCGTAGCACCAATAAGCAGGCGACGACGCGTTTTATTTACAACGTCATTACTCATGACGATCTTCTCCCCTAACAGCTTTAACGGCCAGTAAATCAGTACCAATAAATGAATAAAGGCAATGATTTAGGATAATGTTGGGCAACCCCAAAAAAGGCGGCAATCTTAAAGAAATTCAGCCCCGCTTACAAGAATAACCATACTTAACAGAAGGATTAAATAACTACGCAGAACATGGAGCGTAGCGATTGTAGGAAGTGTAGATGCAAAAAAACGCCCAAGCCAACTTAGACTTGAGCGTAATCCAATATTCTCAATTTTAGACCTAAACAAGACCCAACAACTTGTCGCACATCAATAAAGCAATCAACTATTTCTTGGTCTGAATGAATAGCCAATCCCAAAGTGCATCCTTAGCAAAGGTTTTATCCCAAGCGTTGTGGCCGCCAGTTGCATAAAGTGTAAAGTTAAAAACACCATTGGTGTTATTACTACCTAAAACCCAAGGAGCAAGACCTGTCGCCGGGCTATAGCTAATGGTGTAGTCATTAGTTGGCGGCTTTGTACCGGGATAAAGTGCCCACACATCCTGCCCGGCAAACTGATTCACCGTTGGCAATACATAAGGTATGAATTGAACCGTATCGTCATCATAATTTTCAAACATCCATATAGGCATATCGCTCAATGCCCCGGCAGTATTCATGTAATCGTATAGACCATTACAAACAGGAACTACAGCGGCAATTTTTTGCGGATTGGTCGCAGCATAATAAAAAGCACCTGCGCCCCCCATGCTTGCTCCAACGACATAAATACGATGCTCATCAATGCGATAAGTTTTTGCGAGGTACGCAACCATATCGTTCAGAGCCTCCGGATTCCACCAGCCCAGTTTTTCGCCGCGAAATGTTACTCGATCTATATGTGGTATTTCAGGATGAACCACAAAAGCATCTTTAAGATGAGGATTAAGCTTATCCCTACCCGCTGGCGTTAGCTCACCAGACTCCAGCAAAAAATTATTGAATACACCTGTAGGCAATGGATAAGTTGTTAATGTGGGGCGCGTTTCCCGATAACCGTTGTCACCATGCAATACGATAACGAGCGGATAGCGTGAGTCTGGTTTTTGCTGATAAGTTACTGGCACATAAAGGAAGAAATTAAACCCATTAGGATATCCTGTTACATCATAAAACCAATCATCAAAGATAGCTTTTTTAGAATAACCAAGTGCAGCAACACTTGATTGAACGGAAGAGTTTGACTGAGCCGAGCTTGATTGAGCAGAAGAAATCGATTGAACCGAACTCGATAACGTAGACGAAGTCGACTGAGCCAGACTGGATTGCACGGAACTTGATTGAAGAGAGCTTGAGACAACGCCAAACGAAGATATTGTTGGCTGAACGCTATTATTACCGCCACCCCCACCACCGCAAGCAGATAAAAAAGCAATCGAACAGAAAAACACAAACCAAAAACCTAGTCGCACAATCACTTTCATCATCCTTACCTCATCCATTAATAAATATAAATGCATCGCTTAACGCACACATACCCTATACGCAAAACGCCCAAGCCGATAAAGGCTTGGGCGTTTTTTGATAATCATCAAATGGCGGCCAAATAAGCCGCCAATGGCAATTATTAACGCTTGGAGAATTGTGGCTTTTTACGCGCTTTACGCAAGCCAACTTTCTTACGTTCAACTTCACGCGAATCGCGAGTTACATAACCCGCTTTACGCAATTGCGAACGTAACTCTTCGTCGTATTCCATCAAAGCGCGAGTCAAACCGTGGCGAATTGCACCAGCTTGACCGAAAGAACCACCACCAGCAACGGTAACGTTTACGTCAAATTTATCGCTCAAACCAACCAACTCTAATGGTTGACGAACAACCAAACGAGCTACTGGACGACCGAAGTATTCGTCCAATGGACGATCATTAACAACGATTGTGCCGGTACCGGCAGTGAGAAAAACACGAGCAGTAGAGGTCTTGCGACGACCTGTACCGTAATATTGAGTTGTAGCCATCTGTCCAGCCCCTTTATTAGATAGTCAGTTCTTTTGGTTGCTGAGCAGTATGTGGATGCTCATTACCTGCGTACACTTTCAGCTTACGCAACATTGCACGACCGAGTGGGCCACGTGGCAACATGCCTTTAACAGCAATTTCGATTGGAGAAGTCGGAGACTTTTCAACCAAATGCTTGAAGCTGATAGATTTGATACCGCCAATGTGGTTGGTGTGATGATAATAAATCTTATCAGTCAACTTTTTGCCCGTCACATGAACTTTTTCGGCATTAATAACTACAATGTAGTCGCCGGTATCTACGTGTGGAGTGTATTCAGGCTTGTGCTTACCGCGCAAACGAGAGGCTATTTCTGCAGACAGGCGACCTAGGGTCTTGCCTGCTGCATCTACGATGAACCAGTCATGGACTACTGATTCAGCTTTGGCACTATATGTCTTCATGTTGTGGTTGCCTATGCTGGTTATATGGGGTTACCCCCACGGGAAATTTAACGGAACTATTTAATTAACAGTAACTATCTAGCAGGACTATCCCCGCATAAAAAGAGCGCGAATACTACACACTAAAGATCCGCAATTCAACCAGAATCTACATCATTCATAAACGCCAGCATTCTTTCGTTTTATAGCGTCAAATTCATGTCAACACTGCCGCCTAAACACTCAAACCTATACTAATCGTCTCTTAAATCAACAAAAAAACAACCATAATTTATGAAAATGTCTTAAATCGCGTCAAAATCTCATGATTGTCATAGTTCTTGCTGAGTGTTCATTTACTGAGCTAAAGCGTCATTTTTTTAGCGCTTTCGATTATTTGCTCAGGATAATTACTCCTAAAGCAACCGAAGGAATATGACATGAGCAACTCATTCTATAACGCCATTTTAAATGTGCAGGGCATTGAGGTTTTAACACGTTTAGGCGCCGCCAACGCTTATGGCGCAGATACGGGTGCAAGTGAACGCCTTCCGCAAGGGGCGATCATTGTTAAAGAGGCAGATGCTATAGAGACCGTTTTAGCGCTGGCCAACCAATATAAAACCCCACTTTGGCCTATCAGCGGCGGCCGCAACTTTGGCTATGGTACGGCACTACCGGTGGATACCCACAGTTATATTCTGGATTTATCCAGACTAAAGCGGATCAATATAGATGTAGGCTCTTCTACCGCCCTGATTGAACCTGGCGTTACACAAGCAGACCTGCATGAAGCTATCCAAAAAAGTGGCGCAAATTTACTGGTTCCCACGACCGGCGTTGGCCCTAACGGCAATATCTTAGGTAATGCGCTGGATGGCGGTTACGGCCTAACACCCATCACCGATCACTTTGCTGCTGTGTGCGAACTCAGCGGCTACTGGGGTAACGGCACGGAATTCCGCCATACCTACCAAGACCTCAACTGCCCGGAAATGGCGAAACGCTGGGGCGCAGGTACTGGCTATTCATGGGCGGGGCTTTTACGGCAAGGCAACTTCGGTATAGTCACCAAAGCGCGCGTGCAATTAGCCCGCGCACCAGAGGCTTGCCGTATTTTGATTTTTGAATGGAAAAGTGATGCTCAATTTGTAGCTTCTCAGCCCGATTTAAATTTGTTATCGGAAGATATCCCTGGTATTGGCGGCATCATTATGATGAACAACTGCCGCATCCTCTCCACCCAAGTTGATACGCCACTCGCATCACCTCTGCAGGGCGATGCACGCGCAGCCTTTCTGCGCAGACTCGCTAAAGAGAGAAAGATTTCTGCATGGACAGGTTTGGGCACACTCTACGGTTCAGATGCATCCGTTAAAGGTGCAGTGCGCGATATTCGCCGCCGCTTAAAAGGCGTGAGAGTGTGGAGTTTCAGCCCGGAACAAATTCGCCAATTGCAAAAATTCGAGCAATATCTACCACGCTGGGGCTTCGCCGCGTTACGTCGTCATTTTGGCGCCTTGGTTAATACCTTGGGAACTGTTGAAGGCTTTCCGATTGTGGCCTTTTTAAAAATTGCTTACGCGCTCGACCCCACTGCAAAAAAGCTAGATGTTACTTCTCACCCGGCAAAAGATGGCGCTGGCATCTTGTGGTACGCGCCTTTAGTTCCTTTTGATTCAGACCACGTAGAGCGCTATCGCCAAGTCATGAGTGCCTGTTTACTTCAACATGGTTTCGATCCATTACTTGCCGTAACTTCTCGTTCACCCCGTGTACTATCAGGTACTATCCCGCTGCTATTTGATCGCCAACAACCAGAAGCCGTTGCCCGCGCTAAAGCTTGCTATCGCCATTTAGTAAAAGTGGGATTAGAAAATGGCTGGCCACCCTATCGTCTGGGCGTGGATTTTATGGATCTTATTGCCTGCCCTGCCGACTCGCCCAGTGCACAGGTTCAACGCCAATTAAAAACTGCACTAGATGAAAACAATGTGATTGCCTCTGGCCGCTATGAACATACCAAACCACAAGAACACACCGCTACGATTGACATTGAAAAGCTGATCACTATTCCTGCCGATTACAGCGCAGTACCTCCTCATTACGGCGCAGAGCTTACCAATAAATTTCAGGAGGAAGAAAACGCAGAAATCTAATCTATACCCAACTTAAGCCGAGCCTTAATACTTCATTAAGGCTCGGCACACAATCTAAAACACCCTAGTTATCGCATTGAGCCTGCATCAACTCATCAGCAAATAATGCTTGCGATTTTATGTCGTACTTAAACTAATTTTTTATCCTGCTTGGGATTTCACCAACAGTGATATTACTTGATTCATATGCGTAAAAACCTCCGCTCCTAAGCCACGCATTTTTTCCGTCAATACATTAACGCGGCCATCGGCTTCCGGTGGGCAATAAGCTAATGCACGCATACCGGCAGCTTTGGCGGCAATTACACCGGTAAGAGAGTCCTCGACAACAATCGTTTGAGCAGCAGGAGCACCCATGATTTTTGCAGCGTGCAAAAATAGATCTGGTGCAGGTTTACCGCGTGCTACATCTTCAAAGCTAAACACATGACCTTCTACATATTGCAACAAGTTGGTTTTCACCAAAGTTACTGCCATTTTTTCGTGTTTGCCATTGGAGGCAACACAAAAAAGAATTTTGTTGGTTTGCAAGTTTTGCAAAACAGACTCAATACCTTCAACGGGAAATAAACGGTTCTCACAAGCAACTAATGTTTGCAATTGCACATGCCGCCAAAAAGCGCGGCCGCGTTCATCGCGCTCAGTTTGGCTCACATCGTGCCAATTTAATTTCTCGGTAAGCTCATCGGTAATCATGCTAATGCAATCGGGAACGGATTTACCACGATAAGACTCCAGTGAATAATGCGGGCTAACATGAAGCCCATATTGCTCTGCCAAGCATTCCGAAAAAACCTGCGCAGATAAAATTTCACTGTCTACCAACACCCCATCACAATCAAAAATAACTAACATAAAATCACTCTACTACTATCAATATGTTTCAGATTTTTTATCTACAGCGGGATAAGGCGCCGCTAACAGAATTAAAAATCCAACCACCAAAAAAACAATTAAAGCGCACATACCTATTCGCGCAGAATCGGTTAAGAGCGTAAGGCTAGCAACGGCCATGGGGGCTAAAAATGACGTAGCGCGACCAGAGAGCGCATACAAACCAAAAAAGCGCCCCGCTTCTTCTACGCTCACACTGCGCGCCAAATAAGAACGCGACGATGCCTGCGCTGGGCCAAACACTAAACCGATTAATAAACCAAAAACGATATAGGCTTTTTCAGCCCCTGTGCCAAATAAGCCGCCGTGATCTGCGGTGGATAATTGCAACAATCCAAACAGAGTATAACCGGGGCCAGTGGAAACAATGCCGAGAGTGGCAATAATTAAACACACTAAACTGATGCTTACGACTTTTTTAGAGCCTATGCGTGTATCTATTTTACCCGCAAAGTAACACCCAAAAATGGCGACCACCAATAGCAAAATTCCGTAAACGCCCATCTCAACAGTTTTCCAGCCAAACATACCTGCAGCAAATACACCGCCCAACGCAAGCAAACCGTTAACGCCATCCTGATAGAGCATGCGCGCCACTAAAAATTTTAAAATCGCACTGCGCTGTTTTAATTCTTTGAGCGTTCCCAGCAATTCATGCAAGCCAGTTTTTACGGCATTGGTTAATGACAGACCGCTGTTGGCATCAGGTGTAAATAAAAACATGGGGATAATAAAAATCAAATACCACACCGCAGCGAGCGGCCCGGTAATGCGCGCATCTTCACCTAGTGCTGGGTCTAAACCAAATAAAGGTATTAAGCCGATTAACGTTTTGCCGGTTGTAGGGCTACCCGCCAGCAATAACAAGACTATAAATAAAGCGATCAAACCACCGGCATAACCTAAACCCCAAGCAGTGTTTGATATACGCCCAACATCAACTTTACTGACTAAACGCGGCATCATAGAGTCATTGAAAACAATGGAAAACTCCGCAGCAATACTCGCCAAAATCACACACAGCATGGGCAGCCACAGCGCAGAACCGGGCGCAGCAAACCACAATAAACTGAGCGCAGAAATTTTAATAATGGCAAAAAAGCCAATCCATTTTTTACGCGAGCCAGAGGCATCTGCAATCGAGCCTAGTACAGGGGATAAGAGCGCAATCACAAAACCGGAAATGGTGACTGTGTATCCCCAAGCCGCCTGCCCTAGCACGGGGTCATCTACCAAACGCGATACAAAATAAGGCCCAAAGATAAAGGTGAGCACCACGGTAAAAAAAGGTTGTGCCGCCCAATCGTATAGCATCCAGCTGACAATGCCACGTTTAGCAACGGGCTGAGTTAATGAAGAGTCGCTCAACATAAGCTCCTGAAAATTATTGATAAGGCTTTATATATTTATTAAAAATTTTACGCAGATTTTTCAAAATACTGCCTTTCAATGCAATATCTGTTTCCTTAATTATTTTTCGCAGGCTAGCTTCCGTGAGTTGTGTTGCAAATGAGCGTGCGAGCGGTGCGTAACTCAAATGCCAAGGCTCGGGGGCGATACCACCAACACCTGCAACATAGGGGCGAAAAAAACCATTTGGGGAGCGCTGCAATTCCTGTGTGAGCCAGCGATGAAATGCAGAGCAATAACCATTGCCTTGGGTTTCTTCCATAGTCAATTGCAATTGATAATCGGCTGGCATACGCGAGACATCGTACACGTCTATATCTGTACCCCAATGATGGCGGGATGCGCCCGGCAGTGCCGACCAACGCAAAATCGCAAAGACTTGTTGGTACTCTTTTAATGAAGTTAGAGCGATTGGCTGGCCAAACTGATCCAACACTGAACGCACACCAGAGGCTTTATTATTCCAAATAAGTAACTGCCGCTCAAAACTGCGAAATCCGCTGGCAATGCGCATATCAAACCCAGCCTCTGCGGCCTTTTGCGTTAAAGCCGATAGCGCTGGAACTAATTGCGGATGAACTTTAAGAGTGGGTTTGGAAAAACTCACCAAATGCTGATCGCTTATCCCAAACAAATCATATTCTTGCAATAAATATAAATTACTCTCACGAATGGCCATGTTTTGAGCGCCACGTTTCATATTTACACCATTTTTTTAGTTATAAAGGGAGCATAACTACACAAATTAATTGCACTAGCCTATTAACAGGTTACTATAAAGGAAGCCCATAAATGGAAATTTATAGGCAGCGGGAACAATAATCATAACCTTGTACGGAGCGGGATCTTCATGACAGCAAGTCACAGTGAATTACTCCAGTTAAAAAACCTTGGTATGGCCTCAGTTAACATACTGCATGCAGTAGGCATTAATACCTATGCTGACCTTCGCAGAATTGGCGCAGTGGAAGCCTATGTTCGTATTAAAGCGCGCGATATTAATGTCTCTAAAGTTATGCTTTACGCGTTACAAGGCGCACTGCTTGATGTGCATTGGAACGATTTAGACCCAGAAATGAAACTCCAGTTGGTCGCTCAAGCAGAGCAAGGCTTCAACAACGGCCAGCAAGCATTCGCGTAAAGTTACAAGTCTGCGCCATTGTGCGCAGATTTTCTTGGGTAACCAGCTACACTTAAACAAAAATCTGTGTAGTGTTTACCGAGGATGCCATGCATTTACCCACCAAACAATCTGACTCTATTACCGATATAGCCGTTAAATCTCGCAGTTTAACTGAGCTATTTCTGCAAAATCTTCTACCCACAGGCAAGCCCATAGAAGTAAAGGTTAGTAACGACTTATTTGAAGGCCAGCCCAACACCCGGCTGTTTCTTATTACTGAAGGGCAAGCCTATTATCGTGTGCGCGGCAAACTTGTTGCGATTTTGGAAGAAGGCGATTTAATTGGACTTACCCGTTCGTTGAACCTTAACGAGGGTCTATTTAGCTGCATTGAAACCTTACAGCTAGTTCCTTACGAGCGCGACGAGCTTATCGCTCACATCAACTCAGACTTCAAGCTGCAAAAAAACTGGACGCATTACCTCGTGTGTAATATGGCGTTTTATCAGCAGGCGCTAGCGCAGGAAATCCGTGCAGAATTCCAGCCACATGCGGGGTTTGTGCACTTCAATCAAGGCGAAGTCATCATTACTCAAGGCGATGCTGCTGATAGGGTTTATACCTTGCTAGATGGCAGTGCCGACGCAGTATGCGATGGCGTTAAAGTCGGTGAAATTCACCCCAACGAAATTTTTGGAGCCCTCGCTGTCTTTACACGGCAAACGCGGATTGCTTCCGTAATCGCAACCAGCGATTGCACCGTCTTATCGGTTCGTAAAGAGGAATTCGTTGACCTTATCGATCACCAGCCCCAAATCTGCTTAGGTTTAATTGAAGAGATGGCCTCTAAAATTAATCAGCTAAACACCCAGCTACTCGCCAAGCGCTAAGTCTGTTTATCCATAATAAAATAGCCCTGTAAAAAGACCGCCGAGCACGCGGTCTTTTTTAATTCTCCGCCCCCGTATACATTGAATTTCACCAAACTGAACATATATAGAGGGTAGATTGTCGTAGGCAGTCAACCTATTGTTCCTTGAGGAGATTCTTAAATGCTGCGTATTGGCCTTTTCTTACTAACCAACCTCGCCGTAATGCTAGTAGCTTATGTGATTATTGGCCTCTTAGGGGTGGGTAGTTTCGTCAGCGGTGGGCAACTGAATCTAACCAGTTTATTGATTTTTTGCGGTGTGTTTGGTTTTACCGGCTCGCTCATTTCTTTGCTCATTTCCAAATGGATGGCCAAGAAAACCATGGGTGTTCAACTCATTGAAAATCCACGCAATAGCGATGAGCGCTGGCTACTGGAAACGGTTGCCGACTTATCGCAACGTGCCGGTATTAAAATGCCCGAAGTCGGTATTTTTCCCGCGCAAGAATCAAACGCTTTTGCCACCGGCTGGAACCGCAACGACGCATTAGTTGCGGTAAGCTTAGGCCTATTGCAACGCTTTGAACGCGATGAAGCGCGCGCGGTGCTCGCTCATGAAATTGGCCATGTTGCCAACGGTGACATGATTACGCTGAGTTTGATTCAAGGGGTGGTAAACACTTTTGTGATGTTCTTTGCGCGTATTGTCGGCTTCGCTATCGATAAAGCACTGTCAGGTAATCGCGAGAATAACGGCGTAGGAATAGGCTATTACATTGGTACTTTTGTCGCAGAAATTCTGTTCGGTATTCTGGCGGCCATGATTGTTGCCGCCTTCTCCCGCTATCGCGAATTCCGCGCCGATGAAGCCGGCGCCAACCTCGCCGACCGCAACGCTATGATCCGCGCATTGCAACGCTTACAAGTAGAAAGCGGCCAAACCTCTTTACCTTCAAGCATGCAAGCCTTCGGTATCACGGGCGGTATGGGTCGTTTACTAGCGAGCCACCCACCCTTGGAGGTTCGCATTCAAGCCCTGCGCGCTGGCCACAACAGCTCAGAGTCTTTGCGTCAAAGCTTGTCTTAATCACTGAAAAAACACCTCTTACATAAAACGCTTTTTAATAGGAATGATGGAATGTTAGGCAGTTATAAAGTGTTGAGCAGCAAATGGTTGCGCGGTTTAGCGCTTGGGTTGGCTACAGTCACAACGAGTGTTAATGCCGCGGTAGACTTTGCCACCGATGACGAACGCAACAGTATGCAAGTGTTTGAAACAGCGCGCCCGAGTGTAGTCTTTGTGACCAACGAACAATTAGCCCGCGACCCGCGCTCATGGGACATTATGAGTGTACCCGCAGGCTCAGGCACCGGTTTTATTTGGAACACCGATGGCTACATAGTGACTAATTACCACGTTGTACAAGGCGCGAATAAAGTAATGATCACCCTGCAAGACCAAAGTTCTTGGTCCGCCAAAGTGGTTGGCCTTGCGCCCGAGCGCGATCTTGCCGTACTTAAAATTACTGCACCTAATGAGAAATTAAGAGCACTTAATTTGGGTGATTCCAGCCAGCTTACCGTAGGCCGTAAAGTGCTCGCCATCGGCAATCCTTTTGGGTTGGATGCAACCCTAACCACCGGCGTTGTCAGCGCACTTGGGCGCGAAATTGTATCGCCCAATCAACGCAAAATTGGCAATGTGATTCAAACCGACGCCGCGATAAACCCCGGTAATTCGGGCGGCCCCCTGCTCAATTCCCAAGGGCAATTGGTGGGCGTGAATACCATGATTTACAGCCCCAGCGGCGCAAGCGCAGGCATTGGTTTTGCTATACCCGTTAACACGGTAAAAGATGTTGTACCGCAATTAATTAAGAATGGCCGCATCATTCGCCCGGTGATGGGTTTTGAAGCTGCGCCAGAACAATGGGCATTGCAAAGCGGCATTGAAGGCTTGCCAATTTTGCGCGTCTTTAATAATTCGCCCGCACAAGAAGCTGGCTTGCAAGGCGTATCGCGCAACAACTGGGGTCAATTAGTATTGGGCGATGTGATCGTGGCAATTAATAGCAAACTCACCCCCACCAACGATGCCTTTATGAGCATTATGGAAAACCATAAGCCGGGTGATCGCGTAGAAATACAATTTGTACGCAACGGCAAAGTGCTTAAACATTCACTTACGCTTGCTGCGCCGCCCGTTAATCAACCTTAATACTCCCCCAAGGATTCGCATGCTGGCCACTGATTTACGCGCAACCGATATCCCCGAAAATGGCAGTAAAGGTTTTGAGTGTAACGGTGAAAAATATTTTGCGGTTAAAAAAGACAGCGCAGTTTATATCTACAAAAATTCGTGCCCGCACATAGGTGTGGCGCTAGAATGGGTTGAAGATCAGTTTTTAGATAGCAGCCAAACCATGATTCAGTGCGCCAATCACGGCGCACTGTTTGTGATTGAAAATGGCGCTTGCGTTGCAGGGCCGTGCAGCGGGCAGAAATTAACGGCAGTGAAATTTGTAGTGGTCGATGGTGTTATTTACCTGTAACTGCGATCTACAACGACAACACAATTAATAGAATGCCATCCACGTGTCACAGATATTGTTATCTCAAATGCTTAGTAAACATCCGTAAATAAGCTCACTCCAAACATGCAGATCCTTTAGATTCTGCACTTTATAAAACAACAGGATTCCACCATGAACAACTTCAGCTTTCACAACTCCACCAAAATCGTTTTTGGCGAAGGCCAAATCAGCGCAATTACCGATTTAATTCCAGCCAATGCACGTATTCTTATCACCTACGGCGGCGGTTCGATTAAAAAGAACGGCGTTTATGATCAAGTGATTAAAGCATTGGAAGACAAAACCTTTTTTGAATTCTCTGGCATTGAACCCAACCCGCATTACGAAACCTGTGAAAAAGCCATTGCGTTGATTAAAGAAAAAAATATCGATTTCTTATTAGCAGTTGGCGGCGGCAGCGTGGTTGATGCCACTAAATTAATTGCAGCTGGCGTTAACTTTGAAGGAGAGCCGTGGGACATTCTAGCGAAAAGCGCACCTGTCACTAGCGCTTTGCCAATTGGTTGTATTCTCACTCTGCCCGCTACCGGCACTGAAAGCAACGGCAACTCAGTCGTCACCAAAGCCGCCACTCATGAAAAACTCGCATTCAGCAGCCCATTGGTTTATCCATTGTTTTCAATTCTTGACCCAACTACAACTTACTCGTTACCGCCTCGCCAAATTTCAAATGGCGTAGTGGATGCATTTGTACATACTATGGAACAGTATTTAACCTATCCAGTAGATGCCAAAGTACAAGACCGTTTTGCAGAAGGTATATTGCTGACGTTAATTGAAGAAGGTCCGAAAGTTTTAGCGCAACCAAACGATTATGCCATTCGCGCTAACGTTATGTGGGCAGCGACTATGGCATTAAACGGTTTAATTGGTGTAGGCGTACCGCAAGATTGGGCAACGCATATGATTGGCCACGAACTCACCGCGATGCACGGTTTAGATCACGCACAAACCTTGGCAATTGTATTGCCATCGGTAATGAACCAACAGCGTGTACAAAAACGCGAAAAATTAATTCAATATGGTAAGCGTGTATGGAATTTAAATAACACCAATGAAGATGAATTAATTGATGCCGCTATTGCCGCCACCAAAAACTTCTTTGAACAAATGGGTGTGCCCACTACGTTCAAAGGTTATGGTTTAGATGGCAGTTCAATTCCAGCATTGGTAGATAATGTGATTCGCCACAACCCAAATCCTTTGGGTGAGAAAGCGGATATTACGGCAGAAGTTACGCGTAAGATTTTGCAAGCGGCGGCGTAGTTTTAAAGAACCCCCTCCCGACCTCCCCCTTGAAAAGCGGGGAGGGGCTGAATTTCACTTCGTTCGCGAACTGAGTGAGTGTTTAACCTTTCACTTTTGTGAAGATATATTGAAGGTTACTTCATTTTAAAACTGAGTGAGCTTTAGCCCCTCCCCCTTTTCAAGGGGGAGGTTGGGAGGGGGTGCCTTTTAAATTTTTACTGCTAATTTTTTCTGCAAAACAATTCGACTCAACTCCGGCTCTATCTCCGCCCCATAAGCAATAACCTCAACACCATTCGCAATCGCCTCACGCAAAGTTTTGCCATAAAGCGGATCAATCGCATCCGCCGGCTCAACCGATTCAATACCCGTGTGCTGCACACAAAATAATAAAACCGCTCTATAACCTTCGCGCACCATTTGCATTAACTCACGCAAATGTTTGGTGCCGCGTTCACTCACGGCATCGGGAAATAAGCCTTGGCCTTTGGCTTCCATCAAGGTTACATTTTTCACTTCCACAAAACATTTTTCATCGCCGCGCCCTAACACAAAATCCACGCGGGATTTTTCGCTGCCGTAAACCACTTCGCGGCGAACATGGTCGTAGCCTTGTAACTCGCTGATAACGCCAGTGTGAATCGCTACTTCTACTAACGTATTTGAACGAGACGTATTGATACCCGCCAAATCACCATTCGGCGTTGTCACAATTTCCAAGGTGTTGGGATATTTACGAGTTAGGCTGGTAGAGGTGGAGTACCAGCAAGTGCTCATCGGCTGAATGCAATTTTTCATGGAGCCAGTATTGGGGCAATGCAGGGTAATGGTTTCGCCGTTGGGTAGGATCACATCCGCCAGAAAGCGTTTGTAGCGTTGAATTAACTGGGCGTTGAATAACTGAAGCGGTACAGATGAGGGAGGCATAATCGTCCGGTACAAAAATGGGCTAATGAGTAACAATTGGTCAGGATTGAACCACATTTTGGGTGTTTTTAGGGTATCTTTAACGCTTGGAAAGCAAGAGGCGAAAAATCGCTGGCACCCTGTTTTATTATCTGGTAGCTTGCCTCCCCTTCAAATTCTCTGTGATTACACGATGCAATCACGCACCGAGACTAGCGCCGCTAGCCGGTTTTTCCAGAACGAGATAACTAGCTCTACGAGGCGCTACAGATATGGCGAAAAAAACTCCTTCAACTGAAACCTTGGCTCTACGCCCTTTTGTTCCCTATGTGGAGAAGAAAGGCGAAGAATACATGAATGACGACCAGAAACTGCATTTCCGCGGTTTGCTGTTGAACTGGCGCTCTGAGTTGATGGAAGAGGTAGATCGCACTGTGACTCATATGAAAGATGAGGCAGCGAACTTTCCCGATCCAGCCGACCGCGCCAGCCAAGAAGAAGAATTCAGCTTGGAACTGCGCACCCGCGACCGCGAGCGCAAACTCATCAAGAAGATCGACAGCACGCTTGAGTTGATCGAAAACGATGACTACGGCTACTGCAATGCTTGCGGTGTTGAGATTGGCATTCGTCGCCTTGAAGCGCGCCCAACCGCCACCCTCTGCGTTGACTGCAAAACCCTTGCAGAAATTAAAGAAAAGCAAATCGGCGGCTAAGCCCGCAGGTTTCAGAAACACATCAGGCGGCGAGGGAAACCTCGCCGTTTTTGTATGTCCGCAGTAATTTCCCCAAAAGGCTACATTGGCCGCTTCGCCCCCTCGCCCACCGGCCCGCTACATTTTGGATCGCTCGTCAGCGCCCTCGCCAGCCATTTAGATGCTCACCACAACGGCGGCAAATGGCTAGTTCGCATGGAAGACCTAGACCCACCGCGCGAGCAAGCTGGCGCAGCCGATGCAATTTTGCGCTGCCTAGAAGATTACGGTTTGAAATGGGACGATTCAGTGCTCTACCAAAGCCAGCGTTGGGATATTTACGAAGACTATCTAACGCGCCTACGCCAACAAGATTTGCTCTACCCCTGCAATTGCACCCGTCAGGATTTGCAGGCTATGGGTGGAATCTACAATGGCCGCTGCCGCACGCGCCATGTAGATAACAACCTTCCACATGCCCAACGCCTAAAGCTTTACGACTTACCAGCAGAATTTACTTTCCAAGACGAACTGCGCTTTACCGATTTAATCCAAGGAGAACAAATCCAAAATCTGCGCACCCACGCAGGCGACCAAATCCTCAAACGCAAAGACGGCCTCTACGCTTATCAACTCGCGGTCGTGGTGGACGATATCGAACAAGGCATTACCCATATCATTCGCGGCAGTGATTTATTAGAAGTAACTGCGCGCCAGATTTTCTTATTTAAACTCTTAAACGTACCGGTTCCCACCTTCGGCCACGTAACCCTCGCCAGCCAACCCAACGGCCAAAAACTCAGTAAACAAAACCTAGCACCAGCGCTCGAACTTAAAGATGCCGGAATCAAGCTTTGGCAAGCTTTGGCGTTTCTAGGGCAAAATCCCCCGCAAGAACTTTGCGGCGCAGCTCCTAACGAGTTGTTGGATTGGGGGCAAGCGAATTGGAAGAGAAATAAGATTTTGGGCTTGAGTGCAATCTATCCAATGCCCTTCACAACGCCCAGAAATAACAACGAATAAAATCCAAAAGCACTACAGTGCGTAACAAGAAAGCCAATTAACGAATTCCCTTAGTGGTTGTTCGCAGTTATGATCCCAAGGCAATGAAAAAGCTGCTTAGGTTGTAACAACTTGAAACGATAAAATTTGGAGTGGTTGGTAAATGATAAAATTACAAAAAGCCACATCCGGCACTTATCGCCAGCGCATTAGCGTTGATGCACATGAATTATTTGCCGATGTGGATACCAGCATCGGTGGTGACGATTCAGCACCAGATCCCCATAGTTTATTGGATTCATCCCTTGCAGCTTGCACAGCGATTACCTTGAGCATGTATGCCAAACGCCGCGGTATGCCACTGGAGGGAATTAATATTGATGTGGCGCGCGATAACAGCAAAGAAAAATCCGGTGAATATAATCTTGCACTGAATATTCACTTTGTAGGCGATTTAACTGATGAGCAAACACAACAGTTGTTGGGCATTATTGATAAATGTCCGATTCATAAATTATTGTCCCATGCCACCATCAACATCGCTACCCATCACCAGCCGTAACTACGGCTCCATTTGATGGCGTTGTTGGCGCATCTTAAAAAAATCTGTAACTTTTTTAATTCGATTTTTGTAACATTTTTATAGCAATATTTAAAAGCATCAGAGGATGACACAATGACGTTATTAATCCCTCCGCGCGTGCAAGATATAGGCTTTACCGTAAAACGTTTGTTGCCATCGCGTTTACAACAGCGTGTTGGCCCCTTTATTTTTGTCGATCATATGGGCCCTGCGCATTTTGAAGCAGGCACAACAGCTGGCGATGTGCGCCAGCATCCGCATATTGGTTTAGCGACGGTTACCTATTTATTTTCCGGCGCCATGATGCATAAAGACAGTTTAGGCTTTCATCAACGCATTGAACCGGGTGCGATAAATTTAATGACGGCGGGTAACGGAATCGTACATTCCGAACGTTTGCCAGAAGATGTGCGCGAGCAACATGAAACGGTAGAAGGCATCCAGATTTGGTTAGCCTTGCCGACCGATATTGAAGATTGTGAACCTTCATTTGCGCATTATTCTGCAGATACTATTCCGTCAATAAACTTACCCACGATGAATGCCCAAGTTCTTATTGGAAAAGCATTTGGTGTTGAATCTCCGGTGAAAACCGCAAGTGTTACCACTTACGTTGATCTGGCACTTGGAGTTGGAGCTCAATACTTGCCTGATTTCCCCGAGCAGGAATTAGCTATTTATGTCGCCCAGGGAAGCGTTACCGTGAATGACGAGCCTGTGCCCGAATTTCATATGGCGGTGTTGGATGCGAATGCGGTTATCGCAACAGTAAGTGGAGCTCGCGTGTTTCTGTTAGGGGGCGAGCCGTTGGCCGGTGAGCGATTTATTTTGTGGAATTTTGTAGCGTCGTCACGCGAAAAACTGCGCGTTGCCGCAGAGCGCTGGGATAACGGTGGCTTTACGATGGTATCAGGGGAAAGCGATTTTATTCCTCTGCCAAAAGCTTGAAAAATAGCCTCAACGCATCATCATTCCAACAACTACAGGCGGCCACCACCCAAAAGCGCTATAGTTAGCAACAAGAAAGCCAAATAACGAATTTACCATGAATCATCAGCGCCTCATCATTCTGCTTTTACTTATTGCGTACCTGTTTTCGCCATCCCTGTTTACGTGGATTATCAGCCCCACGGGGGTTTGGTATCGTCCTTATTTATTTTGGATGGGCTTAATCTTGGTGACCTTTCTATTTCAATGGCGCCGTAAAAAACCACAGAATTTTGATTAATAACGAATAACAAGAACGCCCTATCTATGACTTTTGATTTAAGCCAAGTTGCCATTATCGGCATTAGCTACCTGCTGCTACTTTTTGGCATTGCCTATATTACCGAGCGCGGCTGGATTCCCGAGCGTGTTACCTCCCACCCGGTTACCTATATTTTCTCTTTGGGGATTTTCGCCAGCGCCTGGGCGTTTTATGGCGTGGTGGATTTAGCCTTTCAGTTTGGTTATGGCGCGCTGGCCTACTACCTTGGAACTGGTGCGCTCTTCTTGTTTGCGCCCATCGCCTTGGCACCACTTGCGGAATTGGCGCGCCGTCATCAAGTGCATTCACTCGCGGATTTGTTGGTATTTCGCTACCACAGCAATGCGGTAGGTGCGCTCACCACTCTGTGTATGCTGTTAGGCATCATGCCCTTAATGGCCTTACAAATTCAGGCGATTGCCGACACTATGCACATTCTCGTGGTGAGCGGCAGTGGCAACCCGTCACTCACCCTGGTTGATAACGGCCTCACATTTAAAGATGTAATGGCACTTTGCTATTGCGCAATTCTTGCCTTGTTCACCATTTTGTTTGGCTCTAATCGCGATCAGCATCGCGGCCTAATTACCGCCATGGCGTTTGAAAGCTTAATTAAAGTCTGCGCGCTTTTTGCGGTCGGCTTGGCGGCGCTTTATGGCGTATTCGACGGGTTGGAGGGTTTAAACGAATGGCTTGCGGATCACCCCGAAAACCTTGCCCTGCTGCACACCCCCATTCAAGACGGCTCATCGCACACACTGCTCTTGGTGTTTGTCGCCACTGCGGTGACCATGCCGCATATTTTTCATTTAGGCTTGGCCGAGAACCCGTTGATGCGCAATTCGCGCACCGTGACGTGGGCCTTTCCGCTGTTTTTATTATTTATGGCGCTGCCGGTATTCCCCATCCTGTGGGCTGGTTCAGAGCTGGCAGTTCCGCTAGAGCCGCAATATTACTCGCTGGGCGTGCCCATTCTGCTCAACTCGCCATCCTTAACGGTATTCGCGTTTATCGGCGGTTTATCGGCCGCCACAGGGGCGATGATTATTATCACACTGGCTTTGGCAACCATGGTCATGAACCATTGGCTTTTGCCCAGCTTGCGCCTTGCCGAGCGCAATGACCTCTATCGTCAATTACTGTGGATGCGCCGAGTTGTTATTGCCACCATATTCCTTGGCGGTTACTTATTTTATTGGGTGCTCAATAATCGCTACAGTCTTACGGATTTGGCATTCACCGCCTTTATCGAAACCCTGCAATTCCTACCCGGTATTTTTGCGATAGTTTTTTGGAGCCCCGGTAACCGACGCGGCATGTTGGCCGGCTTATCGGTAGGCACTACTATTTGGTTTTTTGGAATGCTATTGCCGGTGATTACTGGCATCAATGTGCTGCATATTCCTTTTTCTGACTACTACATTCCGGTCGGCAATGCTTATTGGAACAGTATTACCCTCTTCTCTTTGGGGCTTAATACGGCGATTTTTATTGGTGTATCGCTTGTTACCCAACAATCCGAAGAGGAACATTACAGCGCCGATCTCTGTGCTGCCGATGAACTCAGCCACCCCGTACGCCAAGCGCTGGATGTTCACTCCGCTGCAGAATTCAAAGAGCGCCTTGCCAAGCCACTAGGCAAAGTGACCGCCAGCCGCGAAGTTGACCACGCCCTAAAACAGTTGGATTTGAACATCAACGAGCGCCGACCCTATGCATTACGCCGCTTGCGTGATCAGTTGGAAGGCAATTTATCAGCACTGATGGGAATCCATGTCGCCAGTGAAATTATGGATAACCACTTACCGTTTAAAGTGGCCGATGTGCGCGACACTCTCGATATCAACCTCATTGAAAATCGCTTGGCACAATACCAAAACCACCTCACAGGTATGGCAGCGGAACTCAATAACCTGCGCCTTTATCACCGTAAAACCTTACAAGAATTGCCTATGGCGGTGTGCTCATTAGGGCCTGATACCGAAATTTTAATGTGGAACCGCGCTATGGGCGCGTTAACCCATACACCCAGCGATGAAGTGACCGGCTCGTATTTGGAAGACATCGCCGAACCATGGCGCACCTTGCTGACCGATTTTAGTAAAAGCCGCGACATGCATTACTACCGCCGCGAAATCGCGCTTGAAGGCCACCCTCACTGGATTAGCTTGCACAAAGCCACTATTGAAGGCCCTATCACCGAGGGCGTTTACGATCAGGTAATGATGCTGGAAGACGTAACTGAAACCCAATTACTAGAACAGGAATTAATGCATAGCGAGCGCTTGGCCTCCGTTGGTCGCTTGGCTGCAGGTGTTGCCCATGAAATTGGGAATCCCATTACGGGTATCGCCTGTTTGGCGCAAAACCTGCGCTACGATTCAGAGAACCCTGACGTGCTCGAAACCGCCGAGCAGATTCTCAGCCAAACGGATCGCGTAACCCGTATTGTGCAATCGCTGGTAGGTTTCTCACATACTGGCCACACTGCCAAGAGCGAATTTCAGGCAGTCGTATTACGCGACTGCGCCCACGAGGCCATTAGCCTGCTATCGCTGCAAAAAGATAAACAACAAGTCATTTTTATTAATGATATTGCGCAAAATGCCATTGTCGCTGGCGATACTCAGCGTATGATTCAGGTTTTCATTAATTTGCTTTCCAATGCCCGCGATGCAAGCCCTGAAAATGGCCATGTATTGCTGGCTAGCCGCGAAGACGAATATTCCATCGATATCACCGTAACCGATGAAGGCAGTGGAATTCCACCCGACATTCAAGACCGTATTCTGGAACCCTTCTTTACCACCAAGGAACCCGGCGAGGGCACAGGCCTCGGTTTGGCCATGGTTTACAGCATTGTGGAAGATCACGGTGGCATGTTGGATATCGTTAGCCCCGTGGATACCCTACGCAATCGCGGTGCACAATTCATTGTGAAATTGCCGCGGCATGTTGATTCTTTAGTGGATATTTAAGGTACGATATCCCTCCAAGATTTTGGACTAACAGGTGCTTTAATACGCAACCCCGTTGGCCTGAGTTTACTGATAACCGTTTAGACAAGTCGATGCTATGAGCAAGATTCTAATTGTTGAAGATGAAACTATTATTCGCACTGCCCTGCGCAAATTATTAGAGCGCAACCAGTACGAAGTCAGCGAGGCACCTTCCGTTAAGGAAGCTACCACTAAATTCAATATCAAGGATTTTGACTTAATTATCAGCGACTTGCGGCTTCCGGGCGGGCTCGGTACCGAACTGATCAAGCTTGCAGGTGAAACTCCCGTACTGATTATGACCAGCTACGCCAGCCTGCGCTCAGCGGTCGATTCCATGCGCATGGGCGCAGTGGATTATGTCGCCAAACCCTTCGACCACGATGAAATGGTTAACGCCGTTAAACGTGTAATCGGCAAAGCCAAAGCCGTTAATAAAACGGTTGTTCAAGGCCTCACTGCCAGTAAAGCCATCGCCGGTATGATTGGCAGCAGCGATGTCATGCAAGACCTGTATAACCGCATCCACAAAGTTGCCCCTACCGCTGCCACCGTGCTCATTCACGGTGAAACAGGCACAGGTAAAGAACTAGTCGCGCGCGCGCTCCATGAAGAGAGCCAGCGTAATAACCATTTAATGATCTCGGTAAACTGCGCGGCCATTCCAGAAACACTCATCGAATCTGAATTGTTCGGTCACGAAAAAGGCGCATTTACTGGCGCATCCAGCAATCGCGAAGGTCTCATCGCCGCTGCCGATGGCGGCACCCTATTTCTCGATGAAATTGGCGAATTGCCATTAGAAGCCCAAGCGCGCTTGTTGCGCGTATTGCAAGAAGGTGAAGTGCGCCCGCTCGGCTCGGTGGAATCGCGTAAGGTGGATGTACGCCTCGTCGCTGCAACCCACCGCGATCTGCGCAAACTCGCCAAAGAAGGCAAATTCCGCGAAGACTTATATTTCCGTATCAACGTTGTGCAACTCACCTTACCGCCGCTGCGCGAGCGCGGGCGCGATATCATCAATATCGCCGAATCCCTGCTGCAGCGTTACTGCACACAATTCGGTAAATCGCAGCTTCGCCTCTCAAATGATGCCGTTGACGCCATTATGGCCTACGCTTGGCCAGGCAATGTGCGCGAACTCGAAAACGCCATGCAACGCGCTGTTATCCTATGCGAAGACAGCAACGAAATCAGTGCCTTACTCTTATCAATAGATTCAGATTCAGCACCAGAAATTTTGAATACCAACGATATGATCTTTGGGCAAACCCGTACACTTGGCAACCCCAGCGTCCAGCGCCCTGTCAAAGAGATTAGTGAAGATTTATCACTGGAAGACTACTTTCAGCGCTTTGTGATTGAGCATCAAGACTCCATGAGTGAAACTGAGTTGGCACGTAAACTCGGTGTGAGCCGGAAGTGTTTATGGGAACGTCGCCAGCGTCTGGGCATACCACGCACTAAAAACAGTGCTTCCAGCCTCGCAAAATAAACCCCGCTACGTTTTATATTACTGCAGCATTTCAAAAAACACTCAACCATACAAACAAAAACGCCTTTGGCTAGTTAATTGGCCAAAGGCGTTTTCGTTACTGTTTTGCTTGTTTTTTGATCTGATCGTTGAATCATCTGCCAGTCCGTTACCCCCAGTCACGAAAGTGTTACCGCACAAAAAAGTGTTACCAATCACAATGTGCGGTAACAAACATAGAGAATTTTGTAACCCTTAGAAATAACAAAAAGTTATTAAAATCATGCCAAAAACACTAACACTATGTTTTAAAACAACATTTTTTATTTGGCACAGGAAGTGCTCTATGTCGAGCACTAAAAACAATAAACGATAATAATAAAAACCTTAATGACAATAACAACAAGAAACAATAAGAAATAGAAAATTGCTAATAACAACAAGAAACAATAAAAAAATAGAAATACTAAAATAACAACAAAAAACAATAATAAGCAGAAACATAAAAATAACGACGCTAGAACTTAAGAAAGACCAGCGCTAGAAGACAAAAGCAATAAGATATAAAATAAAGCGAATTTAATTAGGCAGAGGATGGTATAGCAAGCGAGTTTGGATTTGTGTACGGAAGCACCCCATTTTAATTGCCTTAATGAGCACCTCAGTTGTGCTGCCCTCCTGACGGGAAAGCCCAAAAAGCTTTCCCGTTATACTATCTAAAACTTACTCACCTAAATCTCATCTCTACTTCGTCTTCAACGTCTCCATATTTAAACAACTCACCATCGCAAAAGTTCCCTCAGAGCAACGCCGTGATTTCCTCTGCTAGGCGGCTTCTGCTACACTCGCGACCTACTGATTTTCGCTCTATTCACCGTTTATCACGCCGCCACCCACTCTGCGCACTCACATTATGCTGAAACGTTTGTTGAATTTTATCTCCTCGCGCCAATCGGCCCCTAAAACCAGCGGGCCAACTATAGTTCCACGCGACCAGCACAACATCTCGCGCAAGAATATTAGCCAAGCCGCCATTAAGATTATTAGACAACTCGAAGATGCCGGTTTTAGTGCTTATCTGGTCGGAGGTGGCGTGCGCGATTTACTGCTTGGCAGCCATCCCAAAGATTTTGATATAGCAACTGACGCTAAGCCCGAAGAAATAAAACGCGTCTTCCGTAGCGCGCGCATTATTGGCCGCCGCTTCCAAATCGTTCATGTGCGCATTGGACGCGAGATGTTTGAGGTAACTACCTTTCGCGGTCATCATGAAGATATTGCTCACGCCAAATCCAAAAACGACGATGGCATGCTGCTGCGCGATAACGTCTACGGCACTATAGAGACCGATGCAGCGCGCCGTGACTTCACCGTAAATGCGCTCTACTACACCACCCGCGACTTCTCGGTACACGACTACTGCAATGGCTTGGAAGACATCAAAAATCGCACCCTGCGCATTATTGGCGACCCAGCAACACGTTACAAAGAAGACCCAGTGCGGATGCTGCGCGCCATGCGCTTTGCCGCTAAACTCGGCTTTAAAATTGAACCTAATACCGCTAAACCCATTCGCGAACTTGGTAGCTTACTGGGCAATATCTCTGAAGCGCGCCTGTTTGAAGAAGTGCTCAAACTCTTTTTGGGCGGCTCAGCGACAGCAACGTTCCATCTGTTACGCGAATACGATTTATTGCAGCAATTGTTCCCCGGGGCGGATGCAGCCATTAAAGCGGGTGATGAATTAGGCGCTGCGCTCATTGAGCGCTCCATGATCAATACCGATAAACGCATCCGCTCTGAAAAAACTGTCACACCTGCGTTTATCTATGCCGCCTTACTCTGGCCTGCACTCTTGCGTGAACAGCAACGCCTTGAGAAAACAATGCCACCTCAAGCGGCTTACTTGGAAGCTTGCCAGCGCGTTGTTAGCCAACAATTAGCGCGCACATCTATTCCTAAGCGCTTCTCAATTCCCATGCGCGAAATTTGGGATCTTCAAGCTCGCTTACCCGGCCGCCAAGGGATGCGTGCATTGCGCTTGTTGGATCACCCTCGCTTTCGTGCGGCTTATGACTTTTTGTTAATGCGTGAAGATGCCGGGGAAAATCTCAACGGCTTAGGTTCTTGGTGGACAAGTTTTCAAAGTGCCGATGACGAAGGCCGCGAGCAAATGGTTAAAGACCTTGGCAAGCAAAATGCCACTAGCCGCCCACGCCGTCGTCGCCCGCGCAAACCTGGCGATGGTGCGGCTTCTAATATTCCTAGCGCCGAATAAGTCAGAATGCTCGCGTACATTGGCCTTGGTAGCAATTTAGAAAACCCACGCGCGCAAGTGGAGCAAGCCTTGATGGAACTTGCAGCCATCCCCGAGTCCAAGTTATTAGCCAGTTCAGCGCTTTACCGTAGCGCCCCTGTTGGCCCTGGTGAGCAACCCGATTACATTAATGCTGCCGCCCTCTTGGAAACCTCGCTAACGCCACTTGCGCTACTCGATGCTCTCCAAACCATCGAGCAGCATCACCAGAGGGTTCGTATTGAGCACTGGGGGCCACGCACGCTGGATTTGGACATATTGCTGTTCGATGAGCAAACGATTGATAGCGAGCGCCTCAAGGTACCTCACCCCTATATGACCCAACGCAATTTTGTGCTCTACCCTTTGGCTGATATTGCCCCAGAGCTGAAGTTGCCCGATGGAAAAAGCCTGCAAGAACTTATTGCTCAATGCCCACGCGATGGGCTGGCACGAATAGAATAACAAGCGTCTTTGAATGCGCATTAGGAGTTGGCTGTGAACCCCATGTTTGAAGATTTATCCTTGGATTTAAGCAATACCACGCTACCGCGTTATATTGCCGTAGAGGGCTGTATAGGTGTAGGTAAAACCACGCTCGCTCGCAACATCGCCAATTTGTTTAATTACGATATGTTGTTGGAGCAGCCGGAAGAGAATCCGTTTCTGGAACGCTTTTACAAAGACCCGAAATCCACCGCCTTACCCACGCAATTATTCTTCTTGTTTCAACGCGCTAAACAGCTCCAAAGCCTGCGCCAGAGCGATCTGTTTGAGCCAGTGCGCATTGCCGATTTCCTGATTGAAAAAGACCAGCTTTTTGCGCGAGTAACTTTGGACGACGATGAATTGAATATTTATCGTCAGGTGTACGACAAGCTTTTGATCGATGCGCCTCGTCCAGATTTAGTGATTTACCTACAAGCGCCTTTGGATGTACTTGCCGACCGCATTCGCCTGCGCGGCATTGCCAGCGAGCAATACATCAGCAATGAATACCTCAAAGCGCTCAACAATGCCTATACCGAATTTTTTCATTATTACGATGGAGCACCGCTACTCATCGTAAACGCCAAGGATTTAAACCTCGCGCAAAACCGCGAACACTTTAAACAATTGGTGGAATACATTCTCACCATTAAAAGTGGCCGCCATTACTACAATCCAACGCCTATGTTGTAATCTTGACCGCTTGTGATTCCCGCTATTTGTTCCATACTTTTAGATCCATACTTTCCCAAACAGCATTTACTGCATAAGTTTGCACCAATCAAAAAGATGACCTCACTATGCCCTACGGAACCATTACCAACAGCACCTCAACCACCAACAGTGCGCTCACCAAAGCCGTTACGATTAATACACTGCATAAATTAAAAGGCACTGGCGAAAAGTTTGTGGTGATCTCGCTTTATGATGCTCATATGGCCGCCATGGCGCAGCGCTGTGGCGTGGAAGTGGTATTGGTCGGCGATTCATTGGGGATGACTGTACTCGGCTACGACAGCACTATTCCTGTGACTATGGAGCACATGATTTATCACGTAGAAGCGGTAGCGCGCGGCAATAAAAAATCGCTGATTATGAGTGACCTGCCCTTTATGACTTACGCCACGCCAGAAGATGCTTTGCGCAACTGTGCGCGCATCATGCAAGCCGGGGCGCATATGGTGAAATTGGAAGGTGGCGAGTGGTTGGCAGAAACAGTTCGCATGCTGTCTGATCGCGGAATACCGGTATGTGCGCACATAGGTTTAACGCCGCAATCGGTGAATAAATTTGGAGGCTTCCGTGTGCAAGGCCGCGATCAAGCGCAGGCCGATAAATTGCTCGCGGATGCAAAATTGCTCGCCGATGCTGGCGCAGATTTGTTGTTGATGGAATGCATGCCCGCAGCACTTGCGACACAAATTACCCGCGAAATCAGCATCCCTACCATTGGCATTGGCGCGGGTAAAGAGACCGATGCACAAGTTTTGGTGATCAACGATATTCTCGGCTTAACCGAACAACCGCCAAAATTCTCCAAAAACTTTTTGCTAGAAACCAATGACATTCCGGGCGCCATGCAAAAATACGTTGCGGATGTAAAAGCGGGAATTTTCCCTAGCGATGAAAACACTTTCAGCTAACAGCCAAAGAACCCAATACCAGTGAAAGAACTCGAGCGCCCGCTCAAATTCCGCCCATAAAAAAGCCGGTATTCATAAGAACACCGGCCAAGACCATACTAGAGTACAAAATAAGGAGAATTCCAACTGGACTGGTGCTACGCGATTCATCGCAAGCCTCAGTAACTTAAGTATTGGCGCTGATCAAAAAATTGCCAGTGTTCAAAATAACTTTTTTACATTAATTTGAGATAAACCTCCTAAACTCATTTAAAAAAGCTCTAAAGGGCGCATTTAAAGACGTTTTAGCGGGCGGGCAGTGCTACCGCCTCATTAATCAAGGTCTCTAAGCGAGCAGCCGTGCCGGAGCGCAGCACAAACTCATCCAACATCTTGCGCAACTTACTTAGCTTAGTGCGCGCCGCACGAAATTCGGCAGTAATAGGTTCGTAGACCAAATCGTGGTCTTGCACACTCAACTTACCAATTTCAGAAAGTTCGGAATGAATTGCGCAAATGAGGTCGTAGAAAAAATCTTTACGATCTATGCTGCTAGCCTCCCAATAGGCAACATCAAGCCCTACCAATAACTCCTCTAAAATTTTTACAGCCCGTGCAATGCTATCGTTTTTCATAAGCCACCTTTTATTTAAATAGATTCATAGATAAGAATGCATTAAGTATAGAAGAGAATCCCAAACCTACCTGCTAAATACACTCGTCACTAACAACTTGTACTGGCTCACAACAACGGGCTCGACTAAGATAGCCGCCTTAGTTACAAATGCTGCATGAGTTAAAAGTGCTGCATGAGTTAAGAATGAAATTGGGGTTAACAGTGCAGCCTTGCGTAAGAGTGCCCGAATGCCGATAACAAATTTCAGTTTGTTTCTATCCATTACCTTTATTGTGTCTGCAAGCCCGGGGCCGGTCATGCTCTCCTGTATGACCAATGGTGGACGCTTGGGTTTAAGCAAAGCGTTTGTGGGTATGTTGGGCGCAAGCGCAGGTAATCTGTGCTTAGTAATGTTGTCTGCCTTTGGGCTGGGGCTAATCGTTAGCCAAAATGACCTTTTATTTAATGTCATCAAATGGGGCGGGGCGGCTTATTTAATATTTTTAGGTGTGCAGATTATGCGTACGCCTATTGCGGTTGAACAAGAACAATCTGCCTTACGTTTGGATTCAACTACATCGCTGTGGTGGAACTCATTCTTTATTGCTGTCAGCAACCCCAAAGGTCTAATTTATTTTAGCGCACTTTTCCCACAATTTATTACATACCATCAACCACTATTGGCACAATTTTTAGTATTAACGCTGACATTTTTAGTCACCGATTTAATTTGGATGTTTATTTATGCCATAGCCGGCAACACCATTATGCGCTGGCTAAAAACACCTAAACATCAACTATGGTTTAATGCTCTGTCGGGCCTTATATTAATTGCCGTTGGAATTTTTATGGCGCTATCAGGAAAAGTGTAATGAAACAAAAGCTTCTTTTAATAGGCGGAACTTCGCTCATATCTATCGCTATCGACCAGTGGACAAAAGTGCTGGCAACAAAACATTTACTAGGGAGCGAAACGCATAGCTGGTGGAATGACTTTTTTGTATTGACCTATTCCATTAACCACGGTGCATTTTTAGGCTTGGGCAGAAATTTGCCAGAAGATATTCGTAACTTTATTTTTAGCGGATTAGTCGGGTTATTTTTAATTGGCTTTACGATTTACGCTGTGCGCGACAAAACCATGAACAAGCTGCAAAACCTCGCCTGCGGATTAGTATTGAGCGGTGGTTTTAGCAATCTTTATGATCGCGTTACCAATAACGGCGGCGTGGTAGATTTTATGAATATGGGAATTGGTGGTTTGCGCACCGGTATTTTTAACGTGGCCGATATGGCGATTATGGCTGGCGTGTTTTTGTTAGTAATTTATTCTTATAAAGCGGAAACGAAAAAGTAAGCTGCACATTCACTCACTATTTTTATACTTGGGAGTCGTCATCCCCATTACGCAAGGATAACGACTCCCGAACACATAAATATTAGTTTTATTTTTGCAACGAATCTCTAACTTGCATTAAAGTTTGCGCCAAATCTGTTCCTGCTTGCGCATAGCGAATTCCCTGTTGCACAAATTGCAGGGCGACTTGGGTATTCGCCAATTGGATGTAACTCTGCGCTAAAATCAAATAAACATCCGGCACGCGGCGATCAATGCGCAAAGCGCGTTCTGCAGTAGCAATCGCACCCTGATAGTTTTTAGCTTGATATTGCGCGCGCGCTTGGCTCACTAAACTCGCTGTCGCGTTACTGCTTGCTGCGGGGATTGGTGCACGAGTTTGCGGAACTGCTTCCGGGATAACAGGTTCTACGGGTTTAGCAGGTTCTTGTACTTCTGGCGTAGGTACAGGAACGGACTTCTCAATAACAACGGGCTCAGCTTCAGGTTTTACATTACCGGCACAGCCTACTAAGTTCATCACCATCAAAAACAAGCTGCTGGCTAATAGTAGTTTTTTACATAAGATTTTTTTCACAAATTTACTCTTCACAAAGCTATTCATCACAAAATCATTCCTCACGAATACATTTTTCAAACACAAGCTGCTGCTCAAGAATAAATGATCGCTCAAAAAACATTTAAAAAATCTTTTGCCACCAATGTTCAGCGCCAGAGTTTTGTTTAATTTTGCATTCGACCGACTCTTTCGGCTTGAAGTCATTGTGCAGCGGCAACCACATGGCACCCTCACACTGCTCTGCACTCAGTAAGCCGGTATTGGCATCTATCCAATCGAAACTAACACCTTCTGGCGCTTGTTGATTAACACCTTGTGTGGGCAATTGTCGCATTAAATCGGCCCAGACTTGCAATGCACCACTCGCACCGCTCAAAGGTGTTTTAGCGTTGTCATCTTTACCCACCCAGACTACTGCTAAATGTTCACCGCTGAAGCCTGCAAACCAACTATCACGCTGGTCATTCGTCGTACCCGTTTTGCCCGCAAGCGGCAGGGACTCAGGGAAAGAATTGTACACGCTACGGCCAGTGCCTTCACGCAGTACAGCTTGCAGTGCGTGCTGTAACTCGAAGGTGCTTTGCATTGAAAAACGCTGATCTAACTCTATGGGGTAGCGTTTAAGTGGCTGACCTTCAGCATTTAATACTTCGCGAATAGCATGCAGCGGTGTGTATACACCTTCTGCTGCAAGCGTATGATAAAGACCGGTAACTTCCAGAGGCGACATATCCACCGCACCAATTAATATCGAGGGCACTTGTGGAATCTCGCCGGTGTAGCCTGCATCCTTAACCGTTTTAATCACTTCTTTAACCGTAACCTGCATCCCCAAACGTACGGTCGCCTGATTTTCTGAGTAAGCCAATGCGCGATAGAGGGGCATATTGCCATGGCTCTTATTGTCGGCATTTTTAGGTTCCCACATTTTGCCATCGCCACCTTTAATACTTATTGGATCATCACTGATAAGTGTACCCAGATTATAAGTTTGCGGCTGATCGAGTGCGGTTAAATACACAAAAGGTTTCATGAGTGAACCGATTTGACGACGCGCATCCAGTGCGCGATTTAATCCGGGATAACGCGGATTTTTATCGCCAATTAACGCCAAAATTTCCCCACTTCCAACGGAAGTAACAACCATGCCCACTTGTAATTCTTTTATTTTGTATTGTTTTTCAAGCCTTGCGATACGAGTTGCCACTGCGTTTTCTGCAAGGCGCTGTACCATAGGGGCGATAGTGGTAAAAATGCGCAGCCCCTCTGCACGCAAATCTTCTTCTTTATAATCCTGCTTTAATTGTCGCTTCACTAAATCCACAAATGCTGGGTAATTAATCAAGCTGTTATCGGTTTCTGCAGCCAAACCTAACGGCGCTGCTTGAGCAAGTTTGAGTTGTTTATCATCAATTAAGTTTTCTTGATGCATAACGTCTAAAACGAGATTGCGACGATTCTTAGCGCGCTCAGGGTTCCGCCAAGGATTATAAAAAGATGCACCTTTTACCAAGCCAACCAACAAAGCAATTTCTTGCCGATTAAGTTCATGCACTGGCTTACGAAAATAATGCTGTGCCGCCAAACCAAAACCATGAATTTCGCGTGAACCGCTACGGCCTAAATACACCTCATTGATATAGGCTTCTAAAATTTCAGATTTGCTGTAATGCAATTCCAGTAAGACCGACATAATGGCCTCAGGAATTTTGCGCGTCATTGTTTGTTCAGAGGTGAGATAGAAATTTTTCACTAACTGTTGCGTAAGCGTACTACCGCCCTGCACCACTTCACCTTGGCGGGCATTCACCCACATGGCTCGCAAAATAGCTTCAGGCGATACCCCGTGATGCTCAAGGAAATGTTTATCTTCCACTGCCAATAAAGTTTCACCTAAGAGTGGCGGCAATTGATCGAGCTTAACCAATACACGGTCTTCAATGTTATTGGGATAAATACCGCCAATTTCTTCTGGCTCCATACGTACTAAAGGTAATGCCGCACCTTTGGCATCCATTAAGGATGCAATCTTGCCGCTATCAATACGCACAGTAAAACGCTGTGACTCTTCGCGCTTATCCCAAAAATCAAAGCCGCGCGTTAATACATCATAAGTAACTTCTTGGCTGCTGGCGGCGCGGCGCGACATTTGGCCCGAAGTAGTAACCGTTGCGGCACTGCGATAGCCCAGCGCCTCCAGCTCTTTCTCAAATAGCACTGGGGTGAGCGGCAAACCTTCATAGAGCTCTAGTGGGCGGGAATAAACACGAGCCGGTAGCGCCCATTTTTTGCCTTCAAATTTTTCACGCACAACTTTATCGAGATACAGACTCCATACACCCAAAATCAGGGTGCACAATAAGGCTAGGCCTGCGAACAACAAGAGAACCAGCTTCCAGTTAACGTGGAATGAACCAGAATCAGGAGATTTTTTACCGCGACTTAGGAAACGACGTTTGGTCATTAATGAGATCCAACAGGAGATAAATTCCGTATTTTACGGGCTAGATAAATCTTTATCGAGTTAAACCTTTTCAGCATAATGCACCACCTCACAAATTCGTTCACACAAGGTTTACCCATGAGCAAGCAATACCACATCTATGGCATAGGCGCCGCCCTCGTCGATACCGAAATTACCCTTAGCGATGCCGATCTGGCCACCATGAAAGTGGATAAAGGCGTTATGACTTTAGTGGATGAGGCGCGCCAACGCGAGCTTATTGCACATCTTTCCCAACATTTGGTGGCCTCCAAAAAAGCCAGCGGTGGCTCTGCGGCTAATACCATCATCGCCGCTAGCTATTTTGGCTGTAATAACGTCTATTCGTGCAAAGTTGCTGACGATGAGAACGGTCAATTTTACATCAATGACATAAAAGCCGCCGGCGTTACCTACCCTGCGCACATTACCCCACCGGCCGGCACCACGGGTAAATGTTTGGTTATGATTACACCTGACGCTGAACGCACTATGAACACCTTTTTGGGCATTAGCGAAACCCTTTCAGTTGCTGAGTTAGATGTGGCCGCTATTGCAGAATCCCAATTTGTTTATATAGAAGGTTATTTAGTCACTTCACCTACTGGCCGCGCTGCCGCCATCGCCTTGCGTGAACATGCGGAAGCCAATAACACCCGCACCGCACTCAGCCTTTCAGACCCAGCCATGGTGCAGTTTTTTCGCGATGGCTTAGTGGAAATGATTGGCAATGGTGTGGATCTTTTATTTTGCAACAGCGATGAGGCTATGGGCTTTACCCAAACAGAAACACTGGAAGCAGCGACCGAAGCTTTAAAGAAATTTGCTAAAAATTTCGCCATTACCTGCGGCGCAGCAGGCGCAGTGTTATTTGATGGCACGCAACTGATTCAAATTGCCGGCAACACTGTAAAGGCGATAGATACCAATGGTGCTGGCGATATGTTTGCAGGCGCATTTTTGTATGCCATCGCACAAGGTAAGGATTATAAAACCGCAGGGGATTTTGCAAGTTTGGCCGCGAGCAAAGTGGTATCGCAATTTGGGCCACGCTTAAAAGCGGAGCAACATGCAGAGTTAAAAAAAGCGTTTTTTCACTAAAAGGCCGGTGATTGCAATGGTTCGACATTGCACTCACTCAAATTACTCTTCATACCCAATATTATTTTTCAGACAAATCAGCGTCTTTCTTAAATTTTTGGGTGCGCTCTTTTGTTTCTGGATGAGACGAAAAATACCCCATCACTTTTGCATCAAAGAAGCCATTTTTATGTTCGGCAATTAATTTATCGCACGCCTCTTTGTGTGCTGCTTCAATGCGCAATATAAACTCACTACCATCACCCTCTTTGGAGTTTTTTGCGATTTCCGCAGGCAGCTTCGCTAATTCAGCAACGCGCTTGTCAGTTTCATATTTCGAGAACTCACTATCACTCATTAACGCTTTGCATTCAGCGGTATAGGTCAGTCGCTCCATTAAATCCACGAAATGATGTCTGGCCACATGATTAGCATCTAAAAACAGTAATGAATTATCGTCCGCTTCCCGCTCAAAGTTACGCGAATAAGACATAGTGGTAATGAGTACAGGTAAACCAGCCAATAAATTAGAGGCTGCGGATAAATCACCCGTTAACATGGCAACACCAAAACTAATCACCGAGCCTTGAATAGCGGCGCGAATAGCGTGGCGATATTTTACGTGACCAATTTCATGGGCAAGCACTGCTAATAACTCATCATCATTTTTTGCAAGATGAACTATTTCATCGGTAAAAATCATAGTGCCATCTGGCAAAGCAAAAGCATTGGCACCTATAACACCGCCACCCCGAAAACTCACTTTAAGGTTCAAGTTTTTATTTTGAGACAATGCTGGTGCGAAATGAGCCATTAAACGCGCACGTGTTTTTTCATCTAATTGCGTTGGGTGAAAGTGGGTTTTATCTAAGAGCTGTAGTGTTTCACTTGCAGCGCGATCCATAACACTTTGGGGCAATTTAAATGCAATATAACGAGTGGCCGCAGGGAGGCCATGGAATGTCATGGCCCAGGCAAATGCCACTACCAATACAAGCGTTAAGGCCACAAAATAAGTATGTGTTTCCAACTGATGCGCAAGACTATTCAACAGTGACGGGCGTAGCTGCTGCAACCATTGGTCAATCACTTGATGATCGCGAGTCTCACATTTTTCACCGTTGGGGAAATACATATAACGCGGTGTATTTCCTACCCGCGATGTCACTCTAATATCAGCAAATGGCGCACGTAGAATAAGAGATTGATCTTCCGCATGAATAACACTGACGCAGCCAGTGTCATCCATACTTAACACCACTCCTTGCGGCATAGATGTTTTCCCATCAAACCAAATCCCACGCAACGCCATTTCTATTACTCCTTTAATTACAAACTGATATCAATATCAAAAATATCATGCACACCTTCGCCCACCGCATTGGAGTTCTCCAAGTTCTGAGCAATGAAACCATCCAAATCACCTTGCACAATCAATGCGGTATGATTAGCTTTATAAGCTGCTGCACGTACTTTGGCGAACGGAATAAATAATCCCAGCGTTAATAAAATTCCAAGGGTATTTATAACAATTAAACCCAAATAAGACAGCACTGACCAGTTAGATTCAAACTGATGGTTTTGCAACTTAGTATTATTCCAATGAATATTAGCCATAGTCACCACCACATAAGCACCTAAAGCAAAATAGAAAGCAATATAGGCGATCATCATAGGAATCATTGCTATAAAAGCACTAGGATCAAAACCACCTTCCTTACCTAAGCTCGCAAATACTGCAGTGCCGCCTATTAATAGTGCAAATGCGACGAAAAATACGACAGTTGCGCCAATTAAAATCAACAGCATTTTGTAATATTCTTTTACATGCACATCAAAAGTAAAAGGTTCACCACCATAGGAATGATTATTGGTTATATATTGCGCTTGCTTCTTCCATACAAAGGGGAATAGCAAGCCAAGCGACAAAATACCCAGAAGTGGCCAACCAATAAAGGTTGTTAAAGCACCTACCACCGTACCTGAGAATCGAAATGGGATATTGCGATAACTGCTATGGCGCGCATTAAAACGCAATGAAGAAACAATAATCCACGGCAAAAATACTAATAACAATAAAGAGAAGACGATAGAAATTATTGGCGATAAATGACCCGACGTTACTGCCCCCAAATAAATCACAAATGCAACAATACGGCCTATTAAAATTTTGACGGGATTAGCGGTATACTCAAAAGTAGCTTCTGCCATATGAGTATTGCCATAAAAATACTGTTTGTTGCGTACCTTTGCCCACGCCGAATAAATACCTAAAGTGATTATTGTTAACAATAAGTTCACAATCCAAATCTTGAAATATTCCCAGCCACTACCGGTAAATAAAAATTGATGGCGTTGCTTTTTAAACGAGTCTGAATCAGGCGTACTGGATTCACTCGTAGAACTATTAAACTCAGTAGTCTTTTTAACAAAGCTAATGGGTTTTGGTATAATTACAGCGGGCTCTGATGGCACATTTTCTACCGCTGGCTCGCTGCTCTCAATAGGCACCAAACTCAAAGGCATCTCCGCAACGGCAATTGCCTCGGCTACAGCTTCAACGCCAATGGTGGCTAAACGTGCAACATATTTATCAGCCGTTTCCTTATCTATACCTTTTTTCAGCACCGTACGCGCTGCGGCAAACATTAGTGCGGCTTTATCGGTATCCAAGGAAAAGAGTGCGGCGAAATCAGCTTGTGCTTGTTGGGGATCAAAACCAGCGAGCACGCCCTTCAGAACAACTTCAAATTGCGGATTAGACATAAAAAACTCCGTGTAGATTTTTATAGGTTATATTTTCAATTCTTAAAGCAGTAAAAAAACGTAACTCGGCGATGCTAACAAATTTTTACAGTTTAGTCGCCGATTAATTGGTGCGTGAACAAACGGGGCATTGCGCATCTTTAGGCAACTTTAATTCCCGCCATTGGCTGTAGCGTGCATCAAAGACCAGGAGTTTTCCCGAAAGGCTTTTACCGAAACCGATAATTAACTTTATGGCCTCCAGAGCTTGCATGCTGCCGATAATACCTACCAAAGGTGAAAGCACGCCGTTAGCGACGCAGGTGGTGTTTTCTTCTGAATTTTCATCGTACAAACAGCGGTAGCATGGAGAGTTAGTATCGCGGTTATCAAATACGGCTACCTGTCCTTCCAAACGAATTGCCGCACCGGATACCAATGGAATCTTGGCCGCACCACAAGCCGTATTAACAGCAAAACGCGTGCTGAAGTTATCGCAGCAATCCACCACTATATCGACGCTGGCAATTTGCGATGCAAGTGCATCAGCATCCAACACTTGCGTGATACAAGTAATTTGCACATCGGGATTTAGTGCGCGCAACGTTTGCGCGGCAGATTCCACTTTGGTTTGGCCGATACGATCTGTAGTGTGCGCAATCTGCCGCTGCAAATTACTCAAATCAACCGTATCGAAATCTGCGAGCACTAAATGGCCAACACCTGCTGCCGCTAAATACATAGCAACCGGCGAACCCAAACCGCCTAAACCAATAATTAAAACGCGCGCCGCCAATAATTTTTCCTGCCCTTCAATATCCACATCGGGCAGCATTATTTGGCGAGAGTAGCGAAGAAGTTGTTGGTCGTTCATAACGATTATCAAAACCTATTTAAATAGGGAGTCGTCATCCTCGCGTAGAGGGGATAACGACGAATAAATTAACTTGATGAGCACTGCCCTAAGGTCACGCGCTCGTTACCGCCAAAATCGCGGAAAGTATTTACCTGATCAAAATTGTTAGCAATAAATAAATCACGCACTGCTGAGCCTTGATCATAACCATGCTCAACCAGCAACCAACCATTTGCCGTTAAATACTGCGGCGCGTGAGCGATAATAAATTCCAAATCTGCCAGGCCATTATCATCGGCGATAAGAGCAGACAAGGGCTCGAAACGCACATCACCTTCGCTCAAGTGCTCGTCATTGGGGTCAATATAAGGTGGATTACTGACGATAATATCGAATGGGGTTTCATTAACAAGCGCCGAAAACCAATTGCTGCGCTGAATGCTTACGTTGTTCAGCTTAAGTTGCACACGATTTTTTTCGGCGAGTTCCACTGCTGCCAACTCTTTATCCACACCGAGGCATTGCCATGATTTTTTTTCATGGGCGAGCGCCAAGACAATTGCGCCAGTGCCTGTGCCTAAATCTAATAATCGGCGAGTTTGGCTGTCTTCATCTTCCGCAAACAAACCTAAAGCCGCTTCAACCAAAAGCTCTGTATCTGGCCGTGGAATTAAAGTTGAGTTATTGACCATTAAAGGCAGCGACCAAAATTCACGCTGGCCAATAATATGTGCAACTGGCTCACCCGTTAAACGGCGGGCAAAAAATTCGTTAAACGTTTGCAATTGCTCTGCGGCAAGCTCTTGTTCTGGCCAAGTAAATAAGTAGGTGCGATTTTTTTGGAGGATATGGGTAAGAAAAATTTCTATGTCGAGACGCGGGCTATCACTTACATCGGCAAGTTGTGGGAATTGCTGTAGGCAGTTGGCGATGGTGAGTGGATTCATAATATTTTTTCGTTCACCCTAAACTTTTCGATGGGAAATTTTAAATCCCTCCTAACTTCCCTTTTTCAAAGGTAGGGCCTGGCTCCCCTCTTTCGGTAACTGTTCCTGCGTTACTCTACCTCCTGCGTCCATGCAGTCGTGAAAAAGAGGGGCTGGGGGAGATTTATCCATTAATTTAATCCGAAATCGCCGCTAATTGATCCGCTTGGAATTCATTTGACAGCGGTTGAATAATGGCTGCCAAATCACCTTGCATTACAGCATCGAGCGAATACAAGGTAAGGTTTATGCGATGGTCTGTCACACGGCCTTGGGGATAGTTGTAGGTGCGTATACGCTCAGAGCGATCACCGCTTCCCACTAAACTTTTACGTTCGTCGGCCATGGATTTATGCGCAGCATCTTCTTGCATAGCTTTTAGTCTGGATGCCAACACACTCAATGCGCGTGCGCGGTTTTTATGTTGCGAACGCTCATCCTGACATTCAACTACGAGGCCCGTGGGAATATGAACGATACGAATTGCTGAGTCGGTTTTGTTAACGTGCTGACCGCCCGCCCCGGATGAACGAAAGGTATCAATACGCAAATCTGCTTTATTGATATTAATTTCTTCCATTTCATCCGCTTCTGGCATAACCGCAACGGTGCAGGCAGACGTGTGAATACGACCTTGGGTTTCAGTAGCGGGAACACGTTGAACGCGGTGCGCGCCTGACTCAAATTTTAATTTGGAATACACGCCCTGCCCGGTAACCAAGGTAATAATTTCTTTAAAGCCGCCGTGTTCACCATCGCTTTGGCTCAGCACTTCAACACGCCAACCTTGGGTTTCGGCGTATTTGGAATACATGCGGAATAAATCACCGGAGAAAATAGCCGCTTCGTCGCCACCCGTACCGGCGCGAATTTCTAAATAGCAGTTCTTTTCATCGTTGGGGTCTTTTGGCAACAACAGGCGTTGTAACTCTAATTGTGTTGGCTCAAGTTGCGCTTCGCAATCGCGCAATTCTTCTTCCGCCATTTCTTTCATGTCGGCATCGCCATCTGCAATTAAATGCTTGGCTTCTTCGATGTTATCCAACATTTGCTGATAGTTTTTATAGGCGACAACAACTGGTTCTAGCTCCGCATATTCTTTAGAGAGTTCGCGGAATTTGGTTTGATTATTAATAACTTCTGCTTCAGACAGGAGCGCGCTCACTTCTTCATAGCGTTCTTTAAGGCGATCTAATTTTTCTAATATTGATGCTTTCATTAACTATTGCTTTCCATTAAGAGTCGTCTTGCTCTAAATCGTTGGGGGTTAAGTCAAATAGCGCATGCGCCAATTGCACCACTTGGGTTTGGCCGTTAGCGCTGGCTTCTTTCAAATGGGTGGTGGGCGAATGAATTAATTTATTGGTCAGGTTGCGCGCAAACTGTTGTAATACCTGCTCTGGGTTGCCACCAGATTCTAGAGCCGTTAAGGCTTTTTGCAATTCAATATCGCGCAGGCTTTCGGCTTTTTTGCGATAGGCTTTAATGGTTGCTAATGCATTCAAGGAGCGCTGTTGGCGACGATACTGCTCTACGCCTTCGGCAATAATTTCTTCGGCTTTATCGGCAGCGGCTACGCGGGATTTTTTGTTTTCATCGATCACCGCATGCAAGTCATCCACCGTGTACAAATACACATCGTCCAACTCGCCAACCTGCTCTTCAATATCGCGCGGTACAGCTATATCCAACATAAACATGGGTTTGTGTTTACGTTTTTTAAGCGCGCTTTCTACCGCGCCTTTGCCTAACAAAGGTAACTGGCTGGCGGTGGATGAAATAATAATATCCGCTCGATGCAAGTGCTCTGGAATATCCGCCAACAAAATTGCTTCGCCGTTAAATTCGCGCGCCAAACGCTGGGCGCGATCGAGCGTGCGGTTGGCGACGATGATGCGATGGATACCGTGTTGCACTAAATGGCGCGCAACCAATTCGATAGTTTCACCTGCGCCAATTAACAGCGCCGTATCTTGTTTTAAATCTGAGAAAATTTGCTGCGCTAAACTCACCGCAGCATAGGCAACCGACACAGGGTTTTCGCCAATCGCTGTTTCGGTGCGCACACGCTTGGCGATACTAAAAACTTGCTGAAACGTAGTATGTAATTCACCGCCCACAGTGCCCGCTTCACAGGCAACGGCATAAGCCGATTTCATTTGGCCAAGAATTTGTGGCTCGCCAAGTACCAAAGAATCCAAGCCCCCCGCCACTTTCATCATATGGCGCACAGCTTCGTCGCCCTTGTAGCAATAGTAGCAATGTGCCAATTCGTCAGGTTTGATATTGGTGTGGATGAGCAACCACTCAGTTAATTTATCCAGCTCGGTTTCACTTTTCGCATAGATTTCGGTGCGATTACAGGTGGATAAAATCGCCACCTCAGCCAAACCCGCCTGCTCCACTGCCGATTTCAGCGACGACTCCACCGCTTCTGGCGCAAACGCCATGCGCTCGCGAACAGAAAGCGAGGCGGTGGTGTGGTTGATGCCGAATGCAAGTAGAGTCATAGAAAATCGAGCTATTAAAGCAAAGGGCGGTATTGTCCGGCTCTGGCCGGACTATGACAAGGGGGAATTAGCTGCCAAGGGTAAATTGGCTCACCTTATTCCCTTTAGAAGAAATGTTCCCGTACCCGCTCGCCCTGAGCGCGCAGGATGAACAGGGGGTTTAGTACATGAACAAATAATACTTACTAAATTTCCGTATCCTTCGCAAATAGATCTTTCAGCTCCTTACGCCCCTCGGCCACCACCTTAGCCAGCGCCGTCGCATCATTTTTCACTACGGCTGATTTTTGCAGAAGTTGCTCATCGTGCTCGCGGAACAAATCAATGGTGTTCTGCGACTGCCCCTCGGTGAAGCCCAGCTCTAGCAAGGTTTGCATAGCCGCCACTAAGCTCGCCTCATACATTTCGCGAACAGGTAAGGTTACGCCCAAATCTGCTAACTGATACACGTGGTTACGGTCACGGGCACGCACAATAAGCGATACTTCCGGATAATGCTCTTTCATCTGGCGCACTATATTTAGCGAAGACTCCACGCCATCAGTAGCTATCACCAACACTTTGGCATCGCGAATGCCTGCCGCTTCTAACAGATCTAAACGCGATGGGTCGCCATAATAGCTTTCCACCCCAAACTGCTTGAGGAATTCAATGTGGTCGGCATTTTTATCAAGCGCGTTATAAGGGATGTTATTGGCGGTGAGGATACGGCCAACAATTTGCCCAAACCGGCCAAAACCGGCAATAATCACCTCCGGTTTATGTTCACTCGGCTGGCCTAATGCAGTGACGGATTCTTGATGGCGCGCCATATCAGCCAGCGCTTTTTCCTGCAAGGTTGCGCGCCGACTGAGATGGTCAAAGAGAATAACCAGCGGGCCGGTAAGCGCCATCGAAATGCCCACCACCAACACCACGTAATTGCTGACCGTTTTAGACACAAACCCTAATTCGTCGGCAGAGGCCATCAACACAAACGCAAATTCACCGCCTTGCGCCAGCATGAGCCCCAACAAAATGCCTTCGCGAAAAGAAAATTTGCGCACTTTTAATATTATGGCAATAACCCCAACCTTAATCGCCATCAAGACCAAGGCCAGAAACACCACCAATAAAGTATGCGCAAACAGCAATTTCAAATTGAGCGACATGCCCACGGCAATAAAAAACAAACCGAGCAACAGACCTTTAAAAGGTTCTATATCTGCCGCCAACTGGTGACGATAGCTGGATTGCGCTAAAAGTAAGCCCGCCAAGAAAGCGCCCAAGCTCATAGATAAACCCACCATGAGCATTAACAGCGAAACACCTAACACAATGAGCAGACCAGCAGCGGTTAGGATTTCGCGGCTACCGTATTTAGCCGCAATTTTTAGCACAGGGTTAAACAATAAGCGTGCCGCAAGAATCACCCCCAGCACGGTTAACACACCGACCCACCAGGGTAAGCGATCGCCGTGTTCATTGGCCACAGGAGAAAAGCTAGCCAGCAACAATAGAATGGGAATAACGGCCATATCTTGAAATAAGAGCATAGAAAAACCCTTGCGCCCCAAGGGTAAACCCATCACTTTTTGCTCTTCCATTAACGGAATTGCAAAGGCAGTGGATGAAAGCGCAAGCGTTAAACCTATAATAAAAGCCTGCTGCCAAGAGAGCGGGGAAAACACCAGCAACAGCACTGCAATGAGCAAAGCACTCAAGAGCATTTGCAAACCGCCGAGCAAGCCAACCTCAAAACGCATCTTCCACAACTGCTCTGGGTTGAGCTCAAGCCCGATAACAAACAAAAGCATAACTACGCCGAACTCGGATAAATGCAATGCTGCCTGCGGCTCATAAATCAGACCCAAAACCTGCGGGCCAATTACTACTCCAGCAACCAAATAACCGAGAATGGCGCCTAAGCCCCAGCGGCGAAAAATCGGCACGGCGATAACAGCGGCGAGTAAATAGTAAATGGCGTGTAACAGGCTTTGATGTTGATCCACTGAAAGGCTCCTTAAAATCGAATGCGCAAGAATATATCACTCGCGCTAAAGGATGCAGGTGTTTATTATGTGCGCCCGCAGTGAAAGACTAGTAATACCTAAAATATCCCGTAGTATCAGACTCTCTTTGTAGCCGAAACTTTCCATGAAATTGCGCCCATCTATATTGCTCTCTTCGCTGCTTAGCTGTGTATTTTTATGCGGCTATGGCACTGAGCTTTATGCGCAAACAACCGCACAAGCGTCCGAACCAAAATCTGCTAAACGGTTGGAGCGAAAATTTTCTAGCGATACGCTTTACGCGCTACTCACCGCCGAAATTGCTGGTAGCCGTCAGCAGTATGGCGTGGCGCTCAATCATTACGCTCAGCAAGCCAAAATCACCCGCGACCCACAAGTTGCCGCGCGCGCAACGATGATTGCTCGCTATTTGGGTGCAACCCAAACGGGTTTGGAAATGTCGCTGCTCTGGGCTGAAAAAGCCCCTAAAGATAAAGAAGCTGTCGCCAATGCTTCACTTGCATTGATGCAAGCAGGGCGATTACAAGAAGCGTTTGAAATGTCCAAACGTTTGCACCTTTTGGGTGGCGAACCACTGTTTCAAAATATTGCCGCGAGTGCAGACGCGCTCACCAAACCGCAGCGCGAGCGGCTGCTGCAAAGCTTTAAAAATTTGCTGCCACGCTATGACCGCGATGAACAGTTACTGGTCGGCATAGGTCTTTTGTTGCAACAACTCGGTAACTTTGAGGAAGCCATGACCTACGCGGAAAAAGCGCTAACAACTTACCCGCGCAGTATTCCGGCCGCCATCCTTGAAGCCAATTTGCTGCACGAACTAAAACGCGACCGCGAAGCTATCGCCAAGATGGCAGACTTGCTGACCTTTTACCCCGACAATATCAGCCTGCGCAATCAATACGCGCACATTCTCACCCATTACGATTTGGCGTTGGCGCAACAGCAATTTGCAATTATCGCCAAGCAGCAACCCAAAAATGCCGATGCGGTTTTGTCGCTCGGCATCATCGCTATGGAGCGCAAAGATTACAAAGCGGCCAACAAAGCCTTTGAGAAACTGCTGGATACCGAAACCCACAGCTCCACCGGCCATTATTATTTGGGGCGCTTAGCGGAGGCTCAACAAAATTGGCAGGAGGCAATTTTCAATTATTTACAGGTTGATCGCGGTAACGATTTTTTATCGGCCACTATCAGTTTGCTGGATATTTTTATCAAACAGGGCGATTTTATTAGCGCCCAGCAACATATGAATCGCGTGCGTATTCGCTTCCCCGATCAAGCCGAAAGCCTGTTTTTACTGCACTCGCAAGCGCTGATTAAGCACAACTTTTGGAGCGAAGGCGAAAAGGTACTGAACGAGTCATTAACAAGCTTGGCCAACAACAGCAAGCTCCTCTATGCGCGCGCCATGCTCTACATTCAGCGCAATCAAAAAGCTGACGCCGAACGTGATTTGCGCAGCATTTTGCAATTTGAGCCCAATAATGTAGTAGCGCTCAACTCCTTGGGTTATATGCTCACGGACGACAACCAACGCTATCGTGAAGCCGAAGAATTACTGACCAAAGCGCACAACCTCAAGCCCGATGACCCGGTGATTATCGACAGCCTCGGTTGGCTGCACTATCGCCAAGGCAAGTACGCAGAGGCAGTTCGCGAGTTGCGCCAAGCCTATACGAGCTACCAAGAACCGGCGGTGGCCGCGCATTTGGGTGAAGCGCTTTGGGTAACGGGCGCACAAGAAGAGGCGCGTCAAATCTGGCAGCAGGGCATTAAGCAAGCGCCGGATGACACCACCATTCCCGCCACTATGAAACGGCTCAAAGCCGAGTGATCTATTAATGAAGGATTTTCGTTTATTAGGTTTGTTTCTGCCCAGCTTACTGCTCAGCATTTTCCTGAGCGGTTGTGCCACTACATCCAAGCCCTTGCTCACAGAGGATTGGCAGGAACATACACGCCAACTGATTAAACTCAATAAATGGCAGGCCATCGGTAAACTTGCCGTTAAAGTTCCCAACGATGGTGGCAGTATGGGCATTCGGTGGCAGCAAGAACCCGCACAATTCAACATAGATTTCAGCGGCCCCTTCGGCCAAAACCTGTTAACGATCAATGGCAATGACAAACAAGTCACTCTCAGCGAACCCAACCACACGCCAATTAGCGCCAAAACCGCCGAAGAGTTAATTCGTCGCAATACCGGCTGGACAATTCCCGTCGCACAACTCGCCTTTTGGGTGCGCGGCCTGCCCGATCCCACTAGCCGCATCGGCAAATTTCAACCCAATGCCCAAGGTTTAATTGAAACCTTGGAGCAGTCTGGCTGGAAAATCAGTTACAGCGAATATATGAGCGTAACCAGTGGCGCCGAAACCTTGGCGATGCCCAAACGCATTGTCGCTGAGTTTAAAGAGATTCGCCTGACCCTCGCCATCCGCGAATGGCAGTTGGAACCGGCACCATGAATGCAAACGCGAAAAGCGTAGAGCTGTTATCGCCCGCTAAGCTGAACCTGTTTTTGCATATTACCGGCCGCCGCGCTGATGGTTATCACAATCTGCAAACCCTGTTTCAACTACTGAATTACGGCGATACGCTGCGCTTCACAACACGCACAGATGGGCAGATAACGCTCTCGCCAGAAATCCCCAGCGTAGCCTTTGAAGATAATCTGATTATTAAAGCCATTCGCCTTCTACAAAAGCATACAACCTCAAATTTGGGCGTGGATATTGAATTGCAAAAACGTCTACCAATGGGCGGTGGAATTGGCGGCGGCAGCAGCAACGCCGCAACCACTCTGGTGGCGCTTAATCACTTATGGAACGGCGGCCTGAGTCAAACACAACTTCAACAGTTGGGATTGCAGTTGGGGGCAGATGTTCCGGTCTTCGTTTTCGCCCAAACTGCATGGGCCGAAGGGGTTGGAGAAGCGCTGCAAGCCATTGAAATGCCTCAAAATTGGTTCTTAGTTGTGCAACCTGAGTGTCACGTATCCACCCAGCAGATTTTTTCACATAAAGATTTGACAAGAGACTCGCCTGCCATTAAAGTGGCGGCCTTTCTTGAGCAGGGTGGCCAAAACGCCTGCCAGGCCTTGGTTAGACGGCTTTATCCACAAATAGATGAAGCGCTAAACTGGTTTACAGAACACGGCTACCACGCACAGTTAACAGGAACCGGAGCATGCGTTTTTACGCAGTTCGCAACGGCAGAAGCAGCACAGCAAGTGCTCGCACGTTTACCCAAACATCTGCCCGGTTTTGTAGCGCAAGGCATCAATCAATCGCCGCTCTACACGTTAACTAGCTCAACCTGAAAGCAAAAAATAGGGGCGTCGCCAAGCGGTAAGGCACCAGGTTTTGATCCTGGCATGCGTTGGTTCGAATCCAGCCGCCCCTGCCATTTTCCAGAGTTATTGTTTAGCCTTGCGCCCTGCTTACCTTCAATATGGAAAGAAGCACAAACACTAATCTCACCATCGTCTATCCTCATCTATGAAATTCGCAATAGCATGCTGATACGGCGGGTTTTAACCCGAAATCCTAAGGGTAAAAAACTCTGATTCGCATAAGCGCGATCAAATAAGCCAAGATCGGCAATGGCACCCAATACAATCACTAGCAATCACAAAGGTATCTGACGTGACTGACTTAATGGTCTTTACCGGTAATGCGAACCCTGATTTGGCTAAGAAAATCGTTGAACACCTTGGCATGTCGCTTGGCGATGCATCGGTAGACCAGTTCTCTGACGGTGAAATCGCCGTAGAATTACACGATAACGTGCGCGGTCGCGATGTGTTTGTGGTGCAACCTACCTGCGCACCCACCAACGATAACTTGATGGAATTGATTGTGATGGTGGACGCCCTGCGGCGCGCCTCCGCTGGCCGCATCACCGCCGTAGTACCCTACTTCGGTTACGCCCGTCAGGATCGCCGCGTACGTTCAGCACGCGTACCCATCACCGCAAAAGTCGTTGCAGATATGATGGTCGGTGTAGGTGTAGACCGCGTACTCACGGTGGACTTACACGCTGAGCAGATCCAAGGCTTCTTCGATGTACCCGTAGATAACGTCTACGGTTCGCCAGTACTACTAGAAGATATTGAACAGCAAAAATTTGAAAACCTGATTGTCGTTTCACCTGATATCGGCGGCGTAGTTCGCGCCCGCGCCGTAGCAAAACAGTTAGGTATTGATTTAGCGATTATCGACAAACGCCGCCCACAAGCTGGCGTTGCTGAAGTGATGAATATCATCGGCGATGTAAGCGGCCGCACCTGTTTGTTAGTAGATGACATGGTCGATACCGCTGGCACCCTGTGCAATGCCGCCAAAGCGCTAAAAGAACACGGCGCAAAACGTGTAATTGCCTATGCCACTCACCCAGTGTTATCGGGTAAAGCGGTAGAAAATTTGAATAACTCAGTGTTGGATGAACTGGTCGTTACCGATTCAATCCCACTGCGCGATGAAGTAAAAGCCTGCGCCAAAGTGCGCCAGCTGACGTTATCCAGAATGCTCGCGGAAGCTATGCGCCGCTTGAGCAACGAAGAATCTCTGAGTGCGATGTTTAGGTAAAGAGTTTAGGTAACTAAACGCAAACTCGGAACCACCGCTCCCACTCATACTGAGTGACGAGCACTTAACCCCTATCAAGTTCTGGTCGCGGATTTGATAGACATACTGAGGAAGTAACCATGTCTCAAGAAGACTTTAAATTAGATGCAACAGCCCGTAACGATTTAGGGAAAGGTGCGAGCCGCCGCCTACGTCGTTTGGCTGGCCAAGTACCCGGTGTTGTGTACGGTGGCACTGTTGCACCTATTAGCGTAAGCATTTCACACAAAGATTTGATCAAGCACTTAGAACACGAAGCGTTCTACTCACACATCATCAGCTTGAATGTTGATGGCGTAGCGCAAGACGTGATCTTGAAAGACTTGCAACGTCACCCAGCTAAGCCAGTAGTATTGCACGCTGACTTTTTGCGCATCGACAAATCAACTCGCTTGACCACTCACGTACCTTTGCACTTCATTAACGAAGCAACCTGTAAAGGCGTGAAAATTCAAGGCGGTAAAGTGGTTCATAACGTTACTCAAATCGACGTTTCTTGCTTGCCACACAACCTGCCAGAATTCATCGAAGTTGATTTGGCTAACGCTGAAATCGGCACCATCATCCACATTTCTGATCTTAAATTGCCAAGCGGCGTGACTTCTGTTGCTCTTGCTCACGGTGCTGATCACGATTTGGCTGTTGCTACTCTTGTTAAGCCTAAAGGCGCTGCTGAAGAAACTGCTGCTGAGTAATACTCGCTCGCAGACTTCTTACCAGTTGCGAGAAAGGGGCAGAAGACATATCTTCTGCCCTTTTTTTATGTCTGTGATTGCACCTCCCTTTGACAAAGGGAGGCAGGGAGGGATTTAAATCTCCCCTAACCCCTCTTTATCAAAGAGGGGAATCTACCAAGCGAAATAAAGAGATGCCTCTCTATGACCAATCCAACCATTCAACTCATCGTCGGCCTCGGCAACCCGGGTGCAGAATATGACCGCACCCGCCACAACGCCGGTGCTGATTTTGTCGCCGAACTGGCGCGCCAAGCGGGTGCATCATTGGTTGTCGATAGCAAATACTTTGGCCTCACCGCTCGCATTCACTACCAAGGTCAGGATTTGCGCCTGTTAATCCCCACCACTTATATGAATCGCAGCGGTCAGGCAGTTGGCGCTATGGCTAACTTCTTCAAAATCGAGCCTGCTTCCATTCTGGTGGCGCACGATGAACTGGATCTCGCCCCTGGCACCGTGCGCTTTAAACACGGCGGCGGTCACGGCGGTCATAATGGCCTGCGCGATATTATTAGCGCGCTCAGCAACAACCAGAACTTCCCGCGTTTACGACTGGGTATCGGCCATCCAGGTTCAGCACCGCTAGTGGCTAACTACGTGTTAAAACGCGCACCCCAAGCCGAGCAAGAGCTGATTGAGGATGCTATTTACCGCGCAACCAAATGCCTACCCGAAGCAGTTAAAGGCGACTGGAATACGGCCATGAAAAACTTACATACCGAGCCGAAGAAATAACCACCCAATAGTCTTCTTACAAAAACCTCTCTGTAAATAACTTGGCCAGCCTTCGTCTTAGCGGGCGCGAACATGTATAATCGCGCCCTTTCGTTTTAGCCTCATTCATATTTCACAGCGGATTAGCATCATGGGTTTCAATTGCGGCATCGTCGGCCTTCCCAACGTCGGCAAATCAACACTTTTCAACGCACTTACCAACGCCGGTATCAGCGCTGAAAACTTCCCCTTCTGCACCATTGAACCCAATGCTGGTATCGTTGTAGTACCTGATCTGCGCCAAGACAAGCTCGCAGAAATCGTAAAACCCGAGCGCATAGTGCCCACCACTATGGAATTTATCGATATCGCCGGCATTGTGGCCGGTGCGTCGCGCGGTGAAGGTTTGGGCAACAAGTTCCTCGCCAATATTCGCGAAACTGATGCTATTGCCCACGTAGTGCGTTGCTTTGATGACGACAATGTTATTCACGTAGCCAACCAAGTAAACCCAGCGGCGGATATCGAAATCATCAACACCGAACTCGCGCTTGCCGATTTAGAAGCCGTTGATAAAGCCATTTTCCGCTACGCCAAAGCCGCTAAAGGCCAAGACAAACACGCGATGGCGATGAAAGCGGTACTGGAAAAAATTCAACCGCATTTGAATGAAGCCAAACCATTGCGCTCTTTTGCGTTAGATAAAGATGAACTAGCGCTGCTGAAAGAAATTAATCTGCTCACGCTCAAACCCACTATGTATATTGCCAACGTGGCGGAAGATGGTTTTGAAAATAATCCGCATTTGGATGTAGTGCGCAAAATCGCCGCCGAAGAAAAATCCGTCGTCGTGCCTATCTGCAATAAATTAGAAGCCGATATCGCAGAATTAGAAGGCGATGACAAAAAAGAATTCCTCGATGAAATGGGCATGGAAGAGCCAGGCTTAAACCGCGTAATTCGCGCGGGCTATCAACTGCTCGGTTTGCAAACTTATTTCACCGCCGGTGTAAAAGAAGTGCGCGCTTGGACTATTCCCGTAGGCGCAACTGCACCCCAAGCCGCAGGTGTAATTCACACCGACTTTGAAAAAGGTTTTATTCGCGCTGAAACTATCGCCTATGACGACTTTGTACAATTCAAAGGCGAGCAAGGCGCAAAAACAGCGGGTAAATCGCGCAAAGAAGGTAAAGATTACGTCGTTAAAGATGGCGATGTACTGCACTTCTTGTTTAACGTCTAATGATTTACTGAAGCCGCACCTAGTGCGGCTTTTTTATTACAGCCAACTATTTTTTGGTTAAGACTTTGAAATTCCTCGACCCCGAACTCAATAAGAACACCAACTACAAATGCTTTTGGTACAGCCAAGTTTTATCCTTCATGGCCAACCAAATTGTCATGATGGCCTTGGGCTGGCATTTGTATACGCTCACCCACAGCGCGCTCAGCCTCGGCTATTTGGGCTTGGTGTTGTTTATACCGCAAGTATTTTTAGTGTTAGTGGTTGGCCAAGTGGCAGACCGCTATAACCGCCGCAAAATTATTTTGATCACCCAATGTTTAGAAGCCATTATTTCGCTAACGCTTTGCGCAAGCGTGGTGTTTGGTTTTGCATCGCCCCACTGGATTTTTATTGGCGCAGTTTGCATTGGCAGCGTGCGCGCATTTCAAGGCCCTGCTTTACAAGCACTTTTACCTAACTTGGTGGGGCTGGACTTATTACCGAAAGCCATTGCACTCGGTTCAGCATCGCGCCAGTTCGCCACTATTGCGGGGCCTGCTTTAGGCGGCTTGTTGTTTTTAGGCGGAACGACTTTTGTTTACGCTTCAAGCGGCTTACTTTTTATCATCGCTTTCACCCAAATTTTTTCAATTCGTTTTACGGAACAAGCGCGACCAAACACGCCCGTCACCTGGCAGGTATTAACCGCTGGCATTCAATTTATTTGGCAACGCAAAATTGTGCTGGGCGCAATTTCGTTAGATTTGTTTTCAGTCCTGCTCGGCGGAGCAACTGCACTCCTACCGATTTACGCTGAACAAATTTTGCATGTTGGCGCACTCGGCTTAGGTTTTTTGCGTGCAGGGCCCGCTATAGGCGCATTAGTCTTGGCAATTTACTTAGCGCGCAACCCACTGCAAAAAAATGCAGGGCGAACCATGTTTATCTGCGTGGGGATTTTTGGCATTACTACGTTAATTTTTGGATTATCGGAGTGGTTTTTTGTATCGCTGCTAGCGCTCATTATTATGGGCGCTGCCGATATGGTCAGTGTAGTAATTCGCTCCACTCTCGTACAACTGCAAACACCCAATGAAATGCGCGGCCGCGTAGGTGCGGTGAATTCCATTTTTATTGGTGCATCCAACCAACTTGGCGAATTTGAATCGGGCGTTACTGCGGAATGGCTGGGCGTAGTACCCGCAGTCGTGATGGGTGGCGTTGGTACGTTGTTAGTAGTCGGGATTTGGTTGCGGTTATTCCCAGAATTGTATAACTGGGGCAAAGAAGAAAAACAAAAATCAGGTTGATGTTTTGACGAATTATTTACCTCCAATAAACACAGCAACAAACACCAGAAAATAAAAAAGACCCCTACAAAAAAGCTCCTTATAAGGAGCCTTTTTTGTAGGGGTCTTTCTCTGTACCTATCCCTGCTTATCTATCCATCCTTAAAACTACTTTTGTCTACGTGCTAAGCCTAAACCTAACAAACCAAGAGACAATAACAACAAGCTACCCGGCTCCGGCACATTAGCCGTATTAACGGTTAGGGTTGAGTTGCCAATTTTGAAGTCGCCCCAGGAGCTAGCCACAGTAACACTCAATTCACCCAATGAATTTAAAAGTGCCATTGAAGTAATGCCTAAGCTACCAACCCAGTTAGATACTGGATTGTACACAAGAGCACCATCTTCGAAATCCAGTACACCAATTACGATGGTTGCCGATTCCAAACCGTCAAGCCATGAGGTTGAATCGTCCCACAATTGAATAGTGACGCTAGCACTTTGTGCAGAACCCAACACGAAACCATCGTCCAGAATTTTGTGTGTCCAACTTGCAGACTGCAAGAAGTTAAGCTTAGTGTTTACGTCTACTACATCCACAATAACCCCGGCAAAACAGTTACTGCTAACAAGCAATACTATTGAGGCCGCAATTTTTTTAATCCATTGAATACTCATACTACACTCCACCATTTAGATAAATCAGAAAAAACCAATAATTGGTATTTAGACGCCAACTAAAAAGCAAATAAAATACCAAAAACTATTTTTCCTTTAAAATCATAGTGATGTATATATCATAAGCAATAAAAAGCATTTAAAGTGTAAAATTTATCGACATATAATAAAGATATAGGCGCCATAACGAGTCTTCATTAGGACGCCTAGTGTGAATCTCCAGCCAGACAAAGCAAGCTGGGGATCAGAGAGTTAAAGAACTTTTCCCTTTTTGATAAGAATGCTGGCTTCATTGCCAGATGCAGGCTCAAGCCCAGCACGTTGTGCGGGTTGACCGCCACCCACCCAAAGATTAACCATTCCCGGTACAACGGCACGCTGACCTTTAACATCCACTGTACTCAAACGACGGTCGTCCAACTGGAAGGTGACTTTTTGGGTGTTGCCTTTGGCGAGATGAATGCGCTGGAAACCAACCAAGGTACGTATCGGTGAACCCTCGATATCCTTGCGAGCGGCGTATAGCTGGACTACTTCATCTGCATCCATGTTGCCGGTATTGGTTACATCCACCGACACCGTTACAACACCGTTTGCATCCCATTGTTTGGGTGACTTGATTTCGCCGTAAGCGAACTTACTGTAAGACAAGCCGTAGCCAAAGGGATAAAGCACATCGTTCGCATGGTATCTGTAAGTACGATTTTCCATGGAGTAATCATTGAACTTAGGTAACTGATCGAGCGACTTGTAGAAAGTTACCGGCAAACGACCCGCTGGGCTGAAATCTCCTGCCAGCATGGCCGCAACAGCTTCACCACCCTGCCCACCCGGATACCAAGCTTCAACCAACGCCGTTGCCGATGCATCTTCTTCGTTCACCGCCAACGCGCTGCCGTTCATGAGCACAACCACAACTGGTTTGCCGGTAGCGTAGAGGCGCTTCAACAATGCGCGCTGAGCGCTGGACAAATTCAAGTCAGTGCGGTCACCGCCGGTAAAACCAGGCATTGGTACTGGCATTTCTTCGCCTTCAACTTGCGCCGTTATACCGCCAACAAATACCACTGCATCGGCATTGTTCGCAGTACTTACTGCTGCCTCTACACCTGGGTTGGATGGCAGGCTCCACACCAATTGCTCGTTACCTTGCTCACCGCGCTGGAACGCTTCGATTTTCAAGCGATAGGTTTCGCCCGCAACTAGGTCTACAGTGCCGCTGGCAATTACAGGACGCCAGTCAACGTTCCAGGCATCAATCACGATTTTGTCATTCACCCAAATACGGTAACCGCCGTCTGCTAAATAACGCATGGAGTAAGTGCCGGTTTCAGGCGCTTTAACAAAGCCACTCCAACGCACTGCACCACTCACTACTTCGTTTTGCCACGTCACAGTTGCATTGGCGTCTACACGCTTGATGAGCGGTTTATCTTTGTAGCTTTTGTCTAGATAGTACTCCGCGTTCAAGCCTGATTTTTTACATTTTGCGTCGGCGCACAATACGTTATTAGGTATAGGTGATTGCACAGGATCGAGCAAACCAGTGCCTTGTGCGTATTGGATATTGCTTTCACCAAAACGTGCGCGCATACCTTTCAATACGGTGACTGGATTTGAAGGACTGCCGTTATAGTTACCCTCCAACGCTGGAATGCTATCGGCGTTCGGGCCAACAATAGCCAGTTTTTTCACTGAAGATTTGAACGGCAGGAAGCCATCTTTGTTTTTCAACAACACCAAAGATTCGCCGGCGATGGTGCGGGCCAACTGACGGTGCGCGTCAGTATCGTTGTCCTTACCGGTAATTTTTGGGAAGACTTGGGTGCGTGGATCGAATTGGCCAAGACGCATTCTTGCAGTGAATAAGCGGACCAAAGACTTATCAATTTGCGCTTCAGTTACCAAACCTTTTTTAAGTGCGCTATTGATGTGGTTAGCTTCGTCGGCATCACCGCAAATCAAATCCATACCAGCTTCAAACACGGCTTTGATGCCTTCTTCCGGAGTTGCGGTATAACCGTGGTTGCTCTTGTGGTAAACATCGAACACCGCCGCACAATCTGATACCACAAAGCCTTTAAAGCCCCACTTATCGCGCAAGGTTTCATTTAGTAGCATGTTGTTTGCACACGCTGGAACGCCATCAACAGCGTTATAGGCGCACATTACAGATTCCGCCTTACTTTCTATAACAGTAGCGCGAAATGCGGGCAAGTAAGTTTCTTCAAGATCTTTAGGGGTAGGATTCACGTTATCGCGATGACGGCCTGCTTCCGGGCCGCTGTGCACCGCGTAGTGCTTGGGCGTAGCCACAGTTTTTAAATAACGTGGATCGTCGCCCTGTAAACCTTTCACATAGGCAACGCCAAGACGTGAAGTCAGATACGGATCTTCCCCGTAAGTTTCTTGCCCACGGCCCCAACGCGGATCGCGGAAAATATTGATATTAGGTGACCATACGGTCAAACCAGCAAACCAGTCAGAACCGCCGAAGCGATGCATCCTGGAAAAATGTTTTGCGCGAAATTCGGTACTCACTACATCGGCAATCTTATACATCAATGGCTCATTCCAGGCGGCTGCCATACCGACTGCTTGCGGGAATACAGTCGCTTCACCCAGCGCAGCAACACCGTGCAAGCCTTCGTTCCACCAGTTGTATTCGCGTACGCCCAATCGTGGAATTGCTGGAGCATCGTTAATCAGCTGCGGTGTTTTTTCTTCCAGCGTCATACGCGAAACTAAATCTTTTGCGCGCTCTTCAAAACTGAGCGACAAATCTTTGTATGGCAACACTTTTGGCTGAAGCTGATCTGGCATGAGCTGCGCGCTGGCGAATGCAGAAAAACACAGTGCAAGCATACAGAAGCGGGATAACCCGGAATATTTTCTGGCCTGTCGTTTTTGGGTTGGCAAAGCGCTGTTTTTGAAAACGCCAACCTTGATGGTGGTGAGCTTATCCATAATGGACTCCGTTTTTATTAAAGGTGAGCGCGTTTTGATATTTATGAGCTGCGCTTGTGATTGCCGAATACAAAATAAGTACGCCCATCGAACTGGTTCAATGGGCGGCTTTTCATGGCTTATGATCGCCCTTACAAATGGAATACTTCATTTAAGAAACCAACCATGTCACTAACACCCGGCTCGGAAAGTTCTTTAAAACACCCATTGTTGTAATCATTGCATCCACTATCAAAGAAGCCATGTTTTTTGCCCGGATGAATTTTAAAACTCACGGGTTGCCCAAGGCTTTGCAACTGCTCCACATATTTTTTCGCAAGCTCAGGTGTTGTCATGCCGTCTAGCTCACCAACATGTACAAATTGCGGTGGCAATTTATATTCCTTTGCACTCACGATGTACTGGTTAGGTGATACAGCTTGGTAATACTCTGGGTTGTCATTAGCATTGATTGTGTCGCCAAACATACCGCGTGCTTTAGCATTCGCAAATTTCCAAAAGGGGTTTTTTTCGGTTTCAAAACCGCTTTTGCCCACCTCCACCAAACTAAACACGGCATAACTCATAATTGCTGCTTGAAGTTTCAAACCATCTTTTTTAGCAATTTGTTCGGCGGTCACACCTTTAGGCAAGTAGGTTGGTTTAAATTTTAGGGGCTTTTTGCTAAAACCATCGCTGCCGAGGTTGCGGCCGGCAAGGGTTACCATTGCAGCTAAATGCCCGCCGGCGCTATCACCCGTTACGGCCACTTTTTTCGGATCGCCACCATAGCGCTTAATATTTTCTTTTACCCACAGCACCGAGCCCATAGCGTCTTCAATGAGCTCTGGCATGGTAGTTGTGTTGTTAACATCGGAAAGTAGGCGGTAATTAACGTTTACTGTAATTACGTCTGTGCGAGTTGCGATACTGTCTGCCAAGTCAGTCATAATCGACTTATTATTTAGCAACCAACCGCCACCATGAAAAATTACCAGCACTGGCTTGGCTTTCGTTTTTGTGTCTGGAACGGCTATATCCAAGGTCAGGTTAAAACCTTTGGGGCTCGCCCATACAATATTCTTAAAATGTTTGATGTCGTGATCCGCAAAAGCAGATGAACACAGCGATGTTAAAAACAACAAGACAATGGAATAACGAGTAAATCGACGCATTTTATACTTCCTCTTTTAATAGCGTACCTGGTAGTAACGTATCTGATTATAGATCCATCCCCCAGCTTTCAATGGAGCGCCGCGCCGCTTAAATTAAGTTAAATCAGCTTGGTTGCAGACCACATAGTGATTATTACTATAAGACAATAACATTGCAAGGAAAGAGCCCTATCGAAAGGTGGCCGCTTCCGTGGTTACATTTTAAACAGGTAAATTACATTTTTAAAATAATAATAATAAAATACAGTCACTTAAGATAATATTTAATGAAGACGAAAATGGATAAACCTATCATTTTTATTATTTAGAGGCAGAGAATAACTCATTTAAGTAGAATCGAAATTTTCATTTTTTGAATAAAAAAGAAACAATACCTACGGAATATATCTAATTATATTATTTATAACTTAAGATAAATAAACTGTTGGTTTAAATACACCCCCATTTAAGTAGATGTGCCGTAATAAGCCTAAAAAACGACTCAAAAAAATGAGGGATATAGCGAGCATAAAAAAAGCCGCATTTAGCGGCTTTTAAGACGAGCAAAAAGACAAAACAGCCTTAGCTCACCACAGATGCAAACACATCGAAATAGGTGGGAAAGGTTTTGGCAGTACATTTTGGGTCATTAATGCGCACAGGTACGCCGCCAAAAGTCGCTAACGAAAAACACATCGCCATACGGTGATCGTCGTAAGTATCAATCGCCGCATTGGGGATTAATTTTTCCACGGGCGTTACACGCAACCAATCTTCGCCTTCCTCCACAATTGCACCGAGCTTACGCAACTCAGTTGCCATGGCAGAAATACGGTCGGTTTCTTTCACGCGCCAGCTGGCAATATTGGTCAAGCGCGATGGGCCATCGCAAAAGAGCGCAACTACCGCGAGAGTCATAGCTGCATCGGGGATATGGTTGAAATCGCGATCAAAGGCTTTCAGCGGTAAGGATGGCGCAGAAGCTTCAATCCAGTTATCGCCTTTGGTGATGGTCACACCAATCGCTTCAAGCGCATCTGCAAAAGCGACATCGCCTTGAATACTGCTCGCACCTACACCTTGAACACGCACAGGACCGCCACCGATAGCACCAGCCGCAAGGAAGTAAGACGCCGATGAAGCATCGCCTTCTACAAACAAAGTACCGGGTGATTTATAACCTGCCGCTGCCGGAACCGTAAAACGCTCCCAGCCATCGCGCATAACACTCACACCGAATTGCGCCATCAACTTGAGCGTAATTTCGATGTACGGCTTGGAGATAAGCTCGCTCACCATTTCGATATGCGTTTCTTTCCCCGTCATTGGCAACGCCATTAACAAAGCAGTAAGGAATTGGCTGGAAACATCGCCGCGAATTTTAATCACGCCATTCGCCGCAATAGTTGCCGGCTTGATCAACAGCGGCGGAAAGCCCTCTTCGCCAAGATAAGTAATATCTGCGCCTATTTGACGCAGAGCATCCACCAAATCGCCAATCGGGCGTTCGTGCATACGCGCAACGCCGTGCAATTTGTAAGTACCGCCACTCAAAGCCAACGCTGCCGTTAAAGGGCGAAACGCGGTTCCCGCATTACCTAAAAACAGATCACCTTCTTTGCTGGGAAAGCTGCCGCCACTACCCACAATCGAATAGTCATTCTCACCGGTTTTAGTGACACCTACGCCCAAAGCGGCAAGCGCTTCCAGCATGCGGTCGGTATCGTCGGATTTAAGCAGATCGCGAATTTCAGTTGTACCCGAAGCCAAAGCCGCCAGTAGCAAAGTGCGGTTAGAAATACTTTTGGAACCAGGTAAATGAACCAAGCCTTTGGCTTTGCTAGCAGGATTTAAATCGAGAAATTCCATCATGAACCTCTACCGAATATGGAGACCAAGTACCTCAACCCATAGAGAATTGAGACTGTGTTATGGATGGGCATAAAAAAAGCTTGCAAGCTTAAGCTTGCAAGCTTTTTAAAACAATATGGTAGCTAGAGGCGGACTTGAACCGCCGACCCCAGCATTATGAGTGCTGTGCTCTAACCAGCTGAGCTATCTAGCCATATCAAGGGCGCGCATTTTGGCGTTTGACGCAGCCAATGTCAACCCTGAAAAGTGACATTCCCATGCCCTTACCGACAGTAATTCAGGACTACTCCACGAAGCTCAATTTCTGCGCCTTTCTATCCTCAGAGATTTTCAGGCAGATTGGCTGACAATTGGAATCAGACTTAAACCGCCGACACCAGCATTATGAGTGCTGTGCTCTAAGTGGCTCATACTGAAGTAATATTAATCACGATCTAAAATACTATCTCGCGGTGGAGTCAATCGGACTTTTCTTTATCTATACGCATCTAAAAATAGACCACCACCGAACCGTAACTTTTAAACCGCCTTCGCCTCAAGCGCATACACATGCGTGTGATGCCACTTATTTGCTTTCCAGCGACGCCAATAAAAGATTGAACGAACACCTTCGTCCAGAATGGCGGCTAACAAGATACCGAAAACGCCCCAGTGTAGGAAAAACACCATGCAGTAGGCGGCGGGGATAGCGACGATCCAAGTGAATAAGGGGCCAACGATTGAGATTAGTAAACCATCACCTGTTGCGCGCAAAACTCCGCCAACCATAACGTTCACCGCTCTCGCTGGTTCTGATAATGCGGCTAACAGAAATAGCCAAAACGATGCGTTAATAACCCATTGGTCATCGGTATAGACATCCATTATTGGGCGATGAAGTAATAAAAGAACCACCACAATAATAGCCGAACCCCAAAGAGCGGCTTTCAAGCTTTGTCGCATTTGTTGCGCGGCCTTTTCGTACCAGCCCGCGCCCACGTATTGGCATACCAAAATTTCTGTTGCCATGGTCAACGCCAAGGTAATGACTAGACCAATTAAAAATGTATTGAAGGTGTAAATTTTTGCGGCGAGTGCAGCAGCGCCCAACGATGCAGCGAAGCCGTTAAGCACCATCATATTTAAATCGAACGACATAGGTTCGATCATGCTGGGTAATGCAATGCGTAATGTGTGACGGGAGGATGGCAAAAACTCTTTCGTAAAGCTCTTCCAACTCAAGGTTAAATCCAGCCGTGTAAATACAAAAAAGCCACTCACCAGTACAGCAATAATAGAGGCTAAAACACTCGCATAAGCTACGCCCACAATGCCGTAGTGCGGCAATCCAAACCACTGAAAAACTACTGCAGAACAAAACAGAACATTGCAAATGGAAAATACAATATTGGCCAACATATTCCATTGCGGGAGCCCGAAAATATTTAAAATAGTTTGGAAAATCATCTTAAAAGCCCACACCAACATAATTACGCAAATGGCTTGGATGTAGGTAACGGCATCAGTTTGAATTTGCCCGGGCAGACCCATGACATGACAAACCCACGGTGATGCCCAGTACAATAATAAGGTTAGCAAGCTCCCCACCATTAAAATCCACACTGAATAGGTGGCGATGGTCGCTAAGGTTTTTTCACGATCTCCTGCACCTAAACGTTGGCTTGCAATGCTGGAACCCGAAAATACTGTTACCCATAAAATATTCACGCAGAAAAAAATGACTGGCGTCATTGCGCCCGCTGCGGCCGCTGCGGAGTCACTAATTCGGCTGAGAAAGAAGATATCCAGAACAGGCACACTCAATTGCAATGACTGCTCCACCAATAGTGGGCGGCTCATTCCCCAAAGGCCTTTGGACTGCGCAGCTGTTAATGTTGGCTCGGCAGAATTTTTGGATATAGAAACGGGTTCAGACATGAAAAACTCAATGAAGAAGGAGGGTAGAATAAAGGCGGCATTATAGAGTGCGGATTTAAAAAGACCTGTTTTTATTAACGCCGTAGGTGAAAATAAACGTTAAAAACTCCATACCCGTTTTCGTGATGCACAACGCTACGTTTTCACTTTGCTTTAAATAGGATTTATGCAAAAGTCGCCTCCTCAAACATCAGCCTAGGAAATAGCCGTGAGTGACTCGCTACAAGATTTGTTCGATACGCTGCCACAAGTCGGTAAATTGGAGTGGATTGGCATTCGACCAGAGCGTAAAGCACCGATGATTGTACTGAACTCAGTACAAGCGATTGCAGGCAAAGGGCTGGCTGGTGATCGTTACAGCAGCAAAAATGGGAAACGCCAAGTGACGCTCATTCAAGGTGAACACTTGCTTGCAATTGCATCTCTACTCGGTAGGGATCATGTTGCGCCCAACCTCCTTCGCCGGAATTTAGTCGTAACGGGTATTAACCTTATCGCGCTTAAAGACAAGCAATTTCGCGTGGGCGATGCGCTCTTGGAATATACCGGCCTTTGTCACCCATGCTCTGCAATGGAAGCCACTTTTGGCGCTGGCGGTTACAACGCGGTGCGCGGACACGGCGGAATTACGGCAAGAATTGTTGAGAGCGGAACTATGGTGTTGGGAGATTCAGTGCGGCTAGAACGAGTGATTAAAAAGACTGGCAGAAAGGGTGATCGGGAACAGACTGAGCTGTTCCAGACCTAGAACAGCTTAGAAACGGTAATCGACAGTGGCGCTCACTGAATTCAACATCATTTTTTGATCGTCCGCTGAGGTAAACTTATCTTTGTAAAAAGTACCTTTACCATCAGCCAGTACTTTATATTCTAAGTTCAAATTGAATTTTTCATTGATAATAAACCCAACACCCGCACCATAGGAGAAACCATTAAAGTTAAAATTACCGCCGGTAGTTTCTAAATCAAGATGCGTGTAGCCCACTAACAAATAGGTTTTACCTACAGAATTGGCGCTCTCTGTGCGATAGTAAACCGATTCAAAGTTAGTAATTTTATCATTCCCACCCGAACCGCCCACGCGAATTTCGCCACCCACAAAAGGGTTCAATTTATAACCGCCAAACAATTCCACGGGCTTAAAAGTCACTGAGTTCCAATCATTCTTGGTGTTTGAAACACCACCACCTACATAAAAGCCACTATTTGATTGGGTGTCGGCAAAGGCTGATACGGCCGAGAATGCAAGAGCCACAACGAGGACTTTTTTCATTTGAGGTATCCTTTTAAGGGAATTTTTTAGAATAATATGTGTGTTTAACTGATTCTACTCGCTTGCAGAAGCTTATTTCAACCAAACCGCTCACAAGACAAGGTTTTAATAGTTTTAGGTATAGGTATTAAATGCCATCCACACAAGTTAATACTCACTAGCCCCACTATAAAAGCGCAGCAGCGCCTTCATAAGTCAGTTTTATACCTGCTAGCAGTAGAAACCCGTAACTAACCCAATAAAAGACTTGGTCAGATACACGATTGTGCAAATATATACCCAGCTGTACACCTAAAGGCGCCAATGGTAAGAGCACTAGGGAAGTGAGGAACGACTCGGTATTAATCTGCCCTAACCATGCATAGGGGATAAGTTTTATAAAATTGATAATCGCGAAAAACAGAATCGTGGTTCCCACCAAAGTGGTTTTTGGCAAATGCTGTGGCAATAAGTAAATGGCAACGGGCGGCCCGCCTGCATGAGCGATATAGCTTACGTAACCCGCCACCGCACCCCAGAAGCTACCGCGTACCGGGCTGGCTTTTTGCTGCTGTAGCGATTCTAAAAAATGTTTACCCCACAAATAATGGCCAACAAAATAAATAGAGAGCACACCTACAATCAGGCGCACCATATCGGCATTAGTCATATTGAACGTAAGTGCGCCAGCGATAGTTCCCAAAATTGCGCCTGGCATTAAAATTTTAAGATTTAATTTGTCCCACGTGCCGCGAAAACTCCACAAGCTCACAGCATCCATACCGCATAAAATCGGCAATAAAATGGCTGCTGCTAAGCGGGGATCAATAAGTAGCGACAGAAAAGGTACCGCGAGCGTACCTAAGCCGCCGCCAAAGCCACCCTTGGACATACCGACCAAAATCACCACAGGGACAGCGAGCAAATAAAAAGATAAATCTGTAATCACATTGATGGCTACTAGAGAGAATGAAATGGCGAAGGTTATAAAAGAGCGCTGCCACGCGCTTTTTGGTACCATGCCGCATTCTACACGGCACCCCAAATAATAGCTTTTAGATAGGCAAAGCTTCTATTAAATAGGCACAGTTTCTATGAATGACAAATTATTTATTAAGTTACAACACCTTGTTCCACAACACGCATTGTCGCGCGTTGTAGGGCGCATTGCTAACTGTAACAACAGCCTAGTTAAAAATACCTTTATCAAGTGGTTTATTAAACGCTACCAAGTGGATATGTCGCTTGCGGCGGAAGAAAACCCTTGCGCTTATGCATCCTTTAATGATTTTTTTACGCGCGCGCTCAAGCCCGGCATCCGCCCTATTTGCGGTGAGCCAAGTGCAATTGTCTGCCCCGCTGATGGCTCCATCAGCCAGTGCGGAAAAATTATTAATAACAGAGTATTTCAAGCAAAGGGTCAAGATTATTCGGTAGAAGAATTACTCGGTGGCGATGTTGCACTTGCACAGGAATTTATCGACGGCGATTTTGCAACTGTGTATTTATCGCCCAAAGATTATCACCGCGTGCACATGCCCTACGGCGGAAAGTTGCGCGCTATGATTTCAATCCCCGGTGAGTTATTTTCAGTCAATACGGTAACCGCAGAAAATGTTCCGCGTTTATTTTCACGCAATGAACGTGTTGCCGCGATTTTTGATACGGATATTGGCCCCATGGCAGTAGTCTTAGTGGGCGCTATGATTGTGGCGGGAATTGAAACGGTGTGGGACGGCCACTTAGCACCTATGGGAAGCCGCGAAATACAAACTTCACTCTACCCCTATCAAAATATTACGTTGGAAAAAGGCGCTGAAATGGGCAGATTTAAGTTGGGCTCAACTGCCGTTATTTTGTTTGGGAAAAACAAAATAAATTGGGAGGCACAATTTGTGGCGGGTGCAACAACACGCGTAGGCGTTAAATTGGGTCATAAGCTGTAAAATTAAAGCCGCAAAAAATATTCACCATAAGCATTAAACCGGTAACAACGGGTTTAATGCTTATCTGCACCAAGCTGGCTATTGCTTACAAAAGCCACATAACGCCCATCAGGCGACCATGAAGGTACGTTAATAGTGCCTTGCCCACCATAAAGATAAGCAACTACTTTAGGCTCACCCCCAGCGATGGGCAGCATTCGTAAATAAACGGGTTTGTAGTAAGGGTGTGACTCTGGCTCTACATCCGGCAAGTAAGACAAAAACAAAATGTGCTTGCCATCTGGTGAAATATGCGGAAACCAATCATTGAAATTATCGAAGGTGACTTGCTTGGGATTTTTGCCATCGGCATCCATACGCCATAAACGCATGCCGCCCGTGCGGCTTGAATTGAAATAAATATGTTTACCATCTGGCGTATATTCAGAGCCGTCATCCATGCTGTTGTTGTTAGTCAACTGCAACTCTTCACCGCTACCGTCGCTATTGCCGCGATAAATTTCAAATTGATTATTGCGTCTTGAAGTATAGAGAATGTAGCGGCCATCGGGTGACCAACCGTGCAAATAGGAAGGTGCTTTAAAGGTGAGCTGTACCGGCTCTCCGCCATTAATTGGTAATTTATATACATGCCAATTATCATCAATGGCTTTTTCCATGTGGGTTATACCGAGCCACTTATTTTTATAAGAGATTATGTGATCGTTGTTGTTCTTAACCTCAAAGCCAGTGCTTAAAAGCGATACCTTCTTGGTGGGTAAATACAATTTATACACGCGGCCAGCGGAGTTATAAATAATAGTGTCGCCATCTGACGTCCAGTTGGGAGCCTCAATAGCTGCAGCGGTTTCGTAAATGACTTTGCGCTCACCCGTCGCAACATCCAAAATTTCTAAACGACTACCTAAATAATGGTGGTAAGGAATAAAGCCTTTCCATGCGGGAATTACCCAGCGCAAATTGCGCATTTCCAATATTTTTTTGTCGCCTGTAGCAAAATCCCGGTAAACGCCGACATTCATATTTTGCACTTTAGGTAAGGTATAACGCGCAATTAACTTTAACGGTTTGCCATAAGTAGCCGCCGAAAAAATCAACTCCGCACCAACTTGTTCAAGCTGAAAAATATCCGGGTTTTTTATAAACCCTTCTCGGCTAAGTTGTGTTTTTTTGGTGCCCTGCACCAGTTCAACAGCAAGGTGAGATTGCGAGTCGAGTTTAGTTTTCAGGGATAAAGAGGCGTCGCCAGCATTAATTTGTAAGCCAAAGTAGGATGAATCACTACTCTTTTGATTCTTTAATTGCGCCGTAAGAATAAAGTCACCGTATATTTTACGAAACGCAAAACCGCTCCCCGCCACTTGCCCCGTATTGCGGCTTTTCCAAGTATGCATAATTTGGTTAACATCAATCGATAGCTCGCCCGGCTCACCTTTGACGCCATCAAAAATAGTCGTGTTGTTCTGTTGCGATTCAAATGAACTAGCAGACACCTGCCCCGTCAAGAAAGAACTCAATAACAACCCTACACAACACATCAACCGCAAAAAACAACCCATGAATTAACCCTAGTGACCCACATGTTAAATCGCCATACAGCTAACCTATATAGTTAACCCTTACAGCCTAACTACTCTACAGCCAAACCCTACAAACAACTAAAGTCTGCTACTCAATCGCTCCGGAAAACGAGTTTATTTTAATAACTTTACACGCCCCACTATGAGGCAGACTACAAAAAAAGCCGCCCTCAGCAGAACTGATGGCGGCTTTCATAAAACAAAACCTTCGCTAGCCCTTAAGACGACTCAGCAGCCCCAACAAACCTGTTTTTTCCGTTTTCATCAAATATTGATCGCGAATACCAGAGATATCCACATCGTAACTACCCGGTTCTAGATCGCGGGCAATTTCAATTTTTTCAATTTCGTAGCGCGTTTTTTTACCTGAATCTAATAACGCCTGTTTGCGTTTATCATCTTCTGAAAGATCTAACAGCACAGTTTCGGCCAACTCTTGTTTAAGCGAATCCAATACCACTATGACCTTGGGTTTCAAACGACGTTCGAAATTTTGTTCAACCACAACCGCGACTTCACCAGTACTTAGCTCTACCAAGGTGCCGGTAGGATATAAACCAATTGCGCGAATAAACTCAACCACCAACTCTTCTTGGAATTGGATGTTGCGCAATTCATAGAGACGCGCCACGGCTTTGGAAGGTGCTATAGGATGGCGTGAACCGCGCGGGTTGGTAACATGATCATAAAAAGTCACTATCCCCGCGATCTTGCCTAACAAGGGAATTTTATCGCCAACCAGATGTTGTGGGTAACCACTGCCATTTAAACGTTCGCAATGGGTTTTAACTACGCTAATCACACGTGGTTCTACACCTTGAGTTTTGCGCAAAATTTCGCAGCCCAACTCCACAAACGTTTCATAGATTTTTTCTTCTTCGGGGTTGCGCTCAGCTTTAACCAATACCGCTTGGTCGAGCATAACCTTTCCTACATCTTTCAGTAACACACCTAATGCGAGTACATCGAGGTCGCGTTTGGGCAAGCCAATATGACGGCCAAACAAAATCGCCCAGACTGATGAACGCACCGCATGGCTGTAGGTATATTCATCTTTTTCTTGTACGCGCGATAACCATGTGAACGCATCGGGATTGCGCAACACGCTATCCACCATTTCACTGGCTACTTTTTTAGTTTCACCGAGAGAGATATTTTCAAGTTGCTTGTTTTCAAGCATCTGAATGACTTCCACCACCGCACCATAAACCTTTTGGTGTAACTGCTTGGCTTTTCTAACTTCTTTTTGCAGCGGTTGAATTTCGCGATAGAGATTACGTTGAATTTTGAGGGGAGCAATAGGCTCGCTAAGTACGGCATTATCAGGCTCACGGCCTACAGTTTTCGTTTTGCCCAGTTTGCTATCTAGCTTCTTTAAGTTAGCTGCAATGGGGCCACGCCCGCGCTCAACATCGATATAAACATAACTACACAAGCTTTTAAGTTGGTTGACTTCTTGTAAATCGCGCAAGTAGAAACCTTGCAGGGGAAAAGGTGTTTGTGACCATGGGCGATCTAAGCCAGACACATACATGCCTAGACTGAGCTCGTTTACATCAACCTTTACTTGTTTGATCCCCACAACTACGCCTCGTCTTAAATTTTAAAATCAATTCCGTCTTATGAACCTTGGCTATATTCAAACACTCATGAAGATGAGTGTAATGAAGAATAGCCGAACAAACCAGAGCCGTACTGCGTAAAAAACCCCCAAGGGAGACTATCTAGTCCCGAACGGCCAACTTAAACATGATACTCATGGGATAAGTCGTGCACCGCACGAATAAAAGCCCCCGCGTGCGCAGGATCTACCTCTGGCGTTATCCCGTGCCCAAGGTTAAATACATGGCCTGAACCCTTGCCATAAGCCGCCAAAATACTACCCACTTCCGTGCGAATACGATCAGGCGACGCATATAAAATAGTGGGATCCATATTGCCTTGCAATGCAACTTTTTCGCCAACTCGGCTACGCGCTGCGGCTATATCTGTGGTCCAATCCAAGCCCAACGCTGTTGCACCAGTCGCCGCCATAGACTCTAACCATTGGCCGCCACCTTTGGTGAACAAGATAACGGGCACTTGGCGGCCGTCCTGCTCGCGGATTAAACCATTAACGATTTTCTGCATATAGTGCAGCGAGAACTCTTGATAAGCTGAATGCGATAACGCACCGCCCCAAGTATCAAAAATCTGCACCGCTTGAGCGCCCGCTTGAATCTGCGCATTGAGATAAACAATCACCGAATCTGCCAAGGTGCTCAAGAGTTGATGCATCAATTGCGGCTGGTTGTAGAGCATTTCTTTGGCGCGACGGAAATCGCGGCTGGAACCGCCTTCGATCATATAGGTTGCGAGTGTCCAAGGGCTGCCCGAAAAACCAATCAAGGGCACGCGGCCATTAAGCTCGCGGCGAATGGTTTTTACGGCATTCACAACATAGGGCAAATCTTGCTCAGGCTTTATAACAGAAAGCGCATTGATGTCTGCCTCTGTGCGCACGGGTTTGCGAAACTTGGGTCCTTCGCCCGTTTCAAAATATAAGCCAAGACCCATTGCATCGGGGATGGTGAGAATATCGGAAAACAGAATGGCAGCATCTAACTCCGGATAGCGATCCAGTGGCTGCAGAGTCACTTCGCAAGCCATTTCAGGATTTGTGCACAAACCCATAAAATCGCCCGCACGCTCGCGGCTGGCGCGATATTCGGGCAGATAGCGACCTGCTTGGCGCATCATCCACACGGGGGTGACATCAACGGGTTGCTTTAAGAGTGCACGTAAAAAACGATCATTTTTTAATTCAGTCATTCTCTTTTCCACTTTCTATTTTTCACAAGGCGCGAGCAAATGGCGCGGCCAAATAGCATTAGCCCCGCAACAGCGGGGCTAATGAGTTTATCGCATTGAATCTATCGCTAAGTTGTTTTGGATTAAACTGCTAAGTAATCCAAAATACCTTCAGCAGCTTCGCGGCCTTCCCAAATGGCGGTTACCACTAAGTCAGACCCGCGTACCATATCGCCACCGGCAAACACTTTAGGGTTGCTAGTTTGGAATTTGAATTGCTGCTGTTCTGGTGCAACTACACCGCCCCATGAATTGATTTTTACGCCGTTGGTTTCAAACCAAGGCTGTGGATTTGGGCGGAAGCCGAAGGCGATCAACACCACATCAGCCGGCAGAATTTCTTCAGAACCTTCTATCACGACAGGACTGCGACGCCCTTTTTCATCTGGCTCACCAAGCTCAGTGGTAACGACTTTAACGCCTTCCACTTTGCCGTTGCCAACAACTGCAACAGGCTGACGGTTGAAAAGGAATTCAACGCCTTCTTCGCGCGCATTCAATACTTCTCGCTTGGAACCCGGCATATTTTCTTCATCGCGACGGTAGGCACAAGCAACACTTTCAGCACCTTGGCGAATCGACGTACGGTTACAGTCCATCGCGGTATCACCGCCGCCGAGCACTACCACTTTTTTACCTTTAACGCTGATGAAATCAGCCGCGTCTTTTTCAAAACCAAGGTTGCGATTTACGTTGGCAACAAGGAATGGTAATGCATCATAAACACCAGGTAAGTCTTCACCGGGGAAACCACCTTTCATATAGGTGTAAGTACCCATGCCCATGAAGACCGCATCGTAATCACGCAGCAAATCTTCCATGCTGATGTCTTTACCAATTTCGGTATTCAAACGGAATTCGATACCCATTTCAGTGAAGATTTCACGACGACGTGACATCACTGATTTTTCGAGTTTGAATTCAGGAATACCAAACGTCAGCAAGCCACCAATTTCTGGATACTTGTCGAATACAACCGGCTTAACACCGTTGCGAACCAGAACGTCGGCACAGCCGATACCGGCAGGGCCAGCACCAATGATGGCTACTTTCTTGTTAGTCCAAACCACTTTGGACATGTCTGGCTTCCAGCCCATGGCGAAAGCAGTATCGGTGATGTACTTTTCAGCATTGCCAATAGTTACCGCGCCGAAGCCATCGTTCAGCGTACAAGCACCTTCACACAGACGATCTTGTGGGCACACACGGCCGCAGACTTCTGGCAACGAATTGGTTTGATGACTCAATTCAGCCGCTTCAAAAATATTGCCTTCGGAAATCAACTTCAACCAGTTGGGAATAAAGTTGTGCACGGGGCACTTCCATTCGCAATAGGGATTGCCGCATTCCAAACAACGGTGCGATTGCCCTTCCACTTCTTCTTTAGCGAAGGGTTGGTAAATTTCCACAAACTTGTGCCTGCGGGTTTCAATATCTTTCTTGGTGGGGTCTTGACGACTCACATCGAGAAATTGAAAGTCGTTATTTAAACGTGCAGTCATGATAATTGCCTCTTCGTCGCCAAGACTTATTCGCCGCGCTTGCGGAAACTGACCAATAAACTACCCAAAGACGCCGCCTTGGGTTTTACTAGCCAGAATTTGCCAATGTAATCGTCGAAATTATCGAGCAGGTTTTGGCCCCACTCGCTTTCGGTCTCTTGTACGAACTCTTCAATCACGGTGCGCAAGTGATGACGGTGCGCTTCCAATGCTTCGGTATTGATGCGATGAATATCCACCAACTCGTGGTTGTAACGATCCACGAAATCATTAGCTTCATCCAACACGTAAGCGAAACCGCCGGTCATACCCGCACCGAAGTTAACACCAGTTTGGCCAAGCACTGTGACAACGCCGCCAGTCATATATTCGCAGCAGTGATCGCCTGCGCCTTCAACCACAACGTGCGCACCTGAGTTGCGCACGCCACAGCGTTCGCCCGCCGTACCGGCTGCAAACAACTTACCGCCCGTCGCACCGTACAAACAAGTGTTACCCATAATACTAGTGTCGTTCGACTTAAAGCTGGAGATGCGCGGTGAACGCAATACCAACTTACCGCCCGCCATGCCTTTACCGACGTAGTCGTTGGCATCGCCTTCCAAATACATTTCCAAACCACCGGCGTTCCACACACCGAAGCTTTGACCAGCAATACCGGTTAATTTCAGTTTGATCGGTGCGGTTGCCATGCCGTTATTGCCGTAGCGCTTGGCGATTTCACCACTAATACGCGCACCAATTGAGCGATCGCAGTTGGTGATACGGAATTCAAATTCGCCGCCGGTTTTCCCTTCAATGGCTGGCAAAAGCACACGCATAATCGCTTCAGCCGTTTCACCTTTATCGAACGGCTCGTTGCGGCTAACAGCGCACAATTGTGGTTTGGTTGCTAAGTAATCATCGCTATAAATGATCGGACTTAAATCTAACTGTTGTTGCTTGGTGGTTTCGCCTTCAAGGATTTTTAACAAATCCACACGACCAACCAATTCGCCCAAGGTGCGAACACCCAAGCGAGCCATCCATTCACGGGTTTCTTCAGCCACAAACTTGAAGAAGTTCATCGCCATTTCAACGGTGCCGATGTAGTGATCTTTACGCAGCTTATCTTGTTGAGTAGCAACGCCGGTCGCGCAGTTATTCAAGTGGCAAATACGTAGGTATTTACAGCCAAGCGCGACCATTGGGCCAGTACCGAACCCGAAGCTTTCAGCGCCTAACATTGCCGCTTTAACTACGTCTAAACCGGTCTTCAAACCACCGTCGGTTTGAACGCGAACTTTATCGCGCAAATCGTTCGCGCGCAGGGTTTGATGGGTTTCGGACAAACCTAATTCCCACGGAGAACCCGCATACTTAATAGAGGTTAATGGACTTGCCGCGGTACCGCCATCGTAGCCGGAGATAGTAATCAAATCCGCGTAAGCCTTAGCCACACCCGCAGCGATAGTACCTACGCCTGGGCGGGATACCAGCTTCACAGAAACCAACGCTTCTGGATTAACTTGTTTCAAGTCATAAATCAGCTGCGCCAAGTCCTCGATAGAGTAAATATCGTGATGCGGTGGTGGCGAAATCAAGGTCACACCGGGAACCGAGTGACGCAGACGCGCAATCAGGGCATTCACTTTACCGCCAGGCAACTGACCGCCCTCACCCGGTTTTGCGCCTTGGGCAACTTTAATTTGCAGTACTTCGGCATTCACTAAATAAGCTGGAGTCACACCGAAACGGCCAGACGCAACTTGCTTGATTTTGGATGACTTGATAGTGCCGTAACGCGCAGGGTCTTCACCACCCTCACCCGAGTTAGAGCGACCACCCAAGCGATTCATGGCTTCAGCCAAAGATTCATGCGCTTCAGGCGACAAAGCCCCAAGCGACATACCGGCCGAGTCAAAGCGCTTGATAATACTTTCAATGGATTCAACTTCTGACAACGGAACCGGCTTACAAGCGTCTTCACGAATCGCCAACAAATCGCGCAGCATAGATACTGGGCGCTTGTTCACCAAATCTGCATAGTTACGCCACATCGCATAGTTGCCACTCTGCACGGCTTTTTGCAGGGTTTGCACTACATCCGGGTTGAATGCGTGGTATTCAGAGTTGTGTACATACTTGAGCAAACCGCCCTGAACGATTGGCTTACGCTCAACCCATGCAGTTTGTGCAACGATTTTTTGATCGGCTTCCAAGTCTTCAAAACGCGCACCCGCCACACGGGATGGTGTGCTTTCAAAGCACATAGAAACCACTTCTTCCGAGAGACCAATGGCTTCAAACAATTGCGCACTGCGGTAAGAGGTAACAGTAGAGATACCCATCTTCGACAGAATTTTGAGCAAGCCTTTGTCGATACCTTTGCGGTAACTTTTATAAGCAGAATCTACATCTACCAACAACTCGCCCGTCTCAATCAAATCGTTGAGTACGTAGTAGCTGAGGAATGGATATACCGCTGTCGCGCCATAGGCGATCAAGGCTGCAATCTGATGTGGATCGCGCGCAGTGCCGGTTTCAACGATGATGTTTGCATCGCAACGCAAGCCTACGGTGGTCAGATGTTGGTTAACCGCACCAACGGCCAAAAGCGCGTGAATGGGCAACACACCTTTTTGGAAATTGTTATCGCTCAACACAACCAACACTTTGCCCGATTTAACCGCAACAGCAACATCATCGCACAGCTTGGTCAACGCAGCTTTTAAGTGAGTTGCAGTGGGATCGTAATGTAGCGAGAACTGAGCGACTTCGTAGCCGGCACGATTCAAGTTCATCAAGCCACGGAACTTGGCGGGCGACAGCACAGGCGAACTCAGAATCACACGGTCTGCGTGCGCGGGTGTTTCATCATAAACCGGTAGTTCACGACCAAGACAAGTCTCAAGCGACATCACAATTGCTTCACGCAATGGGTCGATTGGCGGGTTGGTTACCTGCGCAAATTGCTGACGGAAATAATCGTAAAGTGAACGCTGTTGGCGCGACAAAACCGCCATAGGGGTATCGTCCCCCATGGAGCCAACAGCCTCCTGACCACCTTCAGCCAAAGGACGCAACAATTGGTCGCGCTCTTCGAAGGAGACTTGGTACATCTTCATGGCAGCTTTTAGCTCGATGCCTTGCAAGCCATTCTCTTTAGCATCAGCAGCCAAGGTTGATTCAACACGCAAAGCGCGTTCTTTCAGCCATTGCTTATAAGGCTGAGTTTGTTTGAGCTGGTTGTCTACGTCTTGAGTGCGATGCAACTCGCCCGTCAAAGTATCGATGGACATTATTTGGCCTGGACCAAGACGACCTTTGGCAACTACATTGGCTGGATCATAGTTGTACACACCTACTTCGGAAGCCACAGTAATGATGTCATCATTGGTGATTACCCAACGCGATGGACGCAAGCCGTTGCGATCCAGCGTACATACCGCGTAACGACCATCGGTAATTACCAAGCCTGCGGGGCCATCCCACGGCTCGATATGCATTGAATTATATTCATAGAATGCACGTAAATCGGGATCCATATTCTCGACATTCTGCCAAGCAGGCGGAACCAACATACGAATCGCGCGATGCAATTCCATACCGCCCAGAACCAGAACTTCCAACATATTATCCAAGCTGGATGAGTCAGAACCTGTACGGTTAACCAAAGGCTTAACTGTTTGTAAATCCGGCAGTAAAGGCGTAACAAATTTAGGTGTGCGTGCCACTGACCAGTTGCGGTTACCAACAACCGTATTGATTTCGCCATTGTGTGCCAACATGCGAAATGGCTGCGCCAAAGGCCACTGTGGCATGGTGTTGGTAGAAAAACGTTGGTGGAACACGCAGATAGCAGTTTCCAAACGAGGATCAGCCAAATCTGCAAAGAATTGTGGTAAATCCACTGGCATCATCAAGCCTTTATAAGACAAGACGCCAGTACTCAAACTCGCGATATAGAAGGATTTATCATCAACCAAACGCAATTCAGCTTTGCGGCGCGCCATAAACAACTTGGCATTCACCTGCTCTAAAGGTAGGTCATTACTGTTAACAAATAAGTGACTAAACGCGGGCAACGAGCGCATTGCAATGGGGCCAAGGCAGCTTGGATCTACTGGAACTTCGCGCCAGCCAGCAACCACTAAACCTTGTGCAGTTAATTCTTCCGCTAAAATGGTGCGTGCACGTTCAGCTTTATCAGCCTCGCGGCTCAACATAATTGACCCAACGCCATAGATGGCAGTCAGCTCTGCACCGCAGGTTTCTTTAGCAACAGAACGCAAAAAGCTATCCGGTTTCTGGATTAACAAACCGCAACCGTCACCGGTCTTGCCGTCCGAGTTAATCCCACCGCGATGAGTCATGCAGGTTAGGGCTTCAATCGCAGTTGTGAGCAGACGATGACTAGTTTTGCCCTTTAAATGGGCAATCAAGCCAAAACCGCAGTTATCTTTGAACTCGTCTAGCTGGTAGAGGCCAGTGGTCATAGGCTGAATCTCAATAAATCGATCAACATCAAGGAATATGACAAGCTTTTTGCGCGCAACGCTTTGTTTTAATACAAAAGACGCGCCATATCACATCCCAGACAAAAAAGCCCCTGAGGTCTAGGGGCTATGAGCAAATGGGCGCAGGATATTACCCGCTTACCCTCTAATTGGCAAGTAAAGCGGCATTCACGCAAAGCAACTCTACTCTAGGCAAGATCCGTTTACGAGCCATACAAAGTGCATATAAAAAGTGCAAAAATTCTAGAATTGATACCAACAAGTGCCGCTAAGCCTCTAAAAATGCTAAAGAATGCACATTTAGCAATTCTATCCGGCTTGGATCGCCATTTTTACGACAACAAGACTTTAACATTCGCGAGATATAGGCTAACTTAAGATGCTGACCAAATAGGCTTTGCCCTTAATAAAACCAAAAGCCGAATACCACTCAGATTCAGTATGCAGCCCCACGGGGTCACTCTCGGTAAATTAGGAAGACACCATGCAAACAAAAACAACGTTTAAATTCCTTGGCGCCACATTTATGAGCTTAATGTTGGCAGCTTGTGGTGGCGGAGGTGGCTCTACGCTAGACAATGGACTCAATGGTGGGAACTCAAGTAGCGGTAGTGGGAGTAGCAGCATTGCTGCCAAAAACTGGAGAATCGGTAGCGGTAGCGGTAGCACTTTTATATCGGGAACCATAGGTACAAGCTCTACTGACACGCTATTCGAGGGCGACACAGCTCAGCTGAATGTAAGCGTTGTGGATGACCAAGGCGTCTTAACCACCGACATAAAGCAAGTCTCATTTGACTCCCCTTGTATCGCATCCGGGCTATCAACAATAGCGGGCGGAAACAATGTCAACACCATTAATGGCACAGCAAATATTCAGTACAAAGTTGGCAAGTGCGATATAGACGACAAAGTAACCGCAACCGTTGCCAATGGATCTGCAACCTTGGAAGCCTCTATATCTCTACCGATCAACACTAGACGCATAGGCTCAGGTTTCGGCTCAGACTTTAGCAATGGCGCACTTGAAATTGGAATAGGCGATACCACGCTATCACCAGGAGGAACCACTTCGGTTACTGCCTACATCGTGAATACCAACGGCGATCTAGTAACAGACCCAATGGACGTCACATTTAGCTCACCCTGCCTTTCATCAGGCAATGCAACCATTACCGATGGCAATATAGTCACGTCTTCAGCCGGTAAAGCGCTGGCAACATATACCTCTAAAGGATGTATTGGTGCAGGTGGAGCGGATGCCATAAAAGCGACAACTACGTTCCGTGGAAAAGTTCTTACCGCATCGGGATACATATTTGTTAAACCAGACGCAGCACAAACCATCACATTTATAAGCGCTACACCCGAGCTCGTAAGCCTAAAAGGAACAGGCGGGCTCGAAACCTCTGTTGTACGCTTTCAAGTTCTTGGTCAAGCCGGCAGCCCTGTTAAAGGTGTGTGCGTGAGCTTTGCTCTCAGCACTCCGGTAGGCGGATTAAAGCTCGTTCCTAGCAAATGCAGCCCGTCCGGCCCTGAGACCTATGGCTCATCTACCGATGCCAACGGATTTGTTTCAACCATAGTACAAGCCGGTACAGTTGCAACAGCAGTGCGAGTCACCGCTACAGCCAATGGAATTAGCACGCAATCAAACGCATTAGCAGTAACTACAGGCATTCCAGACCAGAACAGCACCAGCCTCTCTCTCAGCGACCTAGCTCCTGTTGGCTGGGAATACGATGGCATAAAGAGTATTGCAACTATCAGATTGGCAGATGCATTTAACAACCCAGCACCAAACGGCACAGCCGTGACCTTTACCACCAGTGGCGGAGCAATTGACGGCAGTTGCTTAACTATCGGAGGTTCGTGCACTGTTGAGTGGCGCAGCCAAAACCCACGCCCTAGGCCCTCAGCCACCTTCTCTTTTTCCAATATAACCGCATCAGGCTACACCCTTACCTGCTCAGATGGATCCAGGAATTGTCGCAGCGGTCGAGTCAAAATATTGGCAACCGCGATTGGGAATGAATCTTTTATTGATGGCAATGGCAACGGCCTCTACGATGACATCTCTAAGGATTTATTTGCGACTAGCAACTCTCCAAAATGCACCCCCAGCGTACCCAACTCTTCAGCATCCGTTGGCGTCGCGAATGGCTGTGATGATTTATCTGAAGCTTATCTTGACAAGAACTTTAATGGAGTTAGAGATTTAGACGAAGAATATATTGATTCAGTAAGCAGCGACGACCCCGCATTCAACCCAAGCAATGGCAAATATGACGGCGCACTCTGCCCAGAAGAAGCCTTGAAGAATGGCTATTGCACCCAAAAGAAAGTGACAGTGCGTGACGATGCAGTTCTCACAATGGCAAGCGAAAAACCCCTTTTAGTAGGCCTACAATCGTTCCTTCTTTCGGCAGGCGAACCTCAACGAGAGGTTCCTGTTCTACTTGCAGATATCAATGGTAATGGAATGCCCAAGGGTACAACTGTGACTGTTAATAGCACGAACCTAGTAAATGCAACTGCATCCTTGAGCTTCACTGGCGCACTCGCAATGTCTACCGAGCCAACAACATTCTTACTTTTTGTGACCCCAGACGCCACTAAAAAACCATCTGGAACAGTTGCAATCAACGTAACCTACAACAATGTCACTACAGCATTTACCGCAAAAGTGAATTAAATTTCACCCAATCATAGAAAACGAAGTCAAACCCAAAAAAAGCCCCGATTCATTCGGGGCATTTTTTATAGCAGAATATAAACAAGATAGAACAAGGACTCTTATTACTCTCTAGGCAGCAACCATAAAATATAGAATTAAAAGAAAATTCGATTCTACAGAAACCACCTTATCATCCCTATATGAAAATGCTTCGAGGCTATCTATCTCTGCCTAATCTCCTGCTGAATCACCTTAACCTCACGCGGCCAAGGCGATGCTTGGCTTTGGGTAGAGGGCAGATTTTGTGCCGCTTGGCGAGCCTTTGCAGATGTTGGAAAGCGACCAGTCACGACTACGAACCAATCTTTGCCTTGCCGCATACTTTTAAATAGCAGCAAATCTTTTTTATTAGGTTGGACTGCAATAAAGTCCCGCGCCGATTTCTCACTACTCAAACCTACAAGCTGTAACGTAAACTCCGAAGCGTCCCATGTGAGTATGGCCTTTTCTTGATCACTCAACCCAGAAGAGTGGGTGGTCACAACTGGGGTTAGCTCTGTGCTTTTGGTGGATGCAAGAACGCGAGCAGAGTCGCTGGATGCGATTATTTTTTTAGTTTCCTTTGGCGGCTGTACAGCATTTACCTGAGACTGTTTTTGCATAGTACTATTATCGAGCGTATTGGTTTGCGCCAAGGGTACAACGCTTTGTTTAACCAAAGACTCTGATTGAGGTTGCGTAAGCCTAGATTCACTCGCAATAGGGGGAGATAAGACTGCATTTGACTGAGCCGAACCTGCATTTTTATGATCGATTAAAGCTGCAGGATTGGGGTTTATTGAGCCTGTGGAAATATTGGCAGACTGAGCTGGATTAGTTATTGGCTCAGATCGAGGCGCGCTCACCAAAGGCGTAACAGGAGCAGGGGCAACATCAACCCTATTAACATCTTTTGGTGAATCACTACCTAAATAAAAATACCCAAACAACAACCCACCGACCAAAACAGACGTCGCGACTATATGCGGAACAAGCTGACTAGATCTGGTGGATACATGATTCTTAGCTGAAGAGACTGAAGCAAGCAATTTTTCTTGAGCATATTCATGCAGCAATAACAACTGCCCTTGAGACTGACGCCACCAAGATTCAACCTTATTCTCAGCAAAAATTTCAGGGCCTAAATAATCTGCCATTTCCATTCGGAAATTTAGATAGTCTACCGCCTCAGCTAAAGAGAATTTATCGAGTAAAAAATCTGTCAGCACGAGTTCCGGCGCATTAATATTTTCTAACCGCGCCAACAAATGCGGCTCAGCAAATAAAACCAAATGCAATCGCGACGCTTGATTCTCTTGCAAGACATTAAATAATTCTGTGATTACCTCATCAGTCAGATGATGTGCATTATCGATAATCAATACCACTAGCCCATCTTGCTCCGAATCTTTTTTACAAAACTCGACAAACTCTTGTTGGCTTGATAATTCAAATTGGGCGAAAACTTCTTCAAGCAAGGAATTCAGATCGCTATTAATCTGCCCTTCAACAAAACAAATATCATCTGCATCGTCCAGCGCATCAATTAATGCCTGCGCCATGCGTGTTTTACCAACACCATAATCACCAGCAACCAGTAATAAGTTTTGGCTAAATTGACAAAGATGAAGCACCTGCTCAAGAATTTGTCGTCGCTGTGCGCCCGTATAAAATGGGAAATGAGGATCATCCACAAACGGATCAACTGATAGACCATAGCGCTGACGATAATCCGACAGCAGTTGAGACTCAGCATCAAAGTGAGAATTCACAGCTTCGTTCGAATGTTCAACATCATCCAATATATTGTGATCAGGATTTGTGGGGAAAGAAGGTTCTGTCCTCATGGCAATGTCTCTTTGATTGTTAACGACAAGCGGCAAAAGTTTGTAGGAGTAAGGCCTTATCTATGTCACTAGTAATTATGGCCTTACCTAATGAAGCTAATAAAACCAAACGCAAACGACCGTCCAATACCTTTTTATCTACACCCATAAGTTCAACAAACTGATCCGCCGTCATATCTTGAGGAGCCTTAGTAGGCAGCTTTGCTCGATTCAAAAGCGTAATAATTCGGTTCAAATCCTGTGCGGAAATATCACCGCGGCGCATGGATAAATCGCCTGCCATCACCATACCCGCCGCAACAGCTTCACCGTGCAACCAATTGCCATAACCCTGCGCAGTTTCAATCGCATGGCCAAAGGTATGGCCAAAATTTAAAATGGCACGAATACCGCCTTCATGTTCATCCTGCGCCACCACCTCAGCTTTATTTTTGCACGAGCGCAGCACTGCATATGCCAGAGCTTCCTCATCGCCGTGCAGCAACAATTCAATATTCTGCTCAAGCCAAACAAAAAAATCATAGTCAGAAATCAAACCGTATTTAATAACTTCTGCTAACCCAGCAGAGATCTCTCGTGGCGGTAAAGTTTTTAGAAGAGCGATATCCGCAACAACTGCTTGTGGTTGATAGAAAGCACCTATCATATTTTTGCCTATAGCATGATTGACGCCAGTTTTACCGCCAACCGATGAATCCACCATAGATAAAAGCGTTGTAGGAATCTGAATAAAGTTGACGCCCCGCTGATAGCAGGCCGCGGCAAAACCGGTCATATCGCCCACCACGCCGCCACCCAAGGCAATAAGAGTGGTGGTTCGGTTGTGTTTTTCCGTCAGCAGCGCCGTAAATATTTCATTGAGAGTTGTAAGATTTTTATGCGCTTCGCCATCAGGTAAAACCACGCTGGCAACGTGAAAATCAACCAAGTTCTTTTTTAAGCTATCCAAATAAATAGGCGCTATAGTCTCATTGGTCACAATAAAAACTTGCTGTCCATGGATATGAGGAAGGTAAAGATGGGAATGAGAAAGCAGATTAACGCCAATAAAAATTGGGTAACTACGGTCACCGAGAGCAACAGAAAGTGTTTCCATAATAAGACTCTTTCGCAAAAATATTTGGGCGCTACTTTACCACATAGAGCCAAATATTTTTTGTCGAAATAGATGCAGCTTTACAGCTTAATTTGCCGAATGAACCAAACTAGCGATTTCTTGCGCGACCAATTTGGGGGAGCGACGATCTGTATTGATCACAAAATCCGCCGCCTCCCGGTAGAGCGGATCTCTTAATGCCACCAAATCAATAATTTTTTGACGAGGATTTTCCACTTGCAACAATGGCCGCTTTTTATCTCGCGCAGTTCGCTCCACCAACTGTTCAATAGATGCTGTTAGATAACATACATAGCCCGAAGACTTCATCACATCGCGATTCTGGGCTCGTAAAATAATTCCACCCCCGGTTGCTATAACAACATCTTGCCCTTTAGACAATTCATCTAGCACTGCAGACTCACGATCACGAAATCCCTCTTCACCTTCCATGTCAAAAATCCATGGAATATCTGCACCGGTTCGATCTTCAATAACCTTATCACTATCACGGAAGCTTAAATGAAGTTCGGCCGCGAGAACGCGGCCTATAGTCGATTTGCCGGCCCCCATGGGGCCAACAAGATAAATATTACGTTTCAGCATTAGTTAGTCATTTTATCTGCAATGATTTTGGGGGTAATGAAGATCAACAATTCAGTTTTGGTTTCACCAGTCGTTGTTTTCTTGAAGAGGCGACCTAGATACGGAATATCACCCAACACAGGAACCTTCACTTCAGATTTATTGGAATCAATGCTAAACACACCGCCCAATACAACTGTTTCACCATTCGGCACTAACACCTTGGTGTTTATCTGATTGATATCAATACTCAAACTACCTGTTGCTGTCACCTCACCAATCGAGTCTTTACTGATAGATAAGTCCATGATCACATGGTTATCCGGCGTAATTTGAGGGGTAACTTCCAGCTTCAATACAGCTTCTTTAAAGCCTGTACTCGTGGCTCCACTCGCAGAGCTTTCCAAGAAAGGAATTTGTTTCCCCGACTTAATCATTGCCATTTGCTTATCACTGGTAACCACTTTAGGCTGAGAAACAATTTCTGCATAGCCTGCGTTCTCAAGTGCGGATAACTCCATATCGAGAAAACCATTATCCGTCAATATACCTAATGCAAGACTGCCCGCTGGGTCGCCCACCCCTAAATCAACGATTTTATCTTGAGGTAAAGGCGTACTGGCACTAACAATATTCCCATTAACCAAAGCATTATAAGGACGCCCTATGCCTTCAGTAGAACCAGCCGCCTGAACCAATTGTCCATTTGTTTGGCCATATGTTATCCCCCCCCAACGCACACCCAGCTCACGCCGAAAGTTAGAGTTCGCAATCACAAGACGAGCCTCAATCATCACTTGCCGAATAGGTATATCAATCTGCTCTACTAATTTCTTAAACGCCTCAATGCGATCTGCAGTATCTGTCACTATTATGGAATTGGTTCGCTCATCTACGATAGCCTGTCCGCGATCAGAAAGAACACTGCCTGTTGATTGACTACCACCACGACCACCACCCGCACCACCGCCAGAACGACCTCCAAATAAGGCGAACATCTCTTTTGCACTCGCATAGCGCACACGTAAATACTCCGTTCTTAAGGGCGCCAATTCTTCTAACTGCTTCCTAGTGGATAACTCTTGGCGTTCACGCTCAGCAATTTCTGCAGCAGGTGCAATCATCATGACATTACCATCCAAACGCTTATCCAACCCCTTAGTTTTTAAAACTAAGGCCAAGGCTTGATCCCAAGGCACATTCTCTAAGCGCAATGTTATCCGGCCTTGAACAGTATCACTTGCCACTAAATTTAAATCAGTAAAATCGGCAATGATCTGTAATATCGCTCTAACCTCTATATCTTGAAAGTTAAATGACAACACCTCTCCACTAAACTGAAAATCTTTTTTCTTATTTTGTTTTTCTTGTTCGGTCAGCGGTTTAACACTGAGCACATACTCATTGTCAGTTTGATATGCCATATAATCAAACTCACCGTTAGCAGCAATATTAAGTGTAGAGTTCGCACCCTCCTGAGAAGCATTGACGATAGTTACAGGGGTCGCAAAATCCACAACATCTAAACGGCGACGCAACTCTGCAGGCATTGCAACATTCGCAAACGATAATTTAACTCCAGCGCCTGTGCTAACTAGGTCAGCGCTCACACGAGGATCTGACAAGGTAACGACAATTCTGCCTTCGCCTGACTGCCCACGACGAAAATCAATATTAGAGATCGATGCTTGACCAGCCTTAAGAGTAGGAGCAGATATCTTTTTATTGGCCACATCGATAGATTTAGAGGCGCTTATTTTACCGGCTGTGGTAGCACCGTGATTTGCACCCACCTCAACAACAAATGCATTACCATCTTTTCTTGTAGAGTAGGAAGTCAATTCGTTTAAATTTAAAATCAAACGCGTGCGGCCTTCTGTGGTTAACAGCATTGCACTTTGACCGTTGTCAAAAGCCAATGGAAAACGACGTTCCTTTAGCTCACTCACAGCATCTGGAAAATCCAAAACAATACGCGCAGGTTTTTCGATCGTATAGCCTTTAGGGTCCGGCGGTGTATCGCTAAACTGAACCCTCACCTCAAAACGCTCGCCCGGAAGCTCAGCAGTATTGAACCCACTTATAGTGTTTGCCCACCCAAGGGGCGACAACAAGCAAAGTACCAATAAAATTTTATTGCGCATATTTAACCCCAATAAGAACAGAACACGCATGACTGATTATTCCTTTGCAACTAATTTAATTATTCTGGGACGCTCAACCCAACCATTTGAACCGTCAGTAATAATTTCCATGACCTCTAGTTGCGTTTTTTGTGTAGAAATAATTTTGCCGAAATTTTTACCTATATAGTTTCCTACCGTGACCGGAGTAACCTTGCCCTGCCCATCATCAATCAATACCCAAAGTTTTCCTGCTTTGGACAAAGTACCTACCATATTCAAACCGACTATATTGAACCCTTCCAAGTACTCTTTCTCACGAGTCAGATCCGGTTCAACAGTGCGCCCTCCTTTAGTTTCTTTTTCAACAGGGGCTGGACGCTCGAATGGGCTACGCAAAGTCATTGCACTATAAGTAAATGGTTGGTAAGGCTGAAATGGGGGTAATGGGTCAATTTGACCTTGTGGCCTACGCTGAGCCTCAGCCATAAAATCCCGCAAATCTTGTTGATCTGACGAACCACAGGCTGATAAAAGTAGCGTCAATATAATAATCTCAGCCAATAACAGGATAGTTTTCATTTTCACTTCTCCTGTGTCTTATATTTATACGTTTTGGCAGATATTTGCATATTCAACATACCAGCACTTTTTTTGGTAATTGTATAGTTATGCAAGGTAACGATACGCGGCATTGATGCAATGCCGCTAATGAAACCAGCCATATCGTGATAACCACCATCAACATTTATCCGAAAAGGCACCTCGATATAAAATTCAGCGGCTTTTTCATTTTCTATGGTTGTAGCATTTATCGTTAGACCACTTTCCCGCCCTCTCGCCCCTATATCATCAAGCAAACCTGGCACCTGAGTATCACTCGGCAAGCGGCTCAGTAGCGATTTAAAGGTCTTATCCATTTCTACCATCTGAGCCCTATAAGCTTCTAAATTAGCAGCCTCAAAACTTTTGGTTTCATAGGTTTTACGTAGTGAGGTTTCTTTTCCTCTAACTGTTTCTAACTCATCATTTAAATCGCTAATTTTTACATAATAAGTTAAGGCAAAAATAACAATCATCAACAAAACCAACACAAAAATCTTTGCCGGTACGGGCCATACACCCATCTTGTCGAAATCAATATTATTAGGATCGAAGTTTCGAATTTGTTCTAGCGTATCTTTCATTGCCATAATTATTTGCCTCCCGCTTTTTTAGCGGTTTTAGCTGTTGCGCGCGCAGAACCACTTTTATCATTAGCATCTGGCGTAGCTGTTAGATCAGGCGCAGTGGTATTAACCGTCATTTTAAAAGATTGCGCCTGCTCTCCCTCGCTGGGAATAGCAATTATTGATGTTAAAGCAGACTTCGTAAACCAATCGGAAGAATCCAAATTTCGCATAAGCGTCGCTACACGATTATAAGATTCAGCGACACCTTCTACGCTCAAAACACGACCTTGACTACTCAGCTTAGTAATGTAGACACCATCTGGGATCGACCGCACAAAATTATCAAAATATCTCACGATCAACGGGCGAGTTCCCTGTAAATCCTGAATAATTTTTATTCGAGCCAATAAATCATCACGAATTTTTTTAAGATCGACAATTTCTTTGACTTGCTTATCAAAATTTGCAATTTCTGTCTCTAACAAATGATTGCGCGCCTGTTGATTCTCAATGGAGGATTCAACGCTAACAATCCATAAATAAGCTAACAATCCTGACACCAAAACAACGCCGCCAATAATGGCTAGGAACTGTTCCTTTTTCTCTTTGCGATAGGCTTCACGCCACGGCAATAAATTAATCTTTGCCATTAGTCGAAACTCCTCATCGCAAGGCCAGTCACAATCATAAGCGATGGCGCATCATTAGCCAGAGATACTGCATTTACTCGCGAGGATACCGACATGCGTGCAAATGGATTTGCTACCACGGTTTGGGTACCTAACTTTTCTTCAATGAGATTAACCAAACCTTCCAATGAGGCAACACCGCCCGCCAGAATTATGTAGTCCACATCGTTATATTGGCTGGCAGAGAAAAAGAATTGGAGCGAGCGAGTAACTTGCTGCACCACAGCTTCTTTAAAAGGGATTAAAACTTCAGCATCGTAGTCATCTGGTAAACCACCTTGTTTTTTTGCAAGGCCAGCCTCTTCACGCGACAAGCCATAACGACGCTGAATTTCTTCCGTTAACTGCTTGCCGCCAAATAATTGTTCACGGGTATAGACGGTTTTACCATCCACCAACACACTCAACGTGGTCATGGTGGCGCCTATATCAATAATGGCTACGACTTGCCCTTCCTGATCCTCCAACTGTTCTGAAATCAACTCAAAGGCGCGCTCCATACTGTAGGCTTCAATATCCACCTTCTCAGGTATAAGTTCAGACAGCTGCAGCACGCCAGCGCGCATCTCAACATTTTCTCGACGGCACGCAGCCAATAACACCTCAACCTGCTCAGGATTACGGGGAGAAATACCCTGTATCTCAAAATCAATGGCAACCTCTTCCAAGGGGAAGGGGATATATTGATCAGCTTCTAAAGAAATCTGGGTTTCCATAGCGTCATCACTCAAGCCGGCCGGCAAATCGATCAACTTGGTGATCACTGCCGAACCTGCCACGGCAACGGCGGCGTGCTTAAGTTTGGTTTTGGATTGCTTGACCATAGCTCGGATGACTTCGGCCACGGCCTCTTGGTCATTGATATTCTTTTCAACCACTGCATTGGGTGGCAGAGCCTTGACCGAATAAGTCTCGACACGGTAGCGATCGCCGTGGCGGGAGAGTTCCAATAATTTTACCGAGGTTGAACTAATATCCAACCCGATAACTGGTCTCGCTTTTTTTTCTAGGAAACTTAAAATGCCCATTTTTCTATCTATATCCGTAACTTAGACGTTGTTTATGTTATAGCACTTTAACTTAAGCCTGCAACAAACAGATGAATATGTAAACAGTCAAAAAGCTCGTATAATGCCGGCCAATCGCTACAAATTCGCTAACCTATTAATTCTCTTAGAAAAAATGTTAAATAAAAAAACCGTATTCAGTATTATTTTTTGGTTGTTACTCTCAGGTATAAGCGTTACCGCGGTTACATTCGCTGGGCTTTATTTATATTTGAGCCCAAAACTGCCACCTGTCGATAGCCTGCGACAAGTTAAATTACAGACCCCATTGAGAGTTTATTCAAGCGACGGGAAACTTATTGGTGAGTTTGGTGAACAGCGTCGCACCCCGTTGAAATATAACCAAATTCCACCGCTCTATTTAAAAGCATTATTGGCGGCAGAAGACGCAGAATTCTTTGAACATCATGGCGTTTCTCTGCGCGGCATGTTGCGTGCAGCTTCACAAATATTAAAATCCGGCGAGATTCAGTCCGGCGGCAGTACACTTACGCAGCAATTAGCACGCGATTTCTTCTTAAACCGCAAACAAGTTTTTTCACGCAAATTCAATGAAATTCTACTTTCGATCCAGATTGAGCAGGAGTTCACAAAAGAAGAAATATTAGAACTCTTTAATAATAAGATGTTCTTCGGCAACCGCGCTTATGGCTTGCAAGCTGCCGCCCAAATCTACTATGGCAAAGATGTACAAGAATTAACCATAGCACAAAATGCCATGATCGTCGGAATGCTCAAAGCGCCCTCTGCCTACAATCCCATTGCCAATCCAAAACGCGCCATGACGCGCCGCAATTGGATCGTCGGCCGCATGTACGATCTCAAGTTTATCGATAAAGCCGCTTATGACGTGGCGATTCGCGAGCCCAACACGGCCAGCATTCACGGCAGCGGTCAAGAGACGCAAGCACCCTATATTTCTGAAATGGCGCGCAAAGAGGCAACTGATCGCTTTGGCGACAATGCCTATACCGATGGTTACAAAGTATTCACGACCGTTGACAGCTCCATGCAGTCGGCCGCGCAAGCTGCCGTTGTTAATGGCCTGATGAGTTACGATGACCGCCACGGTTACCGCGGCCCCGAGCGTCGTTTAGCGCCATCCACTAGTCCTGAACTGGAAGATTGGCAAGATCAACTACAAGTCATACCTTCACTGGGCGGACTTGAAGCTATGGCCATTACTGCCGTCGCCGATAAGAGCATCTCTTTGTTAAAAGCCAATGGCGACAGGCTTGAACTTGAATGGCAACAGGGGCTCTCCGACAAGCGCCCTTATATCAGCGAAGACAGCCGGGGCGCTTCACCTAAATCCGCCAAAGATTTTTTACATGTTGGCGATGTGGTTCGCATTGGCAAAGACAAAGATGGCCACCCGCGCCTTGCCCAAGTACCTGAAATTCAGAGCGCACTTGTTTCTTTAGACCCCATGAGCGGCGCTATACGCGCCCTCGTGGGCGGCTTTGACTTTAACCAAAGCCACTTTAACCGGGTTTTACAAGGCGCCCGTCAGCCCGGTTCAAGCTTTAAACCGCTGCTTTACACTTGCGCACTCGAAAATGGTTTTACGCCTGCCACCATGATTAATGATGCCCCTATCGTTATTCGCAATGAGTGGACTGGCGAAATTTGGCGCCCGGAAAACGATAATGGCGAATTTGATGGCCCAATCAGTTTCCGCAGAGCGCTCTATAGATCCAAAAACTTGGTATCCATTCGCATCCTAAAAAGCCTCGGGGTTGATACGGTTATCAATAGCTTGGAGCGCTTTGGCTTTAACAAGAAAGAATTCCCGCGCGAACTGTCACTGGCACTGGGCGCGCACGCCTTAACGCCCATACAAATGGCGACTGCCTATGCCTCTTTTGCCAATGGCGGCTACAAAATCGACCCTTATCTCATCAGCCGCATAGAAAATGGTAAGGGCGAGGTAGTTTTTGAAGCCAACCCTAAGCGTGTCTGCAAAACCTGCCCCGATACCCCTGCTGCTACAGTAGATGAAGCAGAAAAGACAACTGGCGATACAATCATTGAACAGCAACATGCACCGCGCATTATTGATGCGCGGGTTGCCTACATTATCGATTCAATTTTAAAAGACGTAATACTGAAGGGCACAGGTTCTGCGGCCAAGTCCTTGGAGCGAACCGATTTAGCAGGGAAAACCGGCACCACCAATGGCCCGCGCGACCTCTGGTTCTCAGGCTATAACCCCAATCTGAACACCACTGTCTGGGCAGGCATCGATAAAAACTCACTCTTGGGCAAAAGAGAGTTTGGCACCACAGTAGCGCTGCCTATTTGGATCGATTTTATGCGCACCGCCTTAGAGGGTGTACCCAACCAAATCATGCGGCAACCGGATGGCATAGTCACGGTACGAATCAACCCCGATACGGGCAAACCCGCGCAACCGGGTGACACTAATGCCATTTTTGAAATTTTCCCTACTGAGATTTCGGCTGAAGGCGCAACCCCAGTGGGCATAGCGGATGAAACTCCAGCGGATGAAACCTTACCCGAGGGCGTGCTTTAAAAGCACGTTTCTAACCCATAAAAAGCAAAAACGCCGAGAGTTTTCAGCCTCGGCGTTTTTGCTTTCAGGCCTAGAATACTCACTAGGCCTATATACATTCGCTTATTTTTTAGCGGCGATACGGCTGCCGAAGCGCTTGGTGAACTTGTCGATACGGCCACCGGTATCAACGATTTTTTGCTTGCCAGTGTAGAAAGGGTGGCATTCACTGCACACGTCTACGTGGAATTCGCTTTTACCCATAGTAGAAGCAGTTACGAACTTGTTACCACAGCTGCAGGTAACAGCTACTGGAACGTAATTTGGATGAATTTCTGGTTTCATGATGTCTTTGCCTAAGTAATCTGTGCCGCCACCCGAACGTAAGCCGAGCACCGCACATAAGTTAATAAAATTGGCTCTTTTAGAGAGGCGGCGATGCTACCAGAATTCAGCATCAAAGCAAGTAAAAATCCACCTCAGCCAGAGGTTTTGCACAAATATTCATCAAAAACAAAAGGGAAGTCATACTCCCCTTTTTACTCATATCTCCCTAGCAATTGCCGATTAAGGTTTCTTCGACCACACCTTACACCAACCGGTAGGGCTGACGAGTTTGCCGGGGAACAAATTACAGCCCAAAGCTTTAGCATCGCCTTTTGCCTGTGCGCAATTCTCACAGTGGCTACCAGCAACCGTAGATTGAGTAACATATCCTAAAGCTTTGGCCTGCGGATCATCCAAGCTCAGGGGAACGTCTGCGGCAACCGCCACATTGCATACTGGAATTAAGGCCAAGCCAGCAGCTGCGCCAGAAAACTTTATAAAGCTTCTACGATTCATATTTATACCCTCGTGACAGTTATTTTGGGTCATTTGTTTAGCGCCCATTGACTAACAAGCCCCTCACACTTTAACTACAAGCGTAAAATAGGCTTAGATTAATATCTTAATTATCCTACATTTTATGCGGAAATCATTTGATTTAAGATCAGATTTACACTTATTTTCCCGAATCTTTTCTAAAGAGGCGCATAAAAATCTCACGTCACTTTAGTTGTAGATAGGCTATTCTGCGCGACTGTTTTGTTTGAGTGACGCACAACTTAATATGCCCAAAACTATTTTAGAAATCGCCCTGCCCACGCCCTTGCGCCGCCGCTTTGATTACTTTGCGCCCGCTCATATGAGTGATGTGGATGCCAGCCAACTATCGGCTGGGGTTTTGGTTCGCGTGCCCTTTGGGCACCAGGAAATGACAGGCGTATTGATTCAGACGAAAAGCTATACGGATCAAAACATCGAAAAGTTGCGCCCCGCCTTGGCGATTCTGGATCAAACACCCGCGCTCGACTCTGCCCTACTCGATCTCATTTTATGGGCTGCCGATTACTATCAATGCCCCGAAGGCGAAGCGCTGAGCACTGCTCTGCCGGTACTTTTACGCCAAGGCGAAGCAGCCGAAGAGCGCCGCGAAACTTGCTGGCAACTCACCACTGAAGGTAAAGGTCTGCCCGTTGGTGCACTCAAACGCGCTCCTAAACAAGCTCTTTTGTTAGATGCACTACAACAACACAAAAAGCTCAGCCGCAGCGATATTGCGGGGCTGGAGATTCCCGCCAATATTATTAAAACCTTGGCGGATAAAAATATTATCGAAAAAACACTGGCCGATGAAGCTGCGTCATCAACACCTACCAGCATCTTCCGCCAAGCGCCCTTAACCTTGAGCGATGAACAGCAAATCGCCTTCAATCAAATCCGCTTTGGGCATTTTCAAGTCAGCCTCTTAGATGGCGCGACAGGTAGTGGCAAAACCGAAATCTACCTCCAAGCTATTGCCAAAGTACTCGAACAAGGCCAGCAAGCTTTGGTCTTGGTGCCAGAAATTGGCCTTACACCGCAAACCATCGCCCGCTTCCAAAAGCGTTTTGCGGTAGAAGTGGCAGCTTTGCATTCCGGATTAAATGACCGCGAGCGGTTGGATGCATGGCTGCAAGCCAGATCAGGCAAAGCGCGAATTTTGATTGGCACCCGCTCGGCGATTTTCACCCCCATGCCCAAACTCGGCATTATTATTATCGATGAAGAGCACGATGGTTCTTTCAAACAGCAGGATGGCTTCCGTTATTCCGCTCGGGATTTGGCGGTAGTGCGGGCTAACCGCTTGCAGATTCCGCTGATGCTTGGCTCAGCGACAGCATCGCTAGAAACGCTGAATAACGCCCAACAAGGCCGCTATCAACATTTGCATTTACACGCTCGTGCTGGCAACGCCAAACCGCCAGAAATCCAACTGCTCGATATCCGCGGCCAAACCCTAACCGAAGGTTTTGCGCTCGAAACCAAAATTGCGATGGGTAATGAAATAGCGGCTGGCAACCAAGTCTTGGTGTTTCTCAATCGCCGTGGCTATGCGCCCACACTCGAATGTCACGATTGCGGTTGGTTAGCGAATTGCCCGCACTGCGATGTGCGGATGACCGTGCATCAAACCCCACGTCACTTGCACTGCCATCACTGCGGCCACCAACGCGCGCTACCACGCAACTGCCCGAGTTGCAAAAGCAGCAAGTTGCAACCGCTTGGGCAGGGCACTGAGCGCAGTGAAATTGCATTGCGCGATTGGTTTCCCGCTACGCCGATTATCCGCGTAGACCGCGACTCTACGCGCAACAAAAACGCTATGGACAAAATCCTCAACGAAGTCCACCAAGGTGAGCCCTGTATTTTGATCGGCACCCAAATGCTCGCCAAAGGCCATCACTTTGCCGATGTAACTTTGGTCGTCATTATCGACGCCGATGCAGGTCTATTCAGCACCGATTTCCGCGGCCCCGAGCGTATGGGGCAACTTTTGTTACAGGTTTCTGGTCGCGCTGGTCGTGCGGAAAAACCGGGGCGAGTGATTTTACAAAGCCACCACACCGATCATCCCTTAGTACAAACCTTGTTTTTCAAAGGCTACCAAGCGTTTGCCGATTTGATTTTGCAAGAACGCCAAATCACCCAGTTACCACCTTATCGTTATTTAGCGCTCTTACGAGCTGAAACAAAACGGCCAGAAATTGCGTTAGATTTTCTCAAATTAGCGCGCCATGAAGCCGAAATGATTTTTACTTCCAGCCCACAATTAAATTACTTAGGTCCACTACCTGCCATGATTGAAAGACGCGGCGACCGCTTCCGTTTTCAACTACAAATCAACAGCGCACAACGCAAACCCTTGCAACTTTTGTTAACGCAATTGGTAGAAAAATTAGAAGCGAATGCATTGAGCAAGCGAGTGAGGTGGGCAGTGGATGTTGATCCGTCTGAGATGGGATAGAAAAAACAGTGAGCCAAAACGCTCACTGTCCAAATTACACTTTGGTATTTACCGATTCACGCAACCTTGTTAACTCCAACAACCCCGGATCAATATCGTAGTTAGATAAGTGCGTTCCATCTTTCACCGCTGCGTTGTATTTTTCGCGCGCACCCGCAATTATTTCAAGATATTTTTGGCCAAGCCCATCACCTTTCGTGACAGAGGAATAATTGGTTCCATCGAGCAGCCAATCGCTGGAAATATTTTTTTCAATGTAAGGATTTTTTTCTGCGCCATAAATATGCTGAGCTAAATCGTTATCAATAAACTCAAATGAAAGTTTGTTGTATTCCTTAATATCCGCCTGTAAATTTTGCGCAAATACTGAGCCTTTAGGGTCATCCAAAGCGCTTTGTATCTTTTCTAACTCAACCGAATTTGCCGCAGTGGATTCACTTGAAATCTTGGCGACAACTGTTGGTTTTCCATCTTTGAAAATCACATCGTAACTGTTCGGGTCTATTTTATATTTTTGCTCTATATGCTTTTTGAAACCTTCCACTGAAGCTTCAACCTTAGCCGCCGATTGCTGTCGAGCGAAATGATTTATAAACAGAATATTCCCAATCGCGACATTAATCCGATCACCGCGTTCAGTACCTTGCCCAGAGGATAATAAGTGTCCATGCTCATCAACCCTAGGCAGTTTGTTAGCTTCCGCCATCAATTCTTTCATGGTTAAGTGGCTTAAACGTTCATCTTCGACAGATGCAAAAGGTCGCCGTTTACCAGTCTCATACTCTTCCCGCGTAATGAGTTCTGACATTAGTTTTGTTAAATTCGCACTGGTTTCTTCATTTGAGGCAAAGCGTGGCTTAATATTTTTATCAAAAACGATTTCGGAGGCTGCAGGCGAAAGTTTCACCTCAACCGAAGAGGGCACCGCGTTACCTGAGCCTTGAATTTCCTGCACAGGCGCAACAATTTCACCTACAACTTTAATACCTGCCGTACTATAAAGAATTTGAGTGTGATTTAAGCTTATTGGATCCATCGTAAACTCCTGTATTTTAACAGTTACAAGCCTTGTGGTTATCTATATATACAGCCATTATTTTTCATAAACATACTTAACACCGTAGAAGGTTGACCCTATGACATCGGCGTGCTTAGCCCATGTATAGCTACCGCTGCTGTGACCTGCTTGGGTGTAGCTTATGTTATTAGTGAACTCAGCCAATGTTAATGGCGCCTCGCGGTGAATAACTTTTTTACCAAGTTCATTGGTGCCGCCAAATTTATATTTTTCTTCGTAGATGAGCATATTGATCATCTTCAAACCATTCTCATTGAAGTCATTAACAGCATTTTTTAAGCCAACGGCTTTACTGTTCGTTTTGTCATCCAGCATAGATTGGATTTTTGCGATGGTTTTTTCATCCAAATTATTACTCACCACAACTGGTTTGCCATTTTCAAAGCCAATATCAAAGCCTGCTTTTATATTGGGATATTGATGCGCAACCGCTGCCTTGAAACCCTCCAATGCAGCACTTAAATTCCTACTGCTAGCCGTATTTTCTAGCACTTGTTCGCGCAGTTTTACAGCTGCTGCCACATCCGCTTTACCATGAAAATGCATTATCTTAAGCGTGGTGTCACCCGGTTGACGTGGGCCCGTTACCTCACCATTGCGCTCATCAATCAGCTGCTCATAGGTCATGGCCGCATATTCAGCATCGGTTTTTTCAACGTAGGTAGTTTGCGGTGCGGATTTATACATCTCCATCACCTGAAGATGCATAGCTTCATCGCTAATCTTAACGATAGCGGAAGGTGAAGTTGTACTCTGCGAGCTAGCACTCGCGTTAGCATCTGGCGCAACAACATTAATATCCTCCGGCTTCTTATGAAGTACACCAGAGAGTATTTGTGCATGATTGAGATGAATAACATCCATTCAAAAAAACCTCATTTCCCGTTCGTTCTATTTTATGTCGGCGATAAATGCCTGAACTTTAGCCTTCCTCAGCGCTTACGCATGACTTTTTAGGCAAACGAAGCCACGACAACCCTCTGGGGATAGAGGGCTAGATTGACTTATGTCGATCCATAAACTGTGACAAAATCCAATTCATTGGCATCCAAAATAGGTTTTAATCCGTATTAATTACACTATTTTTAGACTAGATACGCGCTATGCACCAACCCGTTACGGAAACAACGATTCCTATTTACCAGCCGCAGCCACATTTTCTGCAGCGCTGGCGACGCAAGCTTATTAAACTTGCGCTACTTGCATTTAGCCTATGGGTGATGGCCATTACGGCAATCTGGAGCCAGCAAGAAAAACTCTTATTTCACCCAGAGTCAGCCACGCCTAAGTTCAAATTTGAACTCCCCTACACGTCAGAAGTTTACATCGATGTTGCTGCTGCCAAATTACACGCACTTTATTTGCATCAACCAACCGAAAAAAGCAAAGGTATAGTGTTATTTTTACATGGCAATGCAGGCAATTTGGAAACGTGGTTTACCGATACGGATTTCTGGTTAACAACAGGCTACGATGTGCTTATGCCAGATTATCGCGGCTTTGGTAAAAGCACTGGTAAGATAGAAAATGAGGCGCAATTAAACGATGATGTGCTCCATACGTGGAATTACATCGCCCACAACTATAAAAATAAGAAAAAGGTATTTTATGGCCGCTCGCTCGGTACCGGCTTGGCGGCTAAACTGGCGACCCAAACACCTGCAGACTTAGTGGTATTGGTTTCGCCCTACACCAGTATGACTGCTATCGCACAGGAATATTATCCTTGGGTACCCAGCTTTATCCTGCGTTACCCTTTAACGACCGATCAACTTTTGCCACAACTTGACACCAAAATTCTGTTATTGCACGGCACCAACGACCAGCTTATCTCTAACGAACACAGCAAGCGCTTGGTAAAACTCAACCCCAATGCACGTTTGGTGGAAATTAAGGGTGCAGGCCACGGCGATATTCACCAATTTGATAGCTATAACTCCACACTCAAAGAAGCACTCAGATCACTTTGAATCATCGATACTCCCGATCCGCGCGCGATTAGTGACTCACCCGCCTATTACCATTACAATCGCCCATCCTTTTAGTTTGCTGCCTACTTGGCTGCAAACCCGTCTCTACCGCTGATTCACTTTAAGACACTACTTACATGAGTAAAGACTTCGCCAAACGCAATGCCGCCCCCACTCGCCGCGCCAGCTCTGCCAAAAGCAGCCCAGCACCCGCGTGGCTATGGTTTGTGATGGGCGCCATTTTTGGCGCCTTTGTAATGACCTTAGTATTTACACTACATAAGCCAAAAACTGCACAAGACCCAGCAACCGAAACGATCAAAGCAGAAGAAACTGCGTCTAAAACCCCAAAACCTCGCTTCGATTTTTATAAGCTCTTGCAAGAGAGCGAGCAAATTGTGCCCGCTACCGAAACCATTGGTGATACTGAAAAATCGTCGGAAAGCTCTGCCAGCAATATCGAATATATTCTGCAAGTGGGCTCTTTCCCCAATAAACCAGAGGCAGATAAGCTGCGCGCGCAGTTGATTCTGCTCAACTTGGATGCACACATTGAATCGGTAGAAATCCATAAAGGCGAAATTTGGCATCGCGTAGTCGTAGGCCCTTTCGACTCGCAAGAAAAACTCGCGACGGCACGCTCAGCACTGGTCAATAATCAGTACACAGCACTGGTGTTAAAGCGAGCGAAAAGCGCGAAGAAATAAAACGCTCAAAATCGAATTCGAGCCTACTGATTTACGCAAAGCTATTAGTATTTATTCGTCATCCTCGCGCAGCTGGACTAAAGCACAGAGTGCTTTGAACAACCGAAGGTTGACCCGAAGTGTGAGCAAAGCGAGTAATCCAGCTTTTGAAGTAACCTGTTAACAGCTGGATCCCCGCTGTGCGAGGATAACGACTCCTTCTATAAACCAGTCCTTATAAACTTGAAATCTCCCGCAACGCCCCCACTTTCAATAACTCAAGTCAGCCCATTCTGTAAGGATTTTTTGTGACAACTATTCTGTGTGTGCGCCGCGACGGCCAAGTGGTTATCGGTGGCGACGGTCAAGTTTCACTCGGCAATACCGTAATGAAAGGCAACGCCCGCAAAGTACGCCGCCTTTACAAAAATCAGGTTATCGCTGGTTTTGCAGGCGGCACTGCCGATGCATTCACCCTCTTTGAACGCTTTGAAGCCAAGCTCGAAGCTCACAACGGCCAACTCACCCGCGCCGCCGTCGAACTCGCCAAAGATTGGCGCACAGATCGCAGCTTGCGACGACTAGAAGCTTTGCTTGCAGTTGCAGATAAAGAAGCATCCTTAATCATTACCGGCAACGGCGATGTCATTCAGCCCGAAGACGATTTAATCGCGATTGGCTCCGGCGGCAATTATGCGCAAGCTGCTGCGCGTGCGTTGCTGGAAAACACAGAATTAGATGCTCGCTCAATCGTTGAAAAAGGTTTAAAGATTGCGGGCGATATTTGTGTGTTTACCAATCACAGCCACACGATTGAAGTGTTGGATTATTAATTTATTTTAAGAGTTTTTTATGTCCTCCATGACCCCGCGCGAAATCGTGCACGAATTAGATAAGCATATTGTTGGCCAACAAGACGCAAAGCGCGCTGTGGCTATTGCACTGCGCAATCGCTGGCGCCGTATGCAAGTACCGGAAGAAATGCGTGGCGAAATTACGCCTAAAAATATTTTAATGATCGGCCCTACCGGTGTGGGCAAAACTGAAATTGCCCGCCGCTTGGCAAAATTGGCCAACGCGCCTTTTATTAAAGTAGAAGCCACTAAATTTACCGAAGTTGGTTATGTGGGCCGCGATGTGGAATCCATTATTCGCGACTTGGTAGATGTCGCTATTAAACAATGCCGCGAACAAGCGATGAAAGGCGTTGAGTTTCGCGCAGCAGAAGCAGCAGAAGAGCGTATTTTGGATGCATTATTGCCAGCTGCTCGCGATGTAGCCAATGAAGAAGCCAAACACGAATCTGCCACGCGCCAAATCTTCCGCAAAAAATTGCGCGAAGGCGAGCTGGACGATAAAGAAATTGAAATTGATGTAGCAGCGACTAGCGTGGGGGTAGAAATTATGGCTCCACCCGGTATGGAAGATATGACTAATCAATTACAAAGTATGTTTTCATCGCTAGGCCGCGATAAAACCAAAAAAGCTAAACTCACCGTTAAAAAAGCCTTCAAACAATTGCAAGATGAAGAAGCAGGAAAATTAGTAAGCGAGGAAGATATTAAAGCGGGAGCCGTAGCAGCAGTAGAACAAAATGGGATTGTGTTTATCGACGAAATCGACAAAGTTGCACGCCGTGGCAATGTAAGTGGGGCGGATGTTTCACGCGAAGGCGTACAGCGCGATTTACTACCTTTGATTGAAGGCTGTACGGTTTCTACCAAGCACGGCATGATTAAAACTGATCATATTTTGTTTATCACCTCGGGGGCTTTTCACTTAAGTAAACCGTCAGATTTAATCCCCGAGTTGCAAGGTCGCTTGCCAATTCGCGTAGAGCTGCAAGCGTTAACACCGGATGATTTTGAACGCATTCTCACCGAGCCAACTGCTTCGCTCACCGAACAACAAATTGCGCTCTTAAATACTGAAGGTGTAACCATTAATTTCACCAAAGACGGTATTCGTCGCATTGCCGAAACCGCCTATGATGTGAATGAACGTACAGAGAATATAGGCGCACGCCGTTTGCACACTATTTTAGAGCGCTTGCTGGAAGATGTTTCGTTTGATGCAGGTACAGAAAAAACTGCCATCGAAATAAATGCGGATTATGTAGAAGCGCATTTAGGTGAGCTGGCGAAAAATGAAGATTTAAGCCGATACATCCTGTAAATATTAACTGTACGAAGGTTCTGTAATGCAAAAATCCCCCACTAAAATCCAATTCCATAAACAATCCCAACAATTGGAATTGCATTTTGGTGCGGAGATCTTCAGTCTAAGCGCGGAATTTTTGCGGGTGCATTCACCCAGCGCAGAAGTGATGGGGCATGGCCCTAATCAAGCAGTATTGCAGTTCGGTAAAAAAGATGTAGGCATTAGCAAAATTGAACGCGCCGGTAATTACGCGCTTAAATTATTTTTTGATGACGGCCACGACTCAGGAATTTACACTTGGAGTTATTTATACGAGATGGGCACAACGCAAGAGAAACTCTGGCAAGAATATGTAGAAGCGTTGTTGCATGCTGGAAAAACGCGGGAAAAAGACACAAGCATCGTAAAGTTTATTAATTAAGTTAATTATCGCTCACCCTGAGCGCGAAACAGTCGAAGGGTTTATCTTAATCCTTCAGCTGCTTTACTCTACTCGCCGCATCCTCCTCGTTACTTCTTAATCGCTACTTCTTAATCATTACTTCAGTGACTCCACGTCAGCACACCTGTGTAAGCCGTAATCAAAATCACTAAACCAAATGCAATACGGTACCAAGCAAACACCTCATAGGTATGATTCGCGACAAAGCGCACCAAGGTTCTCACCGCCAACCACGCGCTGAAAAATGCAGTGATAAAACCCGCCGCAAACATGGGAAAGTCACTTGAGTGCAGCAAATCGCGGTGCTTGTAAATATCGTAAAAAGTAGCCGCAAACATAGTGGGCACAGCAAGGAAAAAAGAAAATTCTGCTGCAACCTTTCGATCCAACCCTATAAACAATCCGCCAATAATAGTGGCGCCTGAACGTGAGGTGCCGGGCACCATGGACACCACCTGAAATAAACCTATTTTAAGCGCATCCCTCCAAGTCATATCATCCACATCCTTCACACGCACCTGATGTTTGCGGCGCTCTGCCCAAAGAATAATGATTCCGCCCACTATCAACATCGTGGCCACACTTATGGCATTGAACAAATAGGTTTTGATGATGTCGATAAACAGCAAGCCCATGATTGCAGCAGGCAAAAAAGCGATGAACAAATTGAGAATAAAACGCTGTGAATTTTCATCTTTCAACATACCAAATGCGACATCGGTAAACTTGCGGCGATATTCAACCACTACCGCTAAAATCGCACCCAGTTGAATGGCGATTTCAAATACACGGCCATCATTGTGAAAACCAATCAAGTCACCAACGACAATTAAATGCCCAGTGCTGGAGATGGGTAGAAATTCGGTAAAACCTTCAACAAGGCCAAGCAAAATAGCTTGTAAAATAGTGTCCATAAACAATCCACAAAATATAGGGCAGAAGAAAAATGCGCCCATACTAGCCGCGTCATATCTAAACAGCAATTATTGTGCGTCAAGCTTTAACCCAAGCCAACACAGATTTGCAAGCTGAGTTAATAAGATTATGATTACCGTACTTAGTTAACTGTGATACCGGCCTGTGATTCTGGCCTTAAGCCGCATACTGGTTTATTAAACCTGATGCTCATTTATTAAAGAGGATCTACCATGCCTAAACTGTTTGCGCGCGTATTGGCGTTCATATGTGCTGTGTGTTTAACTGGCTGCGCCACAACGGGTAAAGTGACGCAAGATTACCAACCTGATACCGATTTTCGTCCCTACAAAACATTCAGTTGGCACAATTTTTCATCGGAGGTTGTAAGCCTCGATCAAGTAGCTATTCAGCGTACTGCGGAGCAGCAGTTGCGCCAACAAGGGTTTGAGCTAGTGTCTGGCTTATCGGATTTGATATTGGATTTATCTATTATCAAACAACCGGCCTCAGCATCCTCCACAGGCCTTGGTATTTCTATTGGCTTACCTATTGGCCGCCACGGTGCTATAGGGCTGGGAACGAATAAACTCTTGGGGAACGACCCCAAAATGGCAGCGCTCATTATCGTGGATATCACCGCTCAAGCTAGCCATCAAATACTGTGGCGAGGCACTGCAGAAAATATTCCTTTAAGCCATTTCACCCTGCAAGAGGAAGCAAAACTCAACACAACTCTGCGCAATTTACTCGCGCAATTTCCTCCCAAACCAGCAAAATAAATCCAGTAAAAGAGGAAATTAAATTCAATAAAAAAGGCCTTGCACATAAATAGCAGCAAGGCCTTTTTGTATGAATACATAATCTACAGCTATTGTTCGCGAATGCGATTCACTATCGAAGTGGTAGAGCAACTTTCAATAAAGCGGAGCACTTTTACATTGCCACCGTGATCTTTAACAATAGCGCCGCCCACAATTTGATCAGAACGATAATCACCGCCTTTTACCAATACGTCTGGCTTAACTCGGCGTAATAAACGCTCTGGCGTATCATCGTCAAAGCTCACCACCCAATCCACCGACTCTAAACCTGCTAACACCGCCATACGCCTATCCACTGGGTTAATGGGGCGTCCTTGGCCTTTTAAACGACGAACTGAGGCATCGCTATTTAAAGCCACGATGAGTCTATCGCCCTGCTTACGCGCCTCGTTCAAATAACCCACGTGGCCCGCATGAATAATATCGAAACAGCCATTGGTGAACACAATTCGCTCGCCATTAGCGCGCGCACCTTCGATCGCAAGTAGTAGCTGCTCTTCAGTCACTATGCCACGCTCAGCACCGCACTCCATGTGAATGGCACGACGCAACTCAGATGCACTGACAGTTGCCGCACCCAATTTGCCCACCACAATACCGGCGGCAAGGTTTGCCAAGGTAATAGCTTCTTGCAACGACTGACCTGCGGCCAAAACAGCAGCTACAACAGAGATGACTGTATCGCCAGCACCCGTTACGTCATAAACCTCGCGCGCGCGCGCAGGTAAATGAATAGCAGCTTGGTGCGGGCGCAAAAGAGTCATACCCATTTCACCGCGCGTCACCAAGAGTGCATCTACATTCAATTTAGCAATTAATTGCAGGCCTTTTTTAACAACTTCCTGCTCACTCTCACAGCGACCAACCACAGCTTCGAACTCGACAATATTAGGTGTTAACAAGCTCGCACCTTGATAGCGCGCAAAGTCACCACCTTTAGGGTCTACCAATACTGGAATACCTGCCGCTTTTGCGCGCTTGATTAAGGCTTGGCAATCTTGCAAAGTGCCTTTTGCGTAATCTGATAAAACCAAGATATCCGCATGAGGCAAGACTGGGGTGATTTTTTCGTCAAAGCTATCGCTATCTTCAACCCCAAAAACTTCCTCAAAATCCATCCGCAAGAGCTGCTGATGGCGGCTCATTACACGCAACTTGGTAATGGTTGGTTTGGTTTCAGACACTTGAAAATCGGCAAAAATACCAGCGACATTTAAACGCTGTTTCAATAATAAAGAGGCAGCATCATTACCGACCACACCAACCAAGGAAACTTGACCACCCAATGCAGCAATGTTAAGCGCCACGTTGCCAGCACCACCAGGGCGCTCTTCTTCTTGCGAGACATTTACTATAGGGACAGGAGCTTCGGGAGAAACGCGAAAGCTGGAGCCATGCCAATAGCGATCTAACATCACGTCACCAATAATAAGTACGTGAGACGATTCAAACTGTGGCATGGTTAAACGCATATTAAATTCCTGTTTAAATAACTAATTGGCAGCGCCAATCTCATCATGAAATTGTGCGGCATGCAACTTGGCGTAAGCGCCGTTGCGCTCAAGTAAATCTTTGTGCTTGCCCTGTTCTACTATTTTGCCATGTTCCAGCACCACAATGCGATCTGCGTGCTCAATAGTTGAGAGACGGTGCGCAATTACAAAAGTCGTACGCCCTTTCATCACCTGCTCCATTGCCGCCTGAATATAGCGCTCAGATTCGTTATCCAAAGCGGAGGTAGCTTCATCCAAAATCAAAATGGGGGCATCTTTTAAAATAGCCCGAGCGATGGCTAAACGCTGCCGCTGACCGCCCGATAAGCGCGCGCCACTTTCGCCGATTTGTGTATCAAATCCTTGGGGCAACTGCTCAATAAACTCTGTGGCATAGGCCAAATCCGCAGCACGCTTAATGTCTTCTTGAGTCACTTTATGCGCACGGCCATAGGCAATGTTATCGGCAACAGTACCTTCAAACAAAGTGACTTGTTGATTAACGAAGGCGATTTGTTCACGCAAGTTGGCGAGCGTGTAATCAGTAATAGGGACGCTATCTATAGTAATCACACCACTATTAACGTCATAAAACCGTGGCAATAAATTTACCAGTGTTGATTTACCGCTACCAGAGCGCCCCACAAAAGCAACAATCTCACTCGGCTGCACAACTAAATCAATCTGATCTAATGCGCGCTCGTCTTGATGAGTATAAGCAAAGCTCACTTTTTCAAAACTGACAATACCTTTAGCGCGCGGAGTTTCAAACTGGCCGTTATCTTCTTCTTTAGGTTCATCTATTAAGTGAAATACGCTTTCAGCTGCTGCTACACCCTTAAGAATTAAGGGCGACACCTCACCCAATTTACGGATAGGATTTAAAATCATACCCACAGCGGTAATGTAAGCAACGAAAGTAGCAGGATTTTTTAGGTCGGCATAGGTTAAAGCTGCATAAATCAAACCGGCCATAGCAAATGCAACAAGCACCTGAATAGCTGGCGTACTGGCAGCGGTAGTCATAATACTTTTCAAGTTATGACGATAATTTTTTTGACTGACAACCTCAAAACGATCTTTTTCGTATGCCTCACCACCAAAAGTGCGCATAACTCTTACACCATTAATCATCTCAGTAGTAACTTGCGTAATATCACCCACTGAATCTTGCACTTTGTGGGTGAGACGACGAACACGTTTTGCAACGTAGGCAACCAAAATTCCAATGACTGGCGCAATAATGACAAAAGCCATTGTAAGCTTCCAATTGTAGTCAATTAGCTTATAGGTCAAAAAAATCACCATAGCGCCTTGCTGCAACAACACGCGAAGTGCATCGGTTACTGCACCAGCGACACCATTAATATTGTAAGTAATAATAGAAATTAATTGGCCTGAATTACGCGAATCAAAAACATGCTGAGGTAAAGACGTAATATGACCAAATACATCTTTTCGCAACTGATGAATAATACCTAAGGAAACTTTTGCAAGAGAGTAGGTTCCTATAAAAGCACCTGTACTACGCAAAATAGTATAACCAATTATCAGCAAAGGAATTTCAATGGCCGCATTGGAATCATTGGGTGTGACATTTTCTATCAGTGATTTCAACAGATCAACAAATGCAGCAGTGTAATATCCAGAAACTGCGAAACCTAAAATACTGAGCAAAAATATACCTACCATAGGCTTAGCATAGGTCATCAAGCGGAAATAAATACGCGCTGAAGATATGTTCAAATGTTTTTTATTTGCTGACATGCGCATACTCAAAAAATAATAAAAATGTAATTACCGCGTTCGATCCCACAACTCGGCATATTTAATAAACGTCGATTGCGATAATAACAAGGCCAACAAAAAACCCTGCTTGCCGTCTAGAAAACCCAACCGAAAAATATACATGCGAATAAAACACGCAAGCGCATGCAAGCTTGCACTTGTAAGCGAGGTTTTCTTTCCAGCTTTAAAACGCTGCAGCGCCCATTCTTCTGCATAGTGCGCCGCTTTTTGTTGCTGATGACGGATAGAGTCATAAACATAGTGCAACAAATGGCCAGATAATTTTTGCTCAGGTAAATGCTGAGTGTTCATTAAACGTTCGTGCACACGAGTTGCATCATACATAGCTTGGTTGCGTGGATACAAACGCGGTACCCAATCAGGGTGCATACCTGAGTATTTAATAAAACGCCCAAAGCACCAACACAAACGGTTTACCGACCAAATGGTAGGAACATGCTGCACGGCAGCAAGAATGCTTTCTTGTAATTCGGGCGTGACGCGTTCATCTGCGTCAATCATAAAAATCCAATCACCCGTTGCAAGCTGGGCGGCGCGTTCACGCTGCACACCGAATCCCTGCCAGTCGGTATTTACAAACACTTTTGCGGAAAATTCTGCTGCAATAGCGCAAGTTTCATCGCTACTGCCGGAATCTAATACAACAACTTCATCCGCCCACGTTAAAGACTTCAGACAATCTGGCAACTTCGAGGCTTCATTTTTTACAATCAATACTGCCGAAATACTTGGCATTACCACTAACCTCCAGTTTTGGGAAAGTGTGGATAATCCCCCCCTTGCCTAAAATATTCTGTAATTTTTTGTTCTTAATTCAAAATTTACGCTTGCGTTTCGGGATTAAGACTTACCCTTGGCTCGCGCACTTGTGCCCACAATATCACCAACATAAACACGTATACCATTGCACCGCTAGTGTGGCTAAAAAACGATTGTGTTAAACCGAATACAAAAGTCGCAATCACTAGCATTAAGCCTGCATAGGCGAATGGCAACCGCGCCGGCGCGCACTGCTTTAGTTGGCGATAAAACAAAACAGCCGGCAAGGCATAGATCATTAACAGTGCTGCTCCGCCTAACAGACCGCGTTTCACTAAAGCATCTAAAACTTCATTATGAAAATGATTGAACTCCTGAAAAACATTAGCGCTATCGCCACTCAAACTCACATAATTAGCCACGCTACCCCACCCTAGTAAAGGGTGCTCCGCAATGAGCGGCAGACTTGCTTGCCAAAGTGTTATGCGCACACCTAATGAGGTATTGGCGTTATTGGCTTGAAAGTATTGTTGCAAATCAGAGATCGCATTGTTAATTCGCGCCTGCACTAGTTCAGGCGATAAAAAACAATACGCAAACCCAACCACACATAAAATTGCAACCATGAAGATGGCCGATTTTTTAGTATTTTTGTGCAGGTTATTGGCAAGATAAAACGCAACCAAGGCAAACGGTAAGGCCAACCAACCGCCGCGCGCACCCGACAACAATGAAGCCAAAATACCACTCATAATACCCAGCGAAAATATCACTATCATGCTGCGCGAGTGCTGCTTCGCCCATGCAAAACCCGCCATTAATAAACATGAAAACAACATTGCAATATCGCCAAACTGAATGGGATTATTGTATCCCCCTGCGCGCAACTCTCCGTACACATAGAAATCCAGCACTGCCACAAACCCCGCGCCTAAAGCGCCCAGTGCAATGCCGCTCCAGAGATAAATAGGTCTTATTGAAAAACGCAGCAACAGCAATAATGTGGGAATGGCGAACAAAAAACGTGAAAAAATATCATAACTTCTAGACGGTAAATGATGCACAACCGTAGCCAACACGCCTACCAAAAAATACCCTAACAAAGCTGCCATTAATAACTTATCCGCCGTGATTAAGTGTGGATAGGGGCGAACAAAAAGATACCCAAGCGCAAACAAGAACAACAATACTGGGCCGTAGGTGTAACCGCTGGGAACTACCAGCGACAGCGCGCTGAATAAAAACACAAAAATCGAAATACAAAAAACAGGAATTTTTGCCAAGGCAAATTTATTAAAGATCATAGACCCCACTTCCTAATGTGATGAACTTTTCATCGTAGCCATCACAGCTATTGCGCTGCATCCAAGCCTCTGCCTTTTCAAAAAATGACGAGCCATTAAAACAATGTACGATTAAAAAGGATGCGCTATTAAAAAAGGAGCCGAAGCTCCTTTTTGTGTAACGGATTACTTGGCTACTGGCGCCAGCCATTGAGTGTGGCCAGCCAGTTCACCGCGCACAGCTTTAAAGTACAAATCCTGCAAACGTGTAGTAACGGGGCCACGGCGGCCTTCACCGATTTGACGACCGTCTAGCTCGCGGATTGGCAATACTTCAGCGGCAGTACCTGTAAAGAACGCTTCATCGGCAATATAAACTTCATCGCGTGTTAAACGTTTTTATTTAATGGTGTAACCGCAATCTGCAGCCAATTGGAAAATGGTGTTACGAGTAATACCGTCCAAACATGAAGTCAGTTCTGGAGTGTAGATAATGCCATCACGAACAAGGAAGAAGTTCTCACCGCTGCCTTCTGCCACATAGCCTTCAGCATCCAGCAACAAAGCTTCTTCACAACCGCAATCCAACGCTTCTTGCAGCGCTAATAAAGAGTTGATGTAGTGGCCGTTAGCCTTCGCCTTACACATAGAAATATTAACGTGGTGGCGAGTGTAACTTGAGGTACGAACCTTAATCCCAATATCGCGCGCTTCGGGCGACATATACGAAGGCCAGTTCCAAGCAGCAACCATAATGTGCGCTTTCAAATTGTCGGCGCGCAAACCCATACCTTCTGAACCATAAAACGCCATTGGGCGCAGGTAAGCTTCAGTCAGGCCATTTTCACGTACTACTTGTTTTTGGGCTTTGTTGATCGTTTCTTTATCAAAAGGCAACTTCATACGCATAATGTGCGCAGAGCGGAACAAGCGATCAGTATGCTCTTGCAAACGGAAAATACTGGTACCCATGGATGGGCTATTGTACGCACGCACGCCTTCAAATACGCCCATACCATAATGCAAAGTGTGGGTTAACACATGAACCTTGGCATCGCGCCACTGAATCAACTCACCATCTAACCAAATTACGCCATCACGATCGGCAAAAGACATAGCCAACTCCTAAAAATCAAAACTGTTGTCGATATAGCTGCCGCGAAAGGTCGCCACAGCTCGAAATTTTTGCTGCTTGCTGGAGTTAAGATGCTTGTTCAATCTCGATGAGCTGGTGCCAAATATGACTAACCTGTTCCCGCTCGACCTCGAAAAGTCCTTCACCAGCCAAAACCGCCTCTTGTTGTTGCAGCGCAAGGCGGTGCCCGATGGATCGATAGGCTTTGTAAGCGGCGATCAGTTGGGCGACGGAAGTGGCATCGAGTAAGCCGGCCTCTTCCAATGATCCAAGTATGCGAATGTTATCCGTGTATTGGACGATCTTGGGCGCTTGATAGGCCCAAGCCAAGGCCGCGTATTGAACCATAAATTCAATATCCACGATACCACCGGCATCCTGTTTCAAATTAAATAATACGGTATTTTCACGCTTCGATTTTGCCTCGCTGCCCAATTGATCACGCATTTTATGGCGCATATCGCTGACCTCCTGTCGCAACTTAACCAAATCCCGTTGCTCGTGCAAAATCGCCAAGCGCACTTGATCAAACTTTTTCGCCAATTCCGCCGAGCCCGCCACCACCCGTGCGCGTACCAAGGCTTGATGTTCCCAAGTCCACGCTTCTTTTTGCTGGTAGCGCTCAAACGCAGAAAGCGTTGACACCAGCATGCCGGAATTGCCGGAGGGACGCAGGCGCATATCCACCTCATACAACTTACCCGCAGCCGTTTGAGTGGTGAGGATAAAGATAATACGTTGGCCTAAACGCGCATAGAAAGTCAGATTATCGATAACGCCTTTGCCACCGGCCAGCCCTTCCGTTGAGAGACTGGTATCGGCATTGTGGATAAACACCAAATCCAAATCCGAGCCGTGCCCAAGCTCTATGCCACCCAATTTGCCGTAACCGACAACGACAAAATCCGGCGACGTATCCGTACCGCCCCCATCGCGCTGCGGCCTGCCGTGACGCACCACCAAATGCTCCCACGCCAATTGCAATACATGCTCTAAAATCACCTCGGCTATGAATGTGAGGTAATCGCTGACTTTCATCAGCGGCAAAGTACCACTCACTTCGCCCGCAGCCACTCGCAGCCCATGCGCTGCACGGAAGTAATGCAACACCTCCATATGGCCCTCCAAATCCTCCCATTCCAGCCGCAGCACTTCGCGGCGCAAATCATCGCGCAAGTTGGTTTTAATCCGCTCGTGATCATCGTCAGGCGAGAAATACAGATTAACCGGCGTAAGCAGTTCATCCAAAAGCGCGGGATGCTTGGCAAGCTGTTCAGCAATCATAGGGCTGGCGGCACAGAGTTTTACCAGTTGATGCAAGGCGATAGGATTTTCTACCAACAACACTAAATAGGCGCTGCGGCGCGCGATAGATTCCACCAGCGGCACAATGCGCTTAAAAGTGTCCGCAAAGGGGATCATCAGTTCGCCTTGCTCGGCGTGTTCGCTAATCATCATGAGTAAGCGCGGTAAAAAATCATCCAAGCGGCTGCGGCTGCTCGCCTGCATATTTATCACCGAGCGATTCCCTCGCAATTCGTGCAATAGTTTTATTAAGTCTTCCGGATTTTCAAGTCGCTGCCCCTGTAACAAGATTTTGGTATCCTCAGCACTTATAACAGCCGAATGAATACTCGCTTCCCACATACCCTGCCAAATATCGAGCGACTTTGAATTCACGGTCTCTTTCTTTTCAGGGTCGGCAATCACGGCTTTAAATTCATGATTTACGCGCTGGCGGTAAGCTGTTAACACGGTAAAAAATGCCGCCCAATTTTCAAAACCCATGGCCCATGCCAAACGCAACTGACCCAACTCATCAGTGGGCAGCGCTTGGGTTTGGCGATCTTGATAGCCTTGAATTGCGTGTTCGGTGTTGCGTAAAAATTCATAGGCTTCGGCAAGTGCGCTGCCTGCACCTGCGGGTAAATAATTTTCCTCTTCCAATATGGGCAAGAGTTTTAATACTTGGCGCTGACGCAAACGCGCATCGCGCCCGCCACGAATTAATTGAAACACTTGCACCACAAATTCCACTTCGCGAATACCGCCCTCGCCCAGTTTCACATCTAAATTCATACCCTTGCGCTGTACTTGGCGAGCAATTAAACCTTTCATTTCGCGCAGAGATTCTATTGCACTGAAATCAATATATTGGCGATAGGTAAATGGCCGCAGCATGGTGCGTAAATATTTGCGTTCACTTTTAATGTAATCATCAACGTTAACACTACCCTGCGCCGCCGCAATAGTGCGTGCTTTAATCATGGCGTAGCGTTCCCAATCGCGGCCTTGGGTTTGGTAGTAATCTTCCATGCCCGCAAAATTTAGCACCAATGCACCGCTCTGCCCGTGTGGACGCAAGCGCATATCTACTCGAAACACAAAACCGTCGGCGGTAACTTTATCTAAACTATTAATTAATTTTTGGCCAAGCTTGGTGAAAAATTCCTGATTGCTTAGCACGCGCGATTCATGATTAGTGGAACCCGATTCGGGATAAGTAAAAATCAAATCAATATCCGACGATACATTTAATTCACGTGCGCCCAATTTCCCCATACCTAAAACCAATAAGGGTTGCGCAATACCCGATTCATTGCCAATAGGAGTGCCGTACATTTTTTCTAATTCACGGTAGTGATAATTGGCCGTCAATTGGGTAGCTGCATCGGCAAAGCGCGACAATTCAGCGGTGATATCACGCATGGGCGCACAGCGATTAAGATCGCGCCATATAATACGAATCATGGCTTTGTTGCGGAATTGACGCAGGGTTTTATCTAATTCGATATCTGTTTTACAGGCCGCTATAGCTGCTTCAAAAGCTACAAAGGCATCATCACCTATAGCCTCAAACAGCACGCCGGTTTGAACTAACTCTATTAAAAAGGCAGGGTGAATTGCGCAGGTTTTAGCAATAAATTCACTGGCAGCAAAAGCGCGGGTTAATTGCACATCAAAAACAGTGGGCTCTATACGACCAGCCAATAAAGTCTGTAACTCAGGTAACGCCTGTTTTTGGCGATTTTGTTCAAACTGAT
>Ga0164241_10000177_pt1 | contig 151923 bp, 144 predicted proteins | sample OricomyardsoilBY_FD_108780 | JGI IMG/M metagenome (GOLD analysis project Ga0164241, IMG submission 108780) | Backyard soil microbial communities from Emeryville, California, USA - Original compost - Back yard soil (BY) | ecosystem: Environmental > Terrestrial > Soil > Unclassified | place... | reverse complement strand
CCCTAAAGCTACAAGCTTGTTCTGTAGATTACGCCTCCCAGCTTTTCTTTCATTTAAAATTGGATGGTATCTGAGCGCCGGGGTCACCTGTGACGCTGCATAAACAAGGGTAATTATTAAATGAACGCTATCATCGGTATTGACGTAAGCAAAGCAAAAATAGATGTAGCCTGGCTGCGTGATGTGGCTACCGTTAAAGTGAAAACCAAAGTTTTTGAAAATTCTTCAAGTGGATTTTCGGCATTGCAGGAGTGGTTGAGTGCCAACACAAAACAGCCAATAACCGAATGTCATTGTGTGATGGAAGCGACGGGGATTTATCATGAACCATTAGCCTTGTGGCTGTTTGAAGCAGGGGCACAGGTGTCGGTTTGCAATCCGGCTCATGTCAAAAGTTTTTCCAAAGGGCTAGGGGTGCAACACAAAACCGATAAAATTGACAGTATTTCATTGGCTCGCTATGGCGCATTGGCAATGCCTAGTCACTGGCAGCCAGAAATTAAACCCATACGAGAATTAAAGGCGCTTTTAAGTCGTTTAGAGGCGCTGGAAGTGGACTTGATGCGTGAACAAAACCGCATGGAGAAAGCCGAATTTTCCTCATCTTCTTCACAGGTGGTGGAGTCAATTAAGACAATGATGGAGCATTTGGCGAAAGAGCGGGATCGCTTGGATCAGGAAATCGATGATCACATTGATCGTCACCCCGATTTAAAAAGAGATCAGGAGTTGTTGCTCAGCATTCCCGCCATAGGGCGTGTAACGTCACGACTCATGTTAGCGGTTATTCGGGGCAAAGACTTCAAAACTGCAGGCGAATGCGCTGCATTTATTGGTGTGATACCCAAAATTCAGGAATCCGGCATCTTCCGTGGGCGTTCCGCCCTGAGTAAAAAGGGTAATCCCTTAATCAGGGCCAAGCTTTATATGGCTGGGATAGTAGCAATGCAGCATAACCCCACGATCAAGGCCTTTGTCCAAAGGCTAATCGACAATGGTAAGAACAAGATGCAGGCTTTGGGTGCGGTCATGCGTAAACTTGTGCATATTTGTTTTGGTGTGCTGAAAAATCAACAAAAATACATACCGCAAGGAGCATGATCGGCCACTTGCGGTGGTATCTGAGAGATGGTATCTACAGTTTCCCTTAACTTAATGACATTGCCCTCGCTATGCGGCGCTGGATTTGCGCAACGGGCAACTTGCCAACATAATTTAAGGAAGCGCTCATGAATTACCGTTCCAGCCAGCTGCCAAAGCCTCACATATATACTGATACGCATTAAAAAATAATTAACGCTTCCTTAACTTTCACACATAAAAAAACCGGCTTAAAGCCGGCTTTTTCGCAGTTCACAGCGCTGTGTTATATCTTCCGCTCTTTGCGCACATGTTGCATGATATTTAAAAACGTATCCGTCCAAATGGTATCTTTATGGGCCGCCAAATAGGCTAACAACTCCTCATGAGCTTGGTTGGAAACCGTTAAATAATCGCCATTAATACCGTGAAAGGTAAAATTAGCCATGGTGCCTTTCGCCACCGCCTGCTCCACCACGGCAATTAGTTGCTTGCCGGTGACATTAGAAGGCAAGGTTACGCTGACATAAGCCGGGTCGAGTGTATTCATATCCTCGGTTACTCCGCTGCCGGCAGTATCTTTAATCCCAACAAACAAGGGCCGTATTGCCTCTACATAATTTTCACCCTTCGCAACCTTTTGATCCAAACAGGGGGTAGTCATGGTGCGCTCGGTTTTGCCATCGAGCATAAATAAAATGGTATTGGCAAGTTTCACCTGATCCACCATTTGATCAAGGCTCATTTTGTCGAGATCATTTTTATCCTTAACAAAATCGCGCCCGGGTTGGGATTTAGAACACTGATGAAACAGAGTATGGTTGCCCAATTCGTGGCCTTGTTTGGCTAGTTTGCGCCAGGCATCTAAGCGCGCTTCAAATACCGGGCTTGAAGGCACCACATAAAAAGTGCCCTTAATTTTGAATTTATTTAACGACGGGGCGGCATTATCCAATTGTGAATCCAACGCATCGTCATAGGTGAGGCTAACGGCAGCCTGGTAATGTTTCGGCCATTTAAAGTCGGCCGCCGTAGCATTGTGCGCCCAGCACACGGCGGCAAAAACACTGGCCAGCTGCAGGCATTTACCCAGCTCAGACCCGAGCTTGGCCAATGCGGTACAAGGTTGTGTAAGGTAGTGCATGAATTGTCTCCCCATTTTGAACGGTCGCACCCGCAATTTTAGTGTGTGTAACACTATAGTGCGCATTAATCAAAACACAAAAAAACGGCGCCATTGGCGCCGCTGGGTGTGCACTTATTAAGCCGGTGGGTTTTAGCGCCGGGTTAATAGCGCAGGTTTAATAGCACTTAGTGGCTGCCACTGACGTGAATACCCAGCCCCGTTTGTGCGCGGATATTTTGCTCATCAAACAAGGCTTTTTCCTTAGCAGCCTGGGCAGATTTATCGGTTTTTGACATCAGCCAACACATAAAAAATGCCAGCGTCACCGAAAAGAGTGCCGGGTTTTTAATGGGAATAATGGCTTCTTTATTACCCAGCGCATCCACCCAAACGGTGGGGCCGATAATCACCAACACCAACGCCAACACCAAGCCGCTGCCGCCGCCCCAGAGTGCACCCCGGGTGGTAAGCCCCTTCCAGTACATGCTCAACAGCAAAATAGGGAAGTTGCAGCTGGCCGCCACACAAAACGCCAAGCCCACCATAAATGCCACATTTTGTTTTTCAAAAATAATACCTAGGCCCACCGCCATAATGCCTAAACCAACGGTGGCAATTTTAGAAGCGAACATTTCTTTTTTCTCATCGTGCACACCCTTGAGCACAACCTTAGCGTAAAGATCGTGGCAAATAGCGGTGGAGCCCGCCAGAGTGAGGCCCGCGACCACGGCCAGAATAGTGGCAAAGGCAACCGCTGAGATAAAGCCCATCAATAATTCACCACCTAACGCATTGGAAAGATGAATAGCCACCATATTAGTGCCGCCAATTAACGCGCCATCTTTAAAGAAATCAGGATGTTGAATTAATAGAACTATGGCGCCAAAACCGATAATAAAGGTGAGAATATAAAAATAACCGATAAACCCTGTGGCATAGACTACAGATTTACGGGCATTGACTGCATCGCGCACAGTAAAAAAGCGCATCAAAATATGCGGCAAACCGGCGGTGCCGAACATCAGCGCAACACCTAAGGAGATGGCCGAAATTGCCGATACTGGGCTAGTGACTAAGGCACTAGGCCCCATAATCGCGGCGCCTTTTTTATGCACCCCAACGGCTGAGGCAAATAATTGTTCAAAGCTGAAACCAAATTGCGCCATCACCAAAAAGGCAATTAACGAGGCACCGCTGAGCAATAATACTGCTTTAATTAATTGCACCCAGGTAGTGGCCAACATACCGCCGAACACCACGTATAAAGTCATTAATACGCCAACAGTTACCACCGCCACCCAGTAGGGTAAGCCAAATAATAATTCAACTAATTTTCCCGCCCCCACCATTTGTGCGATCAAATAAAACGCAACCGTAATTAACGAGCCGCTGGCCGCGAGAATGCGAATGGGGGATTGTTGCAAGCGGAACGATGCCACATCGGCAAAGGTGTAACGACCGAGGTTGCGCAGGGGTTCGGCAATCAACAGCAACACCAGCGGCCAACCGACCAAAAAGCCTATGGCATAAATAAGGCCGTCATAACCTGCCCCATACACAAGCCCTGCAATACCGAGAAATGACGCGGCAGACATATAGTCACCCGCAATCGCCAAGCCATTTTGAAAGCCGGTAATACCACCACCTGCAGTGTAAAAATCCGCCGCACTTTTGGTGCGATTTTTCGCCCAGTAGGTAATGCCTAGGGTGATGGCCACAAACACCACAAACATAATAATCGCCAGCGTGTGGTCTGGCGCTTGCCCCTCTGCATAGGCAAAAAGCGGGCACAGGCTCAATAATAATGCGAGCATTAACTTCATGGTTTCACCTGCTCTTTTAATTGTTTCAAAATCGGTTCGATGTATTTATTGGCGTAATACACGTAAATGGAGGTAATCACTAAACAGCCGATGATGACGGCAAAACCCAGCACAATTCCCCAGGAGGTTACAGAACCTTCATACAGGGGTTGGCCAAGTTCTTTCGGGAAAAAGGCTCCTGCCATGATTAAACCGTAATAAGAGAGCAAGCCCGCAATCGTTAATGGCCTTGTTATTTTTTTGCGGGTTTTTAACAGCTGGATATAGAGCGGATGCTCCAAGATGTTAGGTGAGTTAGGCGACTCCGGTGATGGCGACATAAAACCCTCAGGGGCTAGCAGGTGGATGGGAGCAGGTGGATAGGAATAGGCGGCAACGAAGCCACCGCGCTGCAGCTTACACGTTAAGTTTTCACCTGTCAGCAGACCCTATTCGCAAAACCTATTATTACAACACGTGCCCTCGCCCCAGTTATTAACCAGGGATTTTATTGCCGGGTTAATCAGTGGCGCCCCTGAGGGGTAAATAATGCACTGGCAGCAGCACTATGGGCGTAACTTTCGTGACACACGCAGCTAAACACATATTAATTGGCGCTCACCTACACGGCTGCAGGCCTGTTATCTAAGCGCAGAGCCGGTTTTTTTTGGGAATTCAGTTAGACGCAGACTATTTAACGCGGGGTAAAATTGTCAGAGGATTTATCGCACGCTTAAAGTCAAATAGAAATTATTTCTCACTAACTAAGAGTCTTTACAACCATAAAGCCAGACACTATTCGAGATAGACCAGCTCGGCAAATTATCTCGATGAATGTTGATACCTGGTTTTTTCGCAACCGTTGCGGTCGAGTAGACAACCCGAGACGGTCCACACAATTATCATGCAGGATTTACTAGGGTTTTAGATGGGAGCCCCTGCAGAGGATTGTTAGATAATCGCGCTGAGGCCGCTGGATTTTTACAGTTGTTAGAGAAGTATGCTCAAGCCCGCCAAATGAGTTTTGCCCCGCTTAAGCGAGCGACAAGACAGGAAATAATATTAATTGCTAGGGGTATAAGGCAGCACTAAGACGTTGAGTTTAAATAACTCATCAATGCGTTTTTTCTGCTCTAAGGCAGTGGCCTTATCAAATTTAGGCCCGATAAATACACGCACTACAGAGCCTTTAGGGGTCGTTAATTCGCGCGTGTAGGCGTTAAAACCCTTAGCTGCTAAATCATCCCGCAATTTTTTCGCTTGCGCGGCTGTTTTATAGCTGGCCGCTTGCAGCAGCCAGGCCTCAGCCGAGCCTTTGGTATTGAGTTTGGGCGCGTCCAATACCGGTTTTACCGTTTCGCTTTTTGTTAATTTAAGTGCATTTTTGCCATCGGTTTTACTGAGATCATTTTTTGTCGCTTTGGCCGCATCAATTTTTGCGGTTTGAGCGGCAACCTGCTCGGGTTTTTCCGCAAGCTGTTCCGCTGGCACCAGCATCTGGGCTGGCGGCGGCGCCATATCCGCTTCCGCTACATTGGGCACCAGAGGTGCGCTAATGGGGGCGGCCGGGACACTTACCGGCGGGGGAATTTGGCTGGTGCGATCCACCGGCTCTACCCGATTGCGATCAAATAACACCGGCAAAAAAATCACCAGCAGCGCCAATAATACTAGGGCGCCGACTATGCGCTGTTTTAAGCCATCATCCATGGCTCACCTCACAAGCGCCTATGTCAGCCAAGGCCGGGTAGGCATCGGCCAGGGTGTAAAAAGAACCACAGATGACCAAACGGGCATTAAGACTCGCGCAATACTGCAGGGCAGAAGGCAAAGCCTCTGCCAGCTCTGCATATTCGCTGGCCACCAAGCCAACCTGCCGCGCGGCGCTGGCAAGTGTTGCGGCATCGGCGGCTCTAGGGGTTGGCAAGCCGATGGCAAACAGCTGCTGCGCCTTGTTAAGAGGCTCGAGGCTGGCGGCGATATTTTTATCGGCCATCATGCCCATCAGTAACACAAACACCCCACCCTCGCGGACCAGGTAATCAGCCAGCGCTTGTGTAGAGGCTGGGTTGTGGGCGACATCGAGGAGAATCTCCAGGCCCTGCCAGGTAAAACGCTGCCAGCGTCCCGCTAAACGCGCAGCGCTCAGCACGGGTAGCAGAGTAGCGAGATCGCCCAATAGGCCCAGCTGCGCAAAGGCCATAAGGGCAGCGGCGACGCTGGGTGCGGGCAACTGCAAGCGCGGCAGGCGAACCGCCGGTTGGTTGGGCAGGCGGATCGCCACAGCGCCGTCATCTTGCGACCAAGCAAAATCCCGCCCCGCCCAGACGGCAGGGCAGCCAAGCTGAGTAACACCCTCGCGCAGGCTGCGGGGTGGGTCTTCATCGGCGCAAATAAAATAACTGTGCGCGCGAACTATGCCGAATTTCTCAACGGCAATTAGCTCCCGCGTGTCGCCTAAGAAGGCTTCATGATCCAGGGCGATTGAGGTAATGATGGCGATATCGGCATCGAGAATATTGGTGGCATCCAATCGACCGCCTAGGCCAACCTCGATCACCCACACATCCAGGGCCGCCTGGGCCATCAGCCAATAGGCGGCCAGGGTGCCAAATTCAAAATAACTCAGGCTGATTTCGCCGCGCGCCCGGTCGATGGCGGCAAAGGCGCGGCACAGGTCAGCGTCGCTCGCCTGCAGGCCGTTTATACAAATGCGCTCGTTGTAGCGCTGCAAATGCGGTGAGGTGTAACAACCGACCTTTTTGCCCCTGTGTGCCAAGACTGCCGCAAGGCTTGCCACACAGGAGCCTTTGCCGTTGGTACCCGCAATTAAAATCGTCTGCGCCTTGGGCGTGAGCAGGCCGCCACCCAACTCGGCGTCCAGCCTCGCCGCCACTATTCGCACCCGCTCCAGGCCCAAGTCAATCACCTTAGGGTGCAAGGTCTCCTGCCAGGCGAGCCAATCGGCCAGTTGGGTAAAACGCGGTAATAGGTCAGGTAAAGGCTGGCTGGGCATCAAGCACTCAGGGGCGCGCGGCGGGTGAATTTAGCCAACAAGCTACCCACTCGCTCCACCATGTCTTTGCGGTGGATGATCATGTCGATGGCGCCGTGCTCCAACAAAAACTCCGCGCGCTGAAAGCCCTTGGGCAATTTCTGCCGAATGGTTTGCTCGATGATGGCTTGACCGGCAAAGCCTGCGCGGGCGCCAGGCTCGGCGGCGTTGATATCGCCCAACAGCGCAAGGCTTGCGGACACACCGCCGTACACTGGGTCGGTCATGATGGAGATATAGGGCACCCCGGCCTGTTTCATGCGCTCAATCACCGCGCTGGTTTTGGCCATTTGCATCAGCGAGATGAGTGCCTCTTGCATACGGGCGCCGCCCGTAGCGGAAAAACACACCAGCGGGCAGCCCTCTTTGAGCGCAACCTGGGCGGCGCGGGTAAAGCGCTCACCCACCACATAACCCATGGAGCCACCGTGGAAGGCGAACTCAAAAGCCACGGCTACCACGGGCATGCCTTTGAGGGTGCCCTTCATGGCGATTAATGCGTCTTTTTCACCGGTTTCTTTTTGCGCGGCCGTCAAGCGCTCTTTATAGCGCTTGATGTCTTTAAATTTCAGGCGATCAATCGGCAGCACGTCGGTGGCCAGTTCTTCACGGCCCTGCGGGTCGAGAAATATATCCAACCGACGGCGCGCGCTGATGCGCATGTGGTGATCGCACTTGGGGCATACGTCGAGGTTTTTTTCCAGCTCAGGCCGGTACAACACCGCATCGCATTTGCCGCATTTTTTCCACAGGCCTTCCGGCACTTTGCTGGTGCCTGCACGCACAGCGCGCACGGCGGGCACAATTTTATCTAACCAACTCATATCGTTCTCTAAATTCTCAGGTGGCAGTGGCTCGTCCACTAGGACAGACTATCGAGGCCTTGGCGAATATCGCGCACCTTGGCGGTGAGCGCCTGCAAAAGGGCGTCGTCGCTCTGGGCTGCAGCCATCAACTCAACCAAGGCGCTGCCGACCACAACACCGTCTGCTGTGGCAGCCACCGCTTTGGCGGATGCGGCGTCTTTGATGCCAAAGCCGACTAAAACCGGCGTTTGGGTGGTGCTGCGGATGCCTGCTAATTTGCTGGCCACCTCCGACACATCCAAATTGCCCGCCCCCGTCACCCCCTTAAGGGAGACGTAGTAGACGAAACCTGTGGCGGCGGCGGTGATGGCGCGCACACGCTCAGGTGCTGTGGTGGGCGCAACCAAATAAATGGTCTCCAAACCCGCCAAGCGCATTTTTTGATTAAAGTCGGCGGCTTCTTCCGGCGGCAAATCCACGGTTAAAAGGCCATCCACCCCGGCCGCCACAGCAGCGCTCACAAAGGTGTCATAGCCCATACGCTCAACCGGGTTGGCGTAGCCCATCAGCACCACAGGGGTGTGGGGGTTGCTGGCGCGAAAGGCGGTTACTACCTCAAGGCTGGTGCGCAGGCTTGTGTTAAAAGCCAAGGCCCGCTCGTGAGCTTTTTGAATGGTGGGGCCTTCGGCCATGGGGTCGGAAAAAGGCACGCCCAGTTCGATGATATCCGCACCAGCCGCAACCAGCGCATGCATGGCGGTGAGGGTGAAATCAGGTTTGGGATCGCCACAGACAAGATAGGTGGCGAGTGCTTTGCGCCCTTCGCCCTTGAGACGGGCGAGGGTTTGGTTGATGCGATTCATGCGTTAAACCTCAATGCCGTCGAGCTTAGCCACGGTCAATATGTCTTTATCACCACGGCCAGAGAGATTAACTATGATGATGCGGTCCTCTGGCAGTGTCTTTGCGAGTTTCTCGCCATAGGCAATGGCGTGGCTGGATTCTAAAGCGGGCATGATGCCCTCAGCGCGGGTGAGCCTTCTAAACCCCGCCATGGCTTCATCGTCCGTCACCGCTACATAATTCACCCGGCCGAGGTCTTTTAACCAGGCGTGTTCGGGGCCTACGCCTGGGTAGTCTAGGCCTGCCGAGACGGAATGCGTCTCGATAATCTGGCCGTTTTCATCTTCCATCAAATAGGTGCGGTTGCCGTGTAACACACCGGGGATACCGGCGGTTAAGGGCGCTGCGTGTTTGCCGCTGTCTATGCCTAAGCCACCGGCCTCAACGCCGTACATGGCCACGCTGCTGTCGCTTAAGAAGGGATGGAATAGGCCAATGGCGTTGGAGCCACCACCTACACAGGCTACCAGGGCATCCGGCAGGCGGCCGGTTTGCGCCAGGCACTGGGCGCGCGCTTCGCGGCCGATGATGGCTTGGAAATCGCGCACTAACTGCGGGTAAGGATGGGGGCCTGCGGCGGTGCCTATGATGTAAAAGGTGTCGTCCACATTGGTCACCCAATCGCGCATGGCTTCATTCATGGCGTCTTTGAGGGTTTTGGAACCCGACGTCACTGGCACCACCGTAGCGCCGAGTAACTTCATGCGGTACACATTGAGTGACTGGCGCCGCACGTCTTCCTCGCCCATATACACCACACACTCAAGGCCCAACCGCGCCGCAACCGTCGCCGTGGCAACGCCGTGCTGGCCAGCGCCAGTTTCGGCTATAACCCGTTGTTTGCCGGTGTGTTTGGCCAATAACGCCTGGCCGATGGTGTTGTTAATTTTGTGGGCGCCGGTGTGGTTTAAGTCTTCACGCTTTAAATACAACTGCGCACCGCCCACCTTGCGGGTCCAGCTTTCAGCGAAATACAGCGGCGAGGGACGGCCCACGTAATGGGCCATATCGCGGTCAAATTCAGCGATAAACTGGGGATCATTTTTCAAGCGTTGATAGATGCTCTCTAATTGGTCCAGCGCATAAATAAGCGTTTCAGATACGAAACGGCCGCCGTAGGGACCAAAATGACCGCGAGCATCTGGCACGGCGGAGAAGTCTGGAGGAATATGTGAGCTCACAAGTCGATTCCGTAGTGAAAAAAATAAATAGGGCGCAGGCTTACAGCCCCCGCGCCCGCTGAATAAAGTCGTGCATTTTGGTGTGGCATTTAATGCCCGCAGCCTCTTCCACCCCACCGCTGACATCCACACCATAGGGCGCCGTCTGCGCCAGGGCCTCGGCCACAGTGTCCGGCGTTAAACCGCCCGCCAACACCCACGCTTTGTGGCTTGTGTGCGGTGCCAGGCGCCAGTCAAAGGCCTCACCGGTGCCGCCGGGTACACCCGGTTTATAAGTGTCCAACAAAAAGCCCTGGGCGTCGGGGTATTGCTCCATCACGGCGGCAAGATCCAAGTCGGGTTTCATACGCAGAGCTTTGATAAAAGGTCGAGCAAAGGCGGCACAGAAATCGTTACTTTCGTCACCGTGAAACTGCAGCAGCTGAAGAGGCACCTGGCTTAGGATCTGATTAACCCACTGCGCTGAGGGGTTCACAAACAGGCCAACGCTGGTCACAAAAGGCCCGGCAGCCTCAGCCAATGCACGCGCCAGGCTCAAGTCCGCGAGGTAGCGGGGACTTTTGGCGTAGAACACCAGCCCCTGCGCGTCGGCCCCCAACTGCTCTAAAGCGCGGGCGTCTGCAAGGCGGGTGATACCGCAAATTTTAATTCTGACTGCCAAAATCGAGCCTCACAGCAAACCCTAACCGAGCGCTACCGCGCCGCAATAGCTGCGCAAAAACCATCAAAGGGCGGCGATAGTACCAGACTTAGCTTAAACCTAAAAATCCTCTTCAAGCCCCTGCAAACACGCGCTGCTAACCAAGCACTTCCGGTAATAACAAGGGCCCTTTGGCGACTGCCGCTATGCCAAACTCAGGCGGATAACTAACCCCAACCAAATAGAGGCCGCCGGGCTGCGCGGTGGGCGCCGCCTGCGCGCGATCGCGGGCGGCTAGCACCTCGGCGATCCAACCCGGCGGACGCGCTCCGCGCCCCACCTCAATCAGGCTGCCCATGATGTTGCGCACCATGTGATGCAAAAAAGCATTGGCGGTAATTTCCAACACAAACAACCCGTTAACACTGTGCAGCTGAATATGCTCGATGCGACGCACAGGGCTTTTGGCCTGGCACTGCACAGTCCGAAACGAGGTGAAATCCTGCTCACCTAAAAAAAACCGGCAGGCCTGCTGCATGGCGTGTAGATCCAAGGCAAAACGCGTCCAGCTCACCTGATCGCAAAAAGTAGCGCTGGGCACCTGGGCTGAGGCCAACACATATCTATAGGTGCGCGCCTGGGCGCTAAACCGCGCATGAAACTGCCAGCTCACTGGCTGGGCGCGGTGCACTCGGATGCTGGCTGGCAGATAAGTATTGGCGCCCAATACCCACGCCTTGCTAGGCCTTAGACGGGTGGTATCAAAATGCACCACCTGAGCCGTGGCGTGTACGCCCGCATCGGTGCGCCCGGCGCATATCACCTGGATCTCTTCGCAGGCAACCTTACTTAAGGCTGACTCCAAGTGCTGTTGCACTGTGTTGGCTGTGCTGGCTTGACGGGCAAAGCCACTAAAATCGCGGCCCAAATATTCCAGACTCAGGGCCCAGCGCTGGGCGTTGTCCGGCGGTGTCATGCCGGGTTTAAGTTCACAGCCGGGTGTATAGGGTACTGCCACAGGGTTATTCACCTTGCCCTCTCATTACAAAACACGCCGCTATTAGGCTAAAGGAGCGATTAGGCCAAAGGAGCGTTGATTAATCAGCATTGTCAGAAATGCCCCTTACATAGGTGGGAATTACGAGGCGGACTGCTCGCCCGCAGCTGGTCGCCCAAACAGTCCGACAATGCTCAGCAAGCAGCGCCCCACCAGCTGCTACCTCTGGGCGACGGGATCCGTAGCGGCCGCAAGACCCACATAAAAAAGGCCCCGCAGCAGGCTGCGAGGCCTTGGTTGATCGATGAATGAATTAGCTGATGCGCTCCATCAGCGCCCTAGCCTGTTTACGCTGCTCCTCGGTACCCTCTTCCAGGATTTCTTCCAAGGTGTGTTTGGCGGAATCCTCATCCCCCATGTCCACAAACGCACGCAACAGGTCGAGCTTGGTATCCAGCTCATCGCCGTCACACAGGGCGCCAAGATCACTGTCGTCGTCGGACTCCGGGTCAAAATCCGGCAATTGAAAATCCGCTTCCACATCAGCCGCACTGACGCGAGGAATAACCAGCTCGTCATCATCCAGGTCTATGGCCAGGGCGTCGCTCGCATCCAGGTCTAGCTCGGCAAGATCATCCAAATTATCCAGGTCTTCAAATTCCACCAGATCCTCAGCGGCATCCAGGTTCACCGCCGTACCCAGTTCGCCAGCGACAGAGGCAAAGCTGTTGCTCAGCGGGCTTTCATCCCGAGCAGTGAAATCAGTGTCCGCATCCAGATCAGTCAGAGGGTCTTCGATGGCAAATTTAACGGAATCATCAAAACCTTCCAGGTCAATTTCAGGCCGCTCTTTCGGGCCATCGCCGAGAATATCCGCAGGGTCTACATCATCCAGCTCACCAAACTGGGTGACGGGTTCATCCATCAGAGCGCTGGGGGAATCCACCAAGGTGGGGGAATCCAAATCGTCCAAATCCGACAGATCGCCGTCAAACTCGGCCGCCAAGGCGCCCAGGTCTGCATCCAGCTCGTCAAAATCCAAGTCTTCGCTCGGCAGGTCACTATCGGTGATGGCGGACATCACCAAGGTGGGCGTATTGGGTTCGTCGGCATCCTCAGCCGCCTGGTTGGCCGCCAGATCCTGGCCAAAATCGGCGTCAAAATCTAACAGTGCATCTAAGTCCCCCCGCGCAGCGGGCGGCGCTATGTTTTTATCCAGCTCGGAAAGGGCTTGGTCCAGATCGAGCGTATGCTCATCGAGGGCATCCAATTCGGCCATAGCTTCGGCAAGCCCTGCGTCCGCGCTCAGGTCTGCGCCGAAGGCAAGATCCAGATCATCAGCATCTGCACTGTCGCGCTTATCCGGCACCGCCGCAGCAAGCACTTCATCTGCGCCAGCATGACCAGCGGGTGAAGGCTCAGCCAGATCAATAGCATCCAGGTCGGATGCGCTTAGATCGGCCAAATCATCGTCTAGGTCATAGTCCAGGGCGCTTAAATCCAGGTCGGCGAACTCATCCTCTGGCTCGGCCGCAGGAGCCTGCACCAGAGGTTCATCCAGATCGTCAAAACCCGCGTCCAGGCTTTCGTCTAGGTGCAGCTCATCGGCGGCTATGCCCTCAGAATCACTGCCGAGGGCGTTTTCATCCAATTCAAAATCAGACTCATCCAGGCCATCGGTTTCAAAGGCGAAATCAAAATCAGCCAGCGCATCGACGCCGCTCTCACCGGGATCATCCAGAGAGGTATCGGGCACTGGGTTGTTCGCAAAACTCAGGTCGTCAAAATCAGACAGGTCGAGGCTCTCTTCCCCTCCCTCATCCGCCATCAGCTCAGCCAGGCTTTTGCGGTCGGCCGCTGGCGCTGGTGTCTCCTCGGCAAAATCGAGGGTGAAGCTCTCATCGCCGTCACCATCGCCGCTGGGCGACATAAACTGGGTCACATCAGCCGCTTGGGTGTCCTCGGTTTCGGGAGTATCCAAACGCGCATCAAAATCAAAATCGGCGAAGGGTTCAGAGACAAAACTCGCGGCCGCAACCGTCCCGCCAACCGCTGCCGCCGCTAGCGCCGGTGACAACTGAGTGGCGTCATCACTTTCAACCTTACCATTGACGGCGGCCAGGAAGGCCTCTTCAGAATACTTGTGGGCGTCAAAAGGCGGTGCGTTATCTATGTAACTGCGCAACTGCTCCGCGCGGGACGCCGCATCCTCATCACAGAAAGCTTTGAGCTTGGCGTACTGGCGGTCAAAGCTATCGACGTCCTGTTTGCGCGAATAAACTTCGAGCAACTTCAACAACACACGGCTATTGGCAGGGTCCTGCTCCAGAGAACTTAACAGGAGTTTTTCGGCGGTATCAAAATCGCTCAGGGCTATGTGGATGTCCGATTCAGACACCACATCGTCAGTTTCCAGCTTTACGCTGTCAGTGGGGGCGGTAAATTGGAAGGCAGTGCTGTCATCCAGCTCCGCAGGCATGCTCTGCGCTGGCTTGCCTTCATCAAAACCCGGCAGGGAGAAATCAGCACCCCAGCCGTCATCGTTTTTATCCGCGCTGCTCACCCAAGGGGCCGGATCATCGTCGTCGCTGCGACGGCGTTTTAACAGCACCAATCCCAAGCCAAGCAAAACGGCCAGGCCTGCGCCTATGTAAAGAACATTATTCTTCAACAACTCCACCACACCCGCTGGTTGCGGAGCCGGTGTGCTGGCTGCGGGGGCAGGTTTAGGCTCTGGTGCGACTGGCGCCGGTGGTGCAGGCGGAGTCTCCTGCGGGCCTTCAGCGGCTGGCGCCGCTTGGCCGTCTACCGTGGCAGGCGCGGCCTGCTGAGCATCGGCCGGGGCAACGACTTTACCGTCAGCAGAAATAGCCGCCGGCACCTCCGCCGTGGCGGGCGCAGCTTCGGTGGCAGCAGCGGCAGGTTCGGCAGGTGCTGGAGTTGCGGCGGGGTTGTTGCCCGCAGCCGCATTTTGTTTATTTTTCTCGATTGCCAACTCAAGTTTGCGCATTTCCTCGCTGTTAACTTGAATCAGCTTCTCGGTGTTTTCGATCTGTTCATCAACCGCTTTCAAGCGTGTATTTAAATCCGCCGACTCGCGGGTTTTGGCATCCAGCTCTTCTTTGGTGATGGTTAATTCATTGCTCAGGGCTTCTTTGTTGCCCTTGTCTTTACCGGCGCCTCGGCCCGACTTAGCGCTCTCGGCCGAGTTCGACGACGACAGCTTCACGCGGCCTTCGACGTTGGCAGACTTAGGCTCAGTTTTGGCAACTGACTTAGAGGCATCCAACTGCGGGCCAGCGGTTTCCTCGGCAGGTGCTTTGCGCGCGGGTGGGTTAGAGGCCACTTGGCGAGCGGCGTCACTGGCAGCCACCTCAGCGGCGGCATCCGCCGCAGGCAGGCGCAGGGTTTGGCCTTTGCGCAGCAAATTAATATTGCCGTTGATAAAGGCGTCGGGGTTGAGCTTTTGGATAGCCAGCATGGTTTGCTGGATGCTGGCGCCAGAAGGACGGTTGGCGCGGGCGATTTTCCATAGGGTGTCGTTATCCGCTACCGGGCCGTAGGTATCGCCGGAGGGTTTTGCTTCTACGGGTGGGGTTTCTACAGGTGCAGGCCGAGGCGCTTTGGGGCGAGGGGTAGCGGCAGCGGAGGGGCGGTTGACGCGGGCGCGCGGCGCCTCAGGGGCCTCGTTTAACTGGGTTTCGACTTTGGGCACATTGGCCGTTGGGCGGCTGACGGCAGGAGCAACACTCGGCGCTTCATCGCCGCCGTAGGTGGGCAAATCCACCAACACGGTGTACTCACGCAGCAGCTTGCCGCTCGGCCACTGGGCCTGCACAATAAAATTGATATAGGGTTCAACTACTGCTTTGGAAGAGGTAATGCGCACCAAAGGGCCTTTGCCAGGCTCCATTACCACTTGGAATTTCAGATCACCGAGGAAACCGGGGCGCTCTACGCCAACACGGGCAAAGTCTGCAGCGGAGGCCAGTCCTACAAGAATCTCCCGATCGGTAAGATCCTTAGTCTGCGTCAGTTGAATCTCCGCATAAAGTGGCTGGTTGAGAGTCGATTTGAGCTTTATTTCACCCAGGCCAAGGCCCATCACCCAGGGCGATGCCAGGGTTGAGATCAAGCTTAAAAAGATCGTTGGTTTTCGCAGACCCATAAGGGTAATCCTTATTGTTTTAGGAGGAAGACTCACCTGTTTGGATAACCCCGCAAACCCAGAGCGACACAACAGCCGATCAACAAGACAAACTCAATTGAAGGGTATTCGACCGCACGGCTTACAGACACTAATTTTTATTATGCTAGTACTAGGCAACGCATCAGCATTCAGTTTAAAACTGAATGCCCTGTGAAGTTACCTATCTTATTCGCTTATCAGCGTAAGTATTCATGACAAACGGCGTTTTTTCAACTTAGGCGCCAAATGTCAGTCATTAGGCGCCGCCTGGCGGAAAATTCTCTTTGTATCGAAGCGCCACTGGTTAGCGCGCTATCTTTCGCGGCGCGGGTTATTTTGGCTTGTATTTGAGGGGTTTTGCTGTGTGCGAGCCTCCCTGCCCGCCCATTTAGAGGGCGCTACCGATGGTGCGCCCGCTGCATGATCGCAGTAACCAAGCCCTTAGCCTTGCGCCAACAGAATGCGCAGCATCCGGCGCAGCGGCTCAGCAGCGCCCCACAACAACTGATCGCCCACAGTAAAAGCACTTAGGTACTCAGGCCCCATGTTCATTTTGCGCAGGCGGCCGACGGGAATATTCAAAGTGCCGGTTACCTTGGTGGGGGTTAAATCCTGCAATGAGGCCTCGCGGGTGTTGGGCACCAGGGTTACCCAATCGTTAGCTTGGGCAATTAATTGCTCAATATCGCTCATGGGGACATTTTTATTCAGCTTGAGTGTGATGGCCTGGCTGTGGCAGCGCATAGCGCCGATACGCACACACAGGCCATCAATGGGAATGGCGCTCGTTGGCCCGAGGATTTTGTTGGTCTCCGCCATACCTTTCCACTCTTCTTTACTCTGGCCGGTTTCCCACTGTTTATCGATATAGGGCAACAAGCTGCCCGCCAGCGGCGCACCGAAATTCGTCGTCGGAAATTGGGCACTGCGCTGGGTGGCGGCCACTTGGCGGTCGATATCTAAAATGGCGCTGGCCGGGTCGGCGAGTTTATCGGCCACACTGGCGTGAATAGCGCCCATCTGGCTGATCAGCTCGCGCATATTCTGCGCACCTGCGCCGCTTGCCGCTTGGTAGGTCATGGAGCTGACCCAGTCCACTAAGCCAGCTTTAAATAAACCTCCCAAGCCCATCAGCATTAGGCTTACGGTGCAGTTGCCGCCGATGTAGTTTTTCACGCCGCGCGCTATGCCCTGCTCAATGACATCTTTATTCACTGGGTCGAGAATAATAATGGCGTCGTCTTTCATGCGCAGTGAGCTGGCCGCATCGATCCAATAACCCTGCCAGCCAGCGGCGCGCAATTTAGGGAACACCTCATTGGTGTAATCGCCGCCTTGGCAGCTGATGATGGCATCCAGAGTTTTTAAATCATCAATGTTATTAGCATCTTTTAAGGGTGCTATTTCTTTGCCTATAGCAGGCCCTTTGCCGCCCACATTTGAAGTGGTGAAAAACACCGGTTCAATATGCGCAAAATCATTTTCTTCTAACATACGGCCCATTAATACTGAGCCTACCATTCCGCGCCAACCGACAAATCCTACTCGTAACATAAATTCACCTGTTTCAACTGTGTAGTTTCTGAAATAAAAAAGAATTTAATTTTTAGCGCGCTAAAGCCGCCACTACCGCTTCACCCATTTCTCGCGTGCCCACTTTGCGGGTGCCTTCTGGATTGGCCGCCGAATAAATGTCGCCCGTGCGCAGCCCCTGGTCCAACACCTTACCGACTGCCGCTTCAATAGCATCGGCGGCATCACTGCGGCCCAAGGAATAACGCAGCATCATGGAGGCACTTAAAATAGTCGCCAGTGGATTCGCAATGCCCTGCCCTGCAATATCCGGCGCCGAGCCGTGCACAGGCTCATACAGGCCGGAGGCTTTTTCATTTAATGAAGCGGAAGGCAACATGCCGATGGAACCGGTGAGCATGGCGGCGGTATCCGAGAGAATATCGCCAAACATATTGCCGGTCACAATCACGTCGAATTGTTTAGGCGCGCGCACTAATTGCATAGCGGCGTTATCCACGTACATATGGCTTAATTCCACATCGGGATATTCCGCACTTAAACGATCCATCACCTCGCGCCATAATACAGTGGCCTCCAGTACATTGGCCTTATCCACCGAGCAGACTTTTTTATTGCGCTTGCGCGCCATCTCAAACGCGGTGCGGCCTATGCGCTCAATTTCACTTTCGCTGTACACAGCGGTATTAAAACCCTGCCGCTCGCCGCTCTCCAAAACACGTATGCCACGCGGCTGGCCAAAATAAATACCGCCGGTTAATTCGCGTACAATTAAAATATCCAGGCCCGCCACAATTTCTGGTTTTAAACTGGAAGCAGCGGCTAATTGTGGGTACAAAATAGCAGGGCGCAAATTCGCGTACAGGCCTAAATCGTAGCGAATTTTCAGCAACCCTTTTTCCGGCCGAATCGCCGCATCTAATTTATCCCACTTAGGCCCGCCCACCGAGCCCATTAAAATCGCATCCGCCGTGCGGCATTTTTCAATAGTGCTATCAGCCAAGGGCACGCCGTAGGCATCTATAGCGCTGCCGCCTATGTGATCTTCTTCGTAGCTTAATTGCAAGTCGAAGAGTTCATCGGCTTTTTTTAATACCTTCATGGTTTCAGCGATGATTTCTGGGCCTATGCCGTCGCCGGGGAGAATGATAATTTTTTTGCTCAAAGGGGAGCTCCTCTTGTTTGCCGCAAAGGCGGCGGTGTTGTTAATTGTTTAATTTAATCTATTTTTGCAATTCTAAATTTATGCCATTTTTTCTCATTCCTGCGCTCCAGCGCGGGAACAAATAAATTCACAACTTCAAACCAACTCTAGCAATTACCTTTTCAATAACGGCTCTCGCCGTCAAGACCAAACCCTTCTTTTGGCCGAGTGGAGGTGTGATTTTAGGGGTCAATTGGGCAGGACGCCCAATTGAGCCAGGGCGGGCCATGGATGGCCCGTCGTGGCGACCGCTAAAATCGCGCCGGAGGGAGGGAATTTTTGCGCAGCAAAAACCAACAAGCAGGGTGGCCTTTCTTTTGGTTACTTTTCTTTGGCCACCCAAAGAAAAGTGACTCGCCGAAGGCACGGTGTGCGGCTTCAGGATTAATATTAACTTTGAGATTTACTTAGACATCTCGAAATTAAAAATAATCAAAACCATACATCTGACTTACAACCAAACCCTGCCTCTCACATCCGACAATTACGGCAAAGCCTTTTGCCAAAAAATTTCAACCCAATCTTTCACATAATTATTTAGTTCTTAGCGACAAGACCGCTGCCTTCGGCGAGTCACTTTTCTTTGGGTGGCCAAAGAAAAGTGGCCAAAAGAATGACTCCATCCCAATATATGCATTCCCACGCAGAGCGTGGGAATGAGAAAAAAATTACAACCCTCCCATAAGCTCTACTCTAAATGCAGCATGAACACCATTAAAAAAATCACACACTTCGTCAAGTGCGGCCTTAACTTTGAGTAAGACTTCTGCATTTTCTATGTATATATTTTGAACATCATCATTCGAATCGACCAAAAGCGTTGTCACTACCGGCCCATTATTCATTTTTTCCAAAAGCTCCTCCATTTCTACTTCTTGGTTGCTAGACTTTTTACCGTCCTGCGAACGATTAGTGGAAATAGGGTATCTAAAATAGTCACTTTTAGGATCCGTACCACCGATCAAGTTGATCCGTTCCTCTATACGCTTCGGCAACTCCCAATTAACGCTGCAAGGAAGTTGATTACTTACCTCACTAAAGAGCTTTGAAAAGTAGGCATAAAGACCGATTAAATCATGTGTCAAAAACATCCCTGTCCACTTTTCTTTCAACAACACACCAGGCTTTTCTAAGCTAAAACCCACCCCAAATGAAATATTGTATTTTTTATGCAAGATGTAGATCAAAGACTTCAAGAACAATTCTATTGAGTGTCGTTGCAAATAACACGTCGGGAGATTGCTATCGCCCAGAACAGATTCACATTCCGATAACGCCTTGGCCGCGTAATAAAAATTACATGCGGTATATCCCAATCCGCAATCATAGTGTTGATGAGGTGGCGTGAATATGTATCTCATAAAACCAAATTTAATTAGGAAACAACCAAGGCGCCTCAACCTTCCTGCGCTGCTCATAACCCCGAATCAACTCAGCATCCTGCAAAGTAAGCCCAATATCATCCAACCCGTGCAACAAACAATGTTTCCGAAACGCATCCACCTCAAAAGCAAACCGCTCGCCGCTGGGGGTAATAACCTGCTGAGCATTTAAATCAACGGTGAGGCTATAGCCTTCAGTCGCATACAGTTCAGCAAACAACTGCGACACCACAGCTTCAGGTAATACCAAGGGCAACATGCCGTTTTTAAAACAGTTGTTATAAAAAATATCGGCAAAACTCGGCGCGATAATGCAGCGAAAGCCGTATTCTTCCAGGGCCCAGGGGGCGTGTTCGCGGCTGGAGCCGCAGCCGAAATTCTCCCGTGTAAGCAATATACTCGCGCCTTGATAACGGGGGAAATTTAAGGGGAATTCTGGGTTAATGGGCCGGTTAGCATTATCTTGCCCCGGCTCGCCTTTATCTAAATAACGCAATTCATCAAAGGCGTTGGGGCCGAAGCCTGAGCGCTGGATGGATTTTAAAAACTGCTTGGGAATAATTAAGTCGGTATCCACATTGGCTCTGTCCATGGGGCCTACCAAACCGGTTAATTGGGTAAATGCTTTCATAATTAGAACTCCCGAACATCAACAAAGTGACCGGCAATTGCCGCAGCGGCGGCCATGGCGGGGCTGACCAAGTGGGTGCGACCGCCGTAGCCTTGGCGGCCTTCAAAATTGCGGTTGGAGGTGGAGGCGCAGTGCTCGCCGGGCTCTAAGCGGTCGGCGTTCATGGCCAAACACATGGAACAGCCCGGCTCCCGCCACTCTATGCCCGCCGCCAGGAAAATCTGGTGCAGGCCTTCGGCTTCAGCCTGTTGCTTCACGAGGCCGGAGCCGGGCACCACTATGGCTTCTTTTACCGATGGGGCCTTGGTTTTACCTTTTACCACCGCCGCCGCCGCGCGAATATCTTCGATGCGGGAGTTGGTGCAGGAGCCGATAAATACGCGGTCTACCTTGATGTCGGTAATCGCTTGGCCCGCCTGCAAACCCATATATTCGAGGGCCCGCTCAATACCGGCTTTTTTCACCGGATCGACTTCAGCGGCAGGATCGGGCACGCGGCCGCCCACGGGCAAGACCATTTCCGGGCTGTTGCCCCAGCTCACTTGCGGCTCAATAGCGCTGCCGTCTAACACCACCACGCGGTCAAACACAGCGTCGGTATCGGAGTATAACTGCCGCCAATTGGCGACGGCCTGCTGCCAATGTTCAGCCTTGGGTGCGAATGGGCGGCCTTTTACATACTCGATGGTGACCTCATCCACCGCCACCATACCGGCGCGGGCGCCCGCTTCGATGGCCATGTTGCACACGGTTAAGCGCCCTTCCATGCTCATGGAGCGGAACACTTCGCCGCCAAATTCAATGGCGTAACCTGTGCCACCGGCGGTACCGATTTCGCCAATAATGGCGAGCACCACATCTTTGGGGGTAACGCCGGGGGCCAATTGGCCGTCCACCCTCACCAGCATATTGCGCATTTTTTTCGCCACCAAACATTGGGTGGCCATCACATGCTCCACCTCACTGGTGCCTATGCCGATGGAAAGCGCACCCAGGGCGCCGTTGGTGGAGGTGTGTGAGTCGCCGCAGACTATGGTCATGCCGGGCAAACAGGCGCCGGACTCCGGCCCCACCACATGCACTATGCCCTGGCGCTGATCGTTAATTTTAAATTCCAAAATCCCCAACTCGTCGCAGTTTGCGTCCAGGGTTTGCACCTGGATGCGGGAGATAGGGTCTTCAATCCCGGCCACACCCGAGGCGCGCTCGTTGGCGGTGGTGGGCACATTGTGATCGGGAGTAGCCAAAATACTGTCCAACCGCCAGGGCTTGCGCCCGGCTAAACGCAGGCCTTCAAAGGCTTGCGGCGAGGTGACCTCGTGCACTATGTGGCGATCGATGTAGATGAGCGCTGAGCCATCATCCCGTTGTGATACCACATGGGCATCCCAGAGTTTGTCGTAAAGCGTTTTGCCAGCCATAAAAATCCCCTTCGGTTATTGACCCTATAGGCTTATTGTCGCAACCTAGATCAAATAACTCCAATTCATTCTTTTTATGTTTTGAATTCCCAACAGGAATACTTAAATTGTGGATACACAGAACCTCAAAGCCTTTTTAAGCGTGGCTGCGCAGGGCAGTTTTTCCCAAGCGGCGCACCTCTTACACCTGACCCAACCCGCCGTCAGCAAGCGGGTGGCAGCGTTGGAGGAAGAGTTGGGCCAGGCGCTGTTTCACCGCATCAACCGGCGGGTGGAATTAACCCAGGCGGGCGTGATTTTGCAGCAGAGAGCACTGACCATTCTGCAAGCCCTGGAAGAGGCCCGCCAAGCGCTGGCGGATTTGGATGGCGCGGTCAGCGGCGAGTTAAAAGTGGCCACCAGCCACCATGTGGGCCTGCACAAATTGCCGCCCGTGCTGCATGAATTTGTCCACCGCTACCCACGGGTGAATCTACAGTTTGAATTCTTGGATTCGGAAATCGCCTATCAGCGCGTGACCAAAGGCGATTGCGAATTGGCCGTGGTAACGCTAGGGCCAACACCCCACCCGCTGCTCACCGAGCGCACCCTCTGGCCGGACCCCCTGGTATTTGTGGCGAGCAAAGCCTTGTTTAACGGTGCAGCCGATAGCATCACCCTGGCCCACCTAAGCCGCCTGCCCGCCATTCTGCCGGATGTCAGCACCTATACCGGCCGCTTGGTAAAAGCCTGTTTTGACGAACACGGCCTGCCGCTGAATATCACCATGGCGACCAATTATTTAGAAACTATCAAAATGCTAGTCAGCGTTGGGCTAGGCTGGAGCCTGTTGCCGCAAACCCTAGCGGATGATCAACTGATGGTGCTGGATTTACCCTTAGTCATCAGCCGCAACCTAGGTGTGATAACCCACCCCAAACGGGCACTCAGCAAGGCGGCCAAAGCCTTTTTAGAGCTGCTTAGAGACGAGGGCACATCGGCTTCGAAAGCGTGAGAATGAGGTGCGTGCAGTTAATAAGGCCAGAGCGCACTGGTTTGCAAATAACGCAAAAAACATCGCTTAGGCCGCCTTGGGTAGAGCTCAGCGCTTGGGCAAACCGGTAAACTTCTGCTCCCAGGCACAGGCATGCTGTGCCCTATCCTCCGCTGGTTTTAATTAAGGAACCCCTATGCTCATCAAGCCGATTGCCACACTAATCACCGCCACCGCCCTACTCACGCTCAGCTCATTGACCTTGGCAGAAAGCCAAAGCCCCAGGGCCATGCAGCCAGAATTTGCCGGCTGGGAATTTGGCCTTTCCGCCGGCCAAGCGCGGCTGGATAAAGAGGCTGCCGCCCAGGCATTTATTGGCGATAGCGCCGATTTATTTACGCTCAACGCGCAATATTATTTTGCCAACTCGCCCTGGATGATCAACGCAGGTGGCGGCTCCCTACTTTATGACGATCAATTGGGTTTTAGCCAAGTAGTGCGTGAAGAATACTCAGGCGATACCTACAGCAAAGACTCATCAGCCAGCGGCACTCTATTATTTGTGGAGGCTGGCGCTAACTACCCGCTTAACTCCGCGTTGTTTTTGCAAGGCCGCCTGGGGCTGAGCAGCGTATTCGGCTCATCGCGCAGTATCGATAACTGCAAAGATTGCTGGGAGGAAGACTTCGACATCAACGGCGGCGCCTACGGCTCGTTTACCTTCGGCGGCACCATAGCCAATACGGTGGAAATCGCCCTGCAGTACCAGTATTACCTGTCCGGTGATTTGGCATCCACGGTAAGCCTCAATATTGGTTCGCACTTCTTCTAAAAAAATAGAGTGTTTCCCACCCACCCCTCAACATGGGTTTGGGCTCTGAAGCACAACAGGTTTCACAAACGCACCCCGCGTGCAGGCAAAAATGCCGCTAAGCCACCCAGCCTAGCGGCAATATGCATTAAACTGCCCGCGCCGATTAATTCTAACGTTGGAAGACGAACATGCTCGCCAAGCACACGCTCCTTGTACCGCTGCTGGTCACCGCTGCATTCACCCTCGCACAAACTACTCATGCCGACACCCTAGGCCTGCGCGCAGGGGTTGAATATTGGAATGCGGATTTATCGGGTGAGGCGCAGAGCCAAACTGCACGCATAAAAAAAACCGGCAAACCCGTTAAATTTGACGAGTGGCAGTTTTACGGTGAGACCTACAATTCTGTGTGGGTAAACTTTGAACATCCAGTGCCATTTGTACCCAATATTCGGATGACTTACACCAATATCGAAAATTCCAAATCGCGCATTGTTAAACACGTAGTAGGCCCAACCTATTACAACACGAGAGACAGCGTTGCTTTGACCTTCGATAATATCGATTTTACTTTTTATTACGAGGTTCTCGACAACTGGATTAACCTGGACGCAGGCCTAACTGCGCGCTCACTGAATGGTGATTTTGAAGCGCTGTCAACGTCATTAAGCTCATTGCAATTAACGCAACCCTCGCAGGATCGCACTAAGTTAAACGAAGTAGTGCCCATGCTTTATTTGAATGGTCGCATCAACATTCCCTTTGTGGACGGCCTCTACGTGCAATCCGTATTTAACGGCGCCACCCTGAAAGGCAACACCCTTTATGATGCGGATGTTCGCGTCGGCTACGACTTGGATTTGGTTGCGCTGGATATTGGAATATACGGCGGCTATCGCCGCATGGCACTTAAATCTACTGATCTAGGCAACCTCTACGCCGATGCCTATATGGACGGTTTAATTGCCGGGCTTGAAGTGCACTTTTAAAATAGTTACACCTGAAAATAAAGCCGAGGTTAATTCTACTGAGTTAACCTCGGCTTTTTTAATTCTTGTTTTAGGCCGCTGTGTTGCACCCAGGCCGCCAACAGCGCAGAAATCACCGCAAACACAAACGCCCAGTGCGCGCCTTGCTGCCATAAAACACCACACAACCACAGCCCCGCAGCGCCACCCGCGCCATACCCAATCGCGCCGTACAGCGCCTGCCCCTGGCCTTGCAGACCCGGGCCAAAACTCTGACGAATAAACTGCACACTACTGGCGTGGAATAAACCAAAGGTGATAGCGTGCAACAGCTGCAACAAAATTAAACAGGGCCAATAGTCCACCGTAAAACCGATAAGCGTCCAGCGCACAGCAGCCGCCAACATGCACCACTGCGCGGTGCGCGCGAGATTCAACTGCGGCAACACCTGGGGAATCCACCAAAATAAAACGATCTCTGCCGCCACGCCCAAGGTCCATAAGGCGCCAATCACACTCGCCGCATAACCGTGTTGATGCAAATAAATACTGTAAAAACCGTAATAAATACCGTGGCTGGCCTGATACAAAAGCGTCGATAAAAAAAACCTGCGCACCTGGGGCGCCGCCATAACGGCTTTGAGTGTGTGCGTTGCCGCTGCAGTTTTGTGCAATTCTATGCGGGGCAAACCCACACAGACCACACACAGCCCCGCGATCAAAATAGTTAAAATGATCGGTAAATTCAGTACCGAGACGCGATCAAACAACCAACCTAAACCCAGCACTAATAGAATAAAACCCAGCGAACCCCACAAGCGAATGCGCGTGTAGCTATGCGCACGCTGCGCCAGGCTATGTAAGGTGAGCGCTTCAAACTGCGGTAAAATTGCATTCCAAAATGCACTGTAGAGCGTCATCACTAGAATAATCGCAGTGAAACTGTGCGCCCAATAAATACCGCAAAACGCGATCAGCGCCCCTACCGCACCGAGCACAATAATGCTTTTATACTGTCCACTTCTGTCGGCTATATAACCCCAGAGGTTGGGCACCATTATTTTGGTCAGAGTAGGAATGGCTAATAAAATGCCTATTTCCGCAGGATTAAATTGGCGCGCGTGGAGGTATAAACTCCAATAAGGCACCATGGCCCCCAGCACAGCAAAATAGACTGCATACACACTGGCCAGGCGCCAATATTGCTGCATATTGAATGAATACCGGAATTGATTAGCGGATAATGGATAAGGCCCATGCAGGCTAAATGCACAGGCCAAAAGAGAGAGAATTAATAGCCCGGCGCTTGCGCTGGAATAATCGGTACACTCAAGGCTACGTCGGAATTTTGTCCGCGATGGCGCAACGCGTGGTCGAGTAAAATAATGGCCATCATAGCCTCGGCAATCGGCGTTGCACGAATTCCTACACAGGGGTCGTGGCGACCGGTGGTAATAATCTCGCAAGGCTCACCATTAATATCCACCGAACGCCCTGGAATGCGCAAACTAGAGGTTGGCTTAAGCGCAATATGTGCAATTAAATCCTGCCCGGTGGAAATGCCACCCAAAATGCCACCGGCATTATTGGATAAAAAACCCTCTGGCGTAATTTCATCGCGATGCTCTGTACCTTTTTGCTCCACACAGGCGAAACCGGCGCCAATTTCCACACCTTTAACGGCATTAATACTCATCAAAGCGTGTGCAAGATCGGCATCTAAGCGATCAAATACCGGCTCACCTAACCCCGGCACCATATTGCTGGCCACAATGGTAATTTTTGCCCCGACTGAATTACCCTCTTTATTAAGGGCTTCCATATAGGCTTTCATCGCCTCCACTTTGCTGGCATCCGGGCAAAAAAATGGATTGTTGGCAATTTCATTCCAATCAACGCTGTCAATTTTAATCGGCCCCAACTGGCTTAAGTAGCCGCGCACCTCAATTCCCCAGCGCTCGCGCAATACTTTTTTGGCAACCGCACCGGCGGCCACGCGCATGGCGGTTTCCCGCGCGGAAGAGCGCCCGCCGCCGCGATAATCGCGAATACCGTATTTTTGCAGATACGTATAATCAGCGTGAGCGGGGCGAAATTGATCTTTAATTTTGCCGTAATCCTTAGAGCGCTGGTCGGTATTTTTAATCATCAAACCGATGGAGGTGCCGGTGGTTTTACCCTCAAATACACCGGAGAATATTTCCACCAAATCCTCTTCCCGGCGCTGGGTGGTAAAGCGCGACTGGCCGGGTTTGCGGCGGTCTAAATCCGCTTGTAAATCCGCTTCGGATAACTCGATACCCGGTGGGCAGCCGTCAATAATACATCCCAAGGCCGGGCCGTGGCTTTCGCCAAACGTGGTTACCGTAAATAATTTGCCAATACTATTGCCAGACATACATAACCTAATATTTATCTGTTGTAGAAACGCTCTGCACCGGCAGAGTCTGTTTAGCTGTTAAGACCGCGCGCGTCAAACAACGCCTGATGCTGCTGCAATTCTTCTTTACTGAAAATAAATACACCGCCGCCACCGCGTTGAAATTCAATCCAGGTGAATTTAATTTCCGGGAACAACTCCTCTAATGCCACCCAGGAATTGCCCACCTCAACAATTAAATGCCCGCCATCATTTAAATGGCCTACCGCTTGCCGCAATAACATACGGGTAAAATCCAGGCCATCTTCACCAGACTCCAGCGCAAGCTTAGGTTCACGCGCAAATTCCGCCGGTAAATTCGCCATCTCCTGTGCATCCACATAGGGTGGATTACTGACAATTAAATCGAATTGCTCGTCAACAAGGTTGGCAAATCCATCCGATAAACACAGGCTGACACGATCCCCCACGTGATGTAATTGAATATTATCCGCCGCCACATCCAAAGCCGCCGCCGATATATCACTAAGCACCACTTCGGCCGTTTCAAACGCCAAGGCGCAGGCGATGCCAATACAACCTGAGCCGGTGCACATATCCAAAATACGCTCGGGGGCTTGCGGTAAATACGGCTCGAAGTATTCCTCAATTTTTTCGCCCAGCGGTGAGCGCGGAATTAACACATCGTGTGTAACTTTAAATTTAAGGCCGGCAAAATAGGCTTCGCCGGTTAAATAGGGTACGGGCATGCGTTCATTAATACGGCGCTGAAATAAACGCGCCAAATGCACGCGCTCGCTATGGGTCAATTTGGCATGGGCAATTTGGCCCAAACGGTCGAAGGGGGTATGTACCGCCGCAAGAGTGAGCGCCACGGCGTCATCCCAAGGATTATCCGTGCCGTGGCCATAAAATAAATTGGCTTCGGTAAAACGGCTGGCGCCAAAACGAACCCAGTCTACAAAGGTCTGCAGCTCTTCTACGGCCTCGTCAAATATATCGCTCATCACAAGCCTCGACAGGTACAAAAGCCGCGCAGTGTACCCGATCTGGCCAGGTAAAGGCAGTTAGGTTGCGTTTTTAGTGAGCTTGAACCTTGCTTTGCCCACAGCGGGCGCAGCGATACAGGGTGACCAGCTTGCCCTGTTTAACATCAAATTGTTTATCCTTTTCCACCACCCACTTGTGGAACCCCTCCCGACAGAGGGTTTTGCCCTTGTGTTTTTGCCAGGCTGTGGGGCGCTTAAACGGGATCACCTCACCCATGCTGTACCGCCTGATAATTAGTGAGCGCCAGTGGCCGCCGATTACACAAAATCCAACTGCGGTTGGCGCTTAAAGGCCTGACACCAGGCCACAAATTCTGCCTCCGCCAGTGGCTTAGCGAAATAATAACCCTGAATATAGTCACAGCCTAATTCCTGTAAAACATGTAATTGATCGGCATTTTCCACGCCTTCGGCGATGAGCTCCACACCAAAATCCCGCGCCAATGAAATTATTCCCTTGGTCATGCGGTACTCAGTTTCATCAGTATGGACCGACTGACAAAAAGAGCGATCTAATTTTACGGTATCAACCTCCAAGCTGCGCAAATAATTTAGCGTTGAATAACCCGCACCAAAATCATCTAAACCTATGCGCACACCTAATTCGCGAATTTCTGCTATGAGCTGCCTGGCCATTATGGGGTCTTCGATTAATACGCCTTCGGTAATTTCCACCATCAATAAATGAGCCGGCAAGCCGGATGTATTGAGAATTTCCTTGATACTCGCCAATAACGCCCGCGAGTGAAAGTGCGCACCGGAGAAATTCACACTGACAGGAATATCCGCAGCCAACTCCTTGCGCCAGCGCATACAGGCCTCACAGGCTTTGCGCAGCACATAATAATCCAAATGGCGAATAAGGCCGTGTTCTTCGGCGTAGCCTAAAAATGTCTGCGGGACTAAATACCCTTCCAGCGGGTGTTGCCAGCGCACCAGGGCCTCGCAACCGTGCAAGCGATGCAAGCGCGCATCCACTTGCGGCTGGAAATAAACCATTAATTCATCGCGCACCATGCCATCGCGCAAGTCGTTTTGCACCAGCATGCGGTACAGCGCTTTTTGCTCCATGTGTGGACTGTAGAGAATAATTTGATTTTTACCGGCGTCTTTAGCGCGATACATCGCAATATCCGCCGCCCGGTTAAGGTCGGATAATTCACGGCCATTTTCGGGGTAAAGCGCAGCGCCAATACTCACGCTCACACGCATCGAACGACCACCCAGCCACATTTCCGAGTGCAGGGTTTGCAATAAATTACCGCCCACCGCTCGCACGTGTTCGGCCTCTTCAACATCCTCCACTAACACTACAAATTCATCGCCGCCCAAGCGGCAAATCATATCTTCACCGCGCAACACGCTGCGCATACGCACAGCAACTTGTTTTAATAATTCATCACCAACATCATGACCAAAACTGTCATTGATGGTTTTAAAGTTATCCAGATCCAATAACAACAACGCAAAACTTTTATTGACGCGTTTAGCGTGCGCCACCGCACGCGGAAATTCTTCCGCTAAAAAGGCGCGATTGGGAAGGCCAGTGAGAATATCGTGCATGGCGCGGTAGCGAAAATCGTCGGCCATTTGTTGCAGCTCTTGCGTGCGCTGGGATACCTGCCCCTCTAACATGGCATCGCGCTGCTGAATCTGGCTGAGCATGCGATCAATGGCGCTGGATAACTGGCCGATTTCATCCTGTGTCTGCAAATTTGAGCGCAAACTATAGTCACCGGATTCAATAATATTTTGCGAGAGTTTTTGCAGTGTTTTTAATGGATCAGAAATAATTTTTTGCGTCAGCCAGCCGATAATAACCGCTAAAACCAAGGCAAAACCAAACGCCATCAGAGCGTAATAACGCAGTTGTTCACCACGGCTTTCCACATCGGAATTACTCACCCAAACGAATACATCGCCGACCGGTAAATTACCCACCGACAATTCACGCTGCACCATGCGCATGGAATAATTATCCGGGTGGAGCGTTGGGAATTGGCTAAAATCGTTGAAGGTTTTAATGTGACCGGGGTAGGTATCAATTAGGCCGCCGTCTTGATCCTGCACCCAAATAGCCGCGATACTGTGGCGGCTTAAACTATGGCGGATGACAACATGAATAGCCGAGCTGTCATCCTGGGCAACCAAAGCAGACAAATTATTGCTCAGCAGTGTCAGCTCAGTATGGGTTTGTTCATCCTTAAGTGCTTTTACCAGCCGAAGATCCTGCACAATAAATCCGAGCAATACACAAAACAACGCAATGGCAGTGGTTACAACACACATCAAGGTCAGTTTTGCGCTGATTTTTAAACGGCGCATCGCAGCTAACACCTTATTTACACTCCACGCATCAAATTGATTAATACCAGCGCTCAAAATCGTGGTTATTTTGCTCTCTCGCGGGCTCACTCTAGGTCTAGACAGGTGAAATCATTCAGGCCGATAACGCCACTCACCTTGCCCGCCCTTGGCGCCGCCGCTGTACTCCCATTACACCGGGGCCAGCGATTCTCCCGGGGAGAATTTAGGTGACAGTAGACCATTGCGGCCCCGTCTGCGCAATGAGTCTGCGGTTAAATTTTGTACATGTGGGTTGGTGCACACAAGCAGCGCTGACTCCGCTAAGTTTCTAACCCAAAAACCTCAGCGGCCCCCGCAACAAGCCTAGCTAGGAGCGCAGAAAATCGTTTCGACGCGAGCGACACGCCGCACGGCGGCTGCGGGATGGATTCCTGAAAATACAGGTTAATTTGCGCTGAAGAAACTAAAGCGAAGAAGGCCCGGCACATAAAACGAAGTGGGCACAGACAACTGGCGGGGAAAACTAACCTGGGTAAAACGATGCACGGCGTCCCTGCCGCTAAATTCTTTGAGGGGCTATGACAACTTAAGTGTCTGCTGCTGAATTTTGGCCTGCCAAATCTTCGGGCCAGTAATATGCACCGACTCACCGCTTGTATCCACCGCAACGGTTACTGGCATATCCTGCACGTCAAATTCATAAATTGCCTCCATTCCCAAGTCGGCAAAAGCGACCACCTCAGCTGCTTTGATGGCCTTAGAGACCAAATAAGCCGCACCGCCAACCGCCATTAAATAAACGGCTTTGTTATCTGCAATTGCAGAAATAGCCGCCGATCCTCGCTCGGATTTACCGATCATGCCAATTAGGCCTGTTTTCTCAAGCACTGTGCGGGTGAATTTATCCATGCGCGTAGCCGTGGTGGGCCCGGCAGGCCCAACTACTTCATCGCGCACCGGATCGACGGGGCCGACGTAATAAATAAATCGATTGGTAAAATCCACCGGTAAGGGTTCACCCTTGGCGATCATATCGGTGAGACGCTTGTGGGCGGCATCTCGGCCCGTGAGAATTTTGCCGGAGAGCAATAAGGTTTCGCCGGTTTTCCAGCTGGCAATATCGGCACGAGTTATGTTGTTAACATTCACGCGCCGCACTGTATCGCCCACTTCCCAGCTGACCTCAGGCCAATCGTCTAAAGAGGGTGGTGTTTGCAGTGCAGGGCCGCTGCCATCAAGCGTGAAATGTGTGTGGCGCGTGGCGGCGCAATTGGGAATGATGGCGATTGCCTTGTTGGCGGCATGGGTTGGGTAGTCTTTAACCTTAATATCCAAAACCGTGGTTAAACCACCCAGGCCCTGGGCGCCAATACCCAGCGCATTAACCTTGTCGAATAATTCCAAACGCAACTGCTCGGCGCGATTGCTCGGCCCGCGCTCGCGCAACTCCTGAATATCTACCGGCTCCAACAAGGCTTCTTTGGCGAGCAACATAGCTTTTTCCGCCGTGCCGCCAATACCTATACCCAACATACCCGGCGGGCACCAACCAGCCCCCATCTGCGGCACAACGGATAACACCCAATCCACCACTGAATCACTGGGGTTGAGCATGGCAAATTTAGCCTTAGCTTCAGAGCCGCCGCCCTTAGCCGCCACGTGAATATCAATGGTATCGCCAGGCACCAGCCGGTAGTGAATCACCGCCGGTGTGTTGTCGCCGGTATTTTTGCGGGCGCCATCGGGATCGGCAAGAATGGAGGCGCGCAAAATATTATCTGGCTGCAAATAAGCCCTGCGCACACCTTCATTAATTATGTCATCAAAACTCATGGTGCCTTCCACCAGCACATTCATACCCATTTCCACAAACACGGTCACTATGCCCGTATCCTGGCAAATGGGCCGGTGGCCCTGAGCACACATACGAGAATTAATCAGAATTTGCGCCATGGCATCTTTTGCGGCGGGGTTTGCTTCGCGCAAATAGGCTTGATGGAGGGCTTGAATAAAGTCGATGGGATGGTAATAGGAGATAAACTGCAAGGCATCAGCCACACTGGCAATGATGTCATCTTGGCGAACTATAGTGGGCATTTGATTTTCTCGGCAGGAAGATTCGGCCGGAATTCTACACGCCCAAGCGCAAGGCTCAAAGTGGCGAGCGGCTAATCAACTGCAGCAGCACTCAATGCGCAGCACTCAGAATATTGGCCTGTTATTGCATTGCTGATTAAGCCTGATAAACGCCTCTGTTCATTGGTATTAACTCGGCGACGAACTAGCTAGTGCTGGTCTATTTCGTCGCCGGATTGGCTGGATTAATTGTGTCCAGATGAAATTGCGCTACCGCGAACCAAAGCCCCATCTGGCAAGGTTACCAGTAGTTGGAAACCCCAAGCCGACATTTTAGGCCGAGCGAAAAGCCTCTAATCCCGTTACAACCCTGGCGTACTCCGCTTGTGCATCGGCAAACACTTCCGCCAAACCCTGTGCGGTTTGCCCCTGCCCTAAGGCCTCAAGCCGCGCCATAATTTCAGCTAATATATTGGCGCCCATATTGCGGCTACTGCCCTTAATGCCGTGCGCTTCGTAATAGATAACTTTAAAATTCAATTCGCTAATTGCGGTTTGCAGCGTATTAAATCGAGACTGGGAATCGGCTATATAGCGGTTGATTAATTCATTAAAATTTTCCGCCAATAATTCACGCAACTCATTGAGCATTTCCGCGTTTAAGGAAGCCTCATCCACCATAGTACTAATCCTCTGCCAGCCATCGAAATTGAGCTTCTACACAATTGCCCGGTGGCAGCACTGTGATCGATTCACACATGCTACGCAACAAAGCGAACCCTCTACCATGATAAATAGGTACACCACCTGGTGTCGCAACGGTTTCATCCGGGCAGAACCCTGCGCCACTATCGCGCACCCGAATTCTTAAAACGCCACCGCCAGGATCGACCTTGTGGCTAAACTCCAAGATAACAAAACAATCCTTGGGCAAATTCTCAAGGCCCTCTTTGCGCAAGCGATAATACTCTGCAAACCCCTGTGGCGACTGTTTAATACTGGATTTTAAGCCCAGCACACCGTGTTCAACGGCATTGTTGTACAGCTCGGATATTACGGTAAATAAAACAGAATTACTTTGGCGCAAGCCCGGCACTTCAGAAGTAATATGCAAGAGTAAAGGCATAGGATCAAAAACGCGCAGAGAACTGGCCTCTAAGCGGAAATCCAGCGACCAATCCTGCAAACAGCCGCGACCGCGCGACCCTTGTTTTTCAACCTCCGCCGCCTCTGCCTCGTCGGGGAAGCGCACCTCAACTAAGGAGACATCATCATCCCGCTCGCCCTCGCCTATGTGGTGCTGAACCTTTTGCAGTATGTCATCAAATATATGTACATTATCGAGTTCCTGCTCTAACAACGCATTTAGCCGCTCCTCGCCGAACATTACCCCTTCGGTATTGCGCGCCTCCTGAATACCATCCGACCAGAGCAATACCCTATCGCCCGGCTCTAATACATAACGCACGGCTTCAGCTTTAAAACTTTGATTGGATAAAATCGCCAGCGGCAAATTACGCGAGGCCAAACGCTCAACTGTTTTACCGCCTGCTCGATAAATTGCCCCATCCGGCAAACCACCACTCCAGACCAACAAACGTTTTTTACGCAAGTTAATATCTAAAAAAGTGGCACAACAAAATAATCCCATCGGCAGAGTTTTATTCAGCTTGCCGTTAATTTCCCGCAAAATTTCTGACATGCCAAATCCTTTATTAACCATGCCATAAAAAATGGATGCCAGCGGCATAGATCCAATCGCTGCGGGCAATCCATGGCCCGTAAAATCGCCTAACAACACCATGAGGCTGCCAGTTGGGCTTATATCCGCTAATAACACATCGCCATTAAATACCGCCATGGGCGACATGTAATAACGAATAATCGAAAGTTTGAGCGAGGAGGTATTAGCAATCCTATCGAAAACCTGTTTAGCAACTGTCTGCTCTTGCAACAAATGCTTGTTATTGCGCTCAATCAGGTTCTTCTGCAGGCTGAGCGTTCTATTCATCACGCGCATGCGGCTAAAAGCTTTGATCTTAGCTTCGATAATAATTTGGTTATAGGGTTTGGATAAGAAATCGTCGCCACCTGCATCCAAGCAGCGCGCTAAAGAGGGGGCATCCACTAAGGATGTAAGAAAAATTACCGGGATAAAGTCCTCCCCGGCGGCCTCCTTAATACTTGATGCCGCTTCCACTCCATCCACATTGGGCATCAATACATCTAAAAAAACCAAATCGGGCTTTTCAGTTAAAAAACGCTCAATCGCCTGCTGGCCATCTTCCGCCAACACCACCCTGTAGCCGAGGCGCTCCAGCATGGTTTGCAGTATGAAACGATCAACCGGGGAGTCGTCGGCAATTAAAACCTTTATCGGCGATTGAGGAATTTCTTTACTCACTGTAACCTCGCGCTAATCCCACCCAGCTACATCGAACGATAAATCGCCTATTTATTGAATCGTAAATAATTTTTCAAAACTAGAAATGGCGAAAATTTTCTTAACTTCGGGCGAACAATTTGAAATAGTAATAGACGCACTTTCTCCGCCCGCATAATCCCGCAATACCAGTAACATTCCCAGCGCAGAACTATCTAAATATTCGGCGCGTTTTAAATCCACATTGAAATGAATCGGGCCATCCCGCACCGCACTTTCATAACATGAGCGAAATTCATCAAGCGAACCTGCATCAAATCGGCCATCAACCGCAATTGTCAGTGTGCGTCCGTCCGAAGAAAGTGATGAGTTTATTGACATAGATTAGTCCTCCACAGATATTTAACCAAACGCTTAAAAAGCCTTCCGCTCTTTAAGAAACTAGATCAAAGCGCTGCACTTAACCAGCCTTTGAGCCAATAGATTCACGCTTACTCCTAAAATAATAAGCAAGTCAACCGCAGCGCACCTCAGACAGTTCAGCCAAAAGGCATACACCTTAAGACCCTCTACTTAAATGATAAACACGCAGTTACAGGCTTAGCTTCTCGTCACTCCCGGCTCATCCCACAGGGCGGCAACTATAACTGGTTTAAATCAACTAAGCATCAGCATCCTGAGGCGGCTTATTAACGTCAGCATAGACCAAACTTACCAACTTAACTGCTCGGGTACAGGAAATAAATTGCGCGCCATAGCGCGCGCAAAAACCATATTGGTTTAGTCCTTGGTTATAGCAAACATAATACTTATAACTAAGCAAGCAATCGGCTGCGATGTGTAGTGACCGGGTATAGGCTGAGCGACAAACTGCCCTTGTGCGTTAAGCCCCCAATAAGGGCCATTATTAGCCTAAAACCTTATCTGCGGCCCACTGAGGGCGGCAAGATGCCGAGAATACGGCCGCTTTAGAGCAAAATTCGGCGGCAGAAAATGTAATATTTCTGCCCACAAGCCGTCTACATTCGACCTCCAAACCTCTCTAGTGGGTATTAACTACGGAAATCGGCTTAATCCCTGAGGTTTATTAACCCGGCACTAAAACCTGTCAGGTTAATAATTATCTTATAAGTATCGCCCCTGCGAGCCGCAGATCCTAGGCTGACAACATCTTTATGAAGATTGGATTGTTAAAAAATAGCAATCTAGGTGAGGCTTGGCTTCTGCCACAATAGGCTAGCCCCAGAGCCGCTGCCCCGCCCATTCAATTGGGCGCCCTCTGCCCAATCAAACTCAAACCAACTGAACCTCCTCCTGCAGTCCTAGAAGTGCCAAGGGCAAAAAATTAAAGAAACTCTAAAATTACCTTGCTGACCCTGGCATCGTTGAATTTGCCAAATAAATGCTCATTTACCGCGTTTAAACTCGGCAATTGCTCCTGCTTTGCTCTCCCTCGATTCACTCCCGATGAAATTCTACCGCCCCCATCCATGGCAATGTCATTAAGTTAAGGATTTTTGCCCTCTGGCGTAGCCCGGATGAAGTGAAACGCAATCCGGGTTTTCATCGAAACACCCCGGATTACGCTGCGCTCCATCCGGGCTACTAAAGTCAATTTAATTGAGGTGGCGACACCAAAATCTTAACTTAATGACATTGCCATCCATGGGATCGTCCTGCATCCATGCTTTTCTTGTGGGAGCGCCCAGCCTTATTTACCCTGTTAAATTAATTGGGCGTCATTGAGTCACAAGAACACTGTAAATGCAAGGAATTAGCGCTACGGTCACATCATTCTAAACACCTCAGCACATTCTACTGCGCGCCTCTAATACTTAAATATGAATACTTCTGGTAAAAATTTGACGTGATTAGAGCTTTCATCGAATTTTTACCAGAATTACTCACATTCAGTCTCTCAGCCGATTTCGCTAGCAGCTTGTTGAAATACTACTTGCTAGTTCTGGGGGCGTTATATTTGGCGAAAAAATCCTCATTTACTGGGTGTAAACTCGGCAATTGCTCTTCGGCTTAGGTTCCTACGTCGCCCTACCTCGATTTCACGCCCGGTGAAATTCTACCCCCATCCATAGGGTCGTCCTGCATCCATGCAATCGTCGGCAATGCAGGATGCCAAAGCCTAATGAGGGAATTTATGAAGTATAAATAGCCGATTGGGCACGAAAATAACGAAGCGAGGGCGCGAAAAATGGATTTCCAGAGGAGCCCTTAGGATTGTTAAGCCGTTTTTGCACATCGGACACGAGAATAGACAGCAGCGGTGGGATGTAAAACGGGCCTAGACTTAGAGCCCCAACATAGGCAGCAGGAACAGAACACTGAGTGTGTAACGGTGAAATACAAAACAGGCTGCCCATGCAGCCTGTTTATTAACCGGCGACACAATAAATTGTCCTGATCTATTGTGTCTTGGTCCTACTAAAACGGACGCAGATAGGTGGCCCCGAATTTTAGCAGGGCTCGCAGTAGTTTAAATCGCCAGGTTAATAACGGCGCACACCACTTATTGCCCGCCTTTTAACTTATTAATTTCGCGATTCACCTGCAGCCGGAAAGCATCGATTGATTCAATAGCATTTTCCGTGTTGCGCACTCGCTCACTAAGATCAGACTCCATTGCCTTAAGGCGTTTTGACAGATCGGCTACTTTGCTGGCCAACTCTTTGCGTGATTCATCGTCGCGACTGGATGAGGATTGCTGAGCCTGCACCAAATCCTGCAGCACTTTTAATTCAGACTGCACATCGCCGACAGCTTGTTTTGATTTGCCTTCAATATCACGCAAAGCGCCTTGTATTTGTTTATTAACCGCTGCGTTATTTTCTTCCAAGGCAGCGGTCGTTTTTGATTTTAATTGGTTTTGCGCATCCCAAAGCTTAGCCACTTCATTTGAATTAGTTTTTAACTTGTCCTGCAACGCAGCCAGGGATTGCTCAGAGGTTTCACCAGTAGAATTCAAGCGTTTTTCTAATTCACTGACCCGCGTTTCAGCTGCCGTAAGTAAGGTTGCTTGCTGCACGGCCTGCTGTTGAAACTGTGTTAACTGCCAATAAAAAAAGGCACCTAAGGCTAAACTGGCTAAGGCGAGCAAAACAGCAAAAGGCGCTAAAGGTGATGAGCCTGTGCTGGTGGGTGCACGCGCGGCTGCGGCAGCAGCGGGCCTAGTATTATTAACGGGTATGCGATTTAAGGGTTCATCTGCTTCTGTACGGCCAGAAAGAGTGGGTTCTCGACGCTCGATCATGCTTCAGCCTTTTAGGTGATGTGCGGATAATCAACAACAATGAAAAAAGGAGGCCATAGCCTCCTTGTGTACAGAGCTTAAAATTAAGCAAAATTTTTGTTTACAAAATCCCAATTAACCAGCGCCCAGAAGGCTTCTAGATATTTAGGTCGTGCATTGCGAAAATCGATGTAGTAGGCGTGCTCCCACAAATCCACTGTCAAAAGCGGTTTTGTAGAGGCGTCGGTTAAAGGCGTTGCGGCGTTGCTGGTATTTACTATCGCCAGGCTACCGTCTGACTTTTTCACCAACCAAGTCCAGGAAGAGCCAAAGTTATTAACCGCAGAGGTATTAAATTGCTCTTTAAATGCCGCGAAAGAACCGAAGGAAGCCACAATTGCATCAGCAATGGCACCGGTAGGTTCACCGCCTGCATTGGGCGCTAAACAATGCCAATAAAATGTGTGGTTCCATATTTGCGCAGCATTATTAAATACACCGCCGCTGGAAGTTTTGACAATTTCTTCTAAGCTCTTACCTTCAAATTCAGAACCGGGCAACAAACCGTTTAGTTTGTCTACATAAGTCTGGTGGTGTTTGCCGTAGTGAAATTCTAAAGTTTCCTCTGAAATATAAGGTGCCAATGCATTTTTGGCATAGGGTAATGCAGGTAATTCAATAGCCATAAGATCATCTTCCAATTTGTGGGAGTTGCGGTAACTAGGGTGATAACACCGAGGGAAAATGCGAGAACCCTGCAGCCCACTCGAAATACCCGCCAGGCGGCACAGCATTGTGTGCATAGACAGCGGATAAATTTGAGAAGCCCGCCATGGGTTGGCCCCAATCTGCGGCCTAAGCTGGCCAATTCAAGGCCTTGTTCACACTTTCAGGCCCAATTCAGGCCGGGCCACCTTACCAGAAGATAGGCCCGCTGACTACGCGCGCGCCTGGTTCAGGGCATTTCGCGCCCCTCATGCAACCTAGCCACAGGCATGCAACCCAGCAACAGGAGTTGCCGCTGAGGATTCGCGGCTTACTGCCGCGCACAAACTGTTAACGCCGCAGTGTATTGGCGGCTAAGCGTCCACTTGCCTAAGGGGCCACCCGCCTGGCCATTGCATCAAGAACCAATAGGCTGACGTTTGTAGCGGGGCTCGCCGAGTACCCAAGCAATGTAAATTTACCTGGCCTAAACACGGCCTCAGGCGGCCGAAGCAGTTGGCGACAGGCGCAGCTGTGCGCCCTTATTAACTCTGCGGTTTAGACCGCATTTATTAACCCGGCACTAAAGGTCGCCGGGTGAATACCAGTCCCTAATCAAATAAAATATTAATCCCAGTCTTAGCAGCCGATCACAAACTACCCTGCTCAGCACCTTGCGATGATTAATCAGACAGATTTTATGTCGAAGCAAACATCGCGATGCCGCATCAAAGACCCACGCACTAACAAAAGCAGCAAACTCACATTTTCTATAGTTTTAGCAGGGTAAAGCAGAAATGCTCAGGACGATTTAACCTGTCGCAAGGTTAATAAATCAATACCTTAAATCATTCTGCTTAGCCGAGTTTGATTTATCATTTTTTATCCACATCGCCGCACCTAATGCTCTCTTATTTACCCGGCAAAAAATAGAGCATCCCGATCTATTGTGTCGTCGTCCCGCTAAAACGGGCGAAGATACGTTACCTCCTTGCTTTTGCGGGCGTCGCGGTAGATTAGGCGGGCGCCGTTGCGGTATCCCTGCCGAATCTATTAACCCAGCACTGAAACCTGCCGGGTTTACACGTGAAAGCATCGCCTCTAATTGCCCCTCTTTAGATTTGTTACTAATAAAACACATGAAAACAAATAGCTAATTTAACCTCACCCCCAAACCGCCCAAAGACTTAACACGTTTAATTAACCATCCGAACAACTGAAAAAGTATAAATAAAGTCAAAATTTAGTCGCAGCCCTATGCCTTTTGTTACTAAAAAAATTCATTCACTATCCTCGCCGCACTATACCTTTACTTCAAAAGCTAATTAAATCCCCGGTAATTTTATTCCGAATCAATATCAGTACCTCTAAAGTCTTATGCTTTATTTTAACTAGAGCACGGCACCCAATAGCACAACGGTGATAAGTGCCACAGGCTCTAATTAACCTAAGCGCCCCGCTGATAATCAATACCAACGCGCTTATTGGCCATTTATTTAGGAGTTAATATGATTGATGTAGTTTTTGAAGCCATTGAACAACACAAATCAACACTGATTGACCATCCTTTTTGTCAGAACTTACGTTCGAGCGCGAACCATCATCGCGAGGCGTACAGTTTTGTGCCGCATATGGCATTTTTTGTCTTGGGGTTTAAAGACATGTTAAAAAATCTACAGGTTGCCAACCCTAAAGATGCTGTAGATCACATGCTAAACCATCACTGCCACGAAGATAGCGACCATTGGCAATGGTTTTTACAAGACTTAAAAACGCTTAAATTAGATGTAGACAAGTGGGGTGGTGATATAGGTAGTGCTTTGGCATTAATTTGGTCGGATTTTGATTTTCCCGTGCGCAATCAGGTGTATCGTGTCATGCACCATTTATTTCAATGCCGCAGCACCCATGAAAAACTCATACTAGTGGAATGCCTAGAAGCCGCTTTTGCTGCGTTTGTTGTCAATCTTAATTATTTAACCCAGCGCTCAGGCCACTTTAAAACCCTTAAGTATTTTGGCGAGCATCACTTCACCGAGGAATCCTCCCACGCCATGGGTAGCTGGTTAAATGAGGGCGGTAAATTACCCGTCACGCCAGATAAGGCCCATCGATTGCGTACGGACACCATGCTGGCCATGGTGGATGACATTTTTGCAGGTTTTAATCAAGTATTTACCATTTGGGAAAAGGCCTGGATCGAAGAGACCATCTCGGAAGCAGCCTAACACCACGCCGCCTGCACAGCGCAACAAACGCTTTGCAGGCTATTTACAACGCTGTGATTAAATGTGCAACGCGCTTATGCTTCTATTTATTAACACGGCGACACATTAAAATCTATTTTATCGCTGGTTTAATAGGCAATCGCTGGTTAATTCCAGGTGTTGCTTTGCTTCAAAACCATTCCGGGCGTGTATGGAGCTTGCGCTGGAGCCTTGAGAGGCACTCGGTTATTCTCGAAAACAGATAAAACCTGGCATTAATCAGAGCGTGTATTTAACGCGGCGGTATTTATTCGTCGTCATCGCTGGGGGTAATGTGTGTTACCACCGGACGTTCAGGAGGGGAATAGGCGGTTTTTTCCAGTTTGCTCACCGCCAGCCGCTGTAAGTCGCGGCTGTTTAATAGCGCTTTGGTGTCCACTTGTGCATCGCGATCCAGCCAGTGTTTTAACAGCTCGTCGCCGCTATAAACCATATGTAAATAACTTTGTTGCGTTTTGGTGTACTGGCTTTTGTACAGCAAAAAAATGGCTCGCTCACTAATGTCTTTGCGCGTAAGCGCCCAGGTATAAACCTGCGCATCCTGACCTATGGAATTAACATTCATAGGTTGGCCCAGTTGTTTTAATACCCAGGGTTTGCTGGCCGATTGTTGCTCTAAACGACTAAATAATTGTTGCGGAACACGCCCTTCAGCATCGGCAAATTGAGTGTGATGATCGCTCGTATAAAGAGTGCAGCCACTTAAACACTGCGCCGCCAGAAGTGTACACACCCAACGCATTACACTAGCTCCGAGCTAAAACGCGGTTGTTTTCCCTGCTTGCGAATTAATTCCATAAGCTGAGCTTCGGAGCGAGAAATGCCGCAACTGGCGGATACAGTCGCCGCATCCAAACCGCGATCAAACATTTGCATCGCTTGGGTGTAGCTAAAATCTTCTGCCGCTGCAGGTTCACCGCGAGCGCTGCTCGCCGCTTTTAAACCGTGTTCAAGGGATAAAATGCGCTGCCCCATGCCGATAGCAATCGAGTTTTGCATGGCAATGGATTTTTCCATAGCTTCCATTTGTACTTGGCAGCGGGTAATTTCTTTATTTAATTGTTGCTGTTTTTTAACAAAAAGAACCGTTAGTGCGCCCAGCGCACTTAAGCCACTTAAGATTAAAAGACCGCTGACCCAAGGGTCCATAATCATCTCCAGCTGTTAGTGCCGGGTTAATAGGTGCAGGATGGATGCTGCAACGGCGGCTTAATCCGCCGCGAGCCCCGCTAAAACAAGCGGGATCGCGCATCTTCGCCCGTTGTTGCGCGCGGGGTTAACAGGTTAAAACGCGCCTATTTCGCCCCACTCTTCATCGGTAATTAGTTTATTCAGTTCAATTAGAATTAATAATTCGTTGTTTTTGTGGCAAACGCCCTGGATAAATTTCGCGCTTTCTTCGTTGCCCACGTTCGGCGCGCTCTCTACTTCGCTTTGGCGCAGGTACACCACTTCTGCCACGCTATCCACCAAAATGCCCACAACGTGTTTTTCCGCCTCGATAATCACAATGCGGGTATTGTCTGTCATGTCGCCTGGCTCTAAACCAAAGCGGTGGCGTGTATCTATAACCGTTACTACGTTACCGCGCAAATTAATAATGCCTAGTACATAGGAAGGCGCACCCGGTACCGGCGCTATTTCCGTGTAGCGCAAGACTTCCTGCACTTGCATCACATTAACGCCGTAGGTCTCTCCAGCCAGGTGAAAAGTCACCCACTGTAAAATAGGATCGTCACTGGTTTTGCTTTTACTCAAACTTGCGCTGACGTTGGTCGCCATAAAATCCTCTTGCCTGGCGGCACATAAAAATTCAAAAAATCCTCTTTAACTATAGTCGAGGGCGCAGGCTGCGCCAGTGTGGTTAGGCGCCGGTTGGCGCGGCTAACATCTGGCTTATAACGTCCACATCCAACAGTGCGCACATGTGTGATTTGACCGTGCCGAGCAGCCAGGGGCGCTTGCTGCGCTCCCCCCGCCAAACCACATCGTCGCAGGCTAGGCTCACCGGCTGCGCCACGCGATTAACTGCCAGGGCCAATTGCCAGGGCTGCCCGCAGGCGGGCTCGGTGGCGAGGGAAACCACAAATTGCACCTGTTCCATGCAGGCGGCGTCGTAGCGCTCAGGCATTACCAGCAGTGCAGTATTAATCACCCGCAGAGGGCCACGCGCTGTACTGAGGGTGCCTAAAAATAAAGGCCCCTGCCCCGGCAAATGAGAAAAGCCGTCTTGCACCCGAAAAATATGCCCCAGTACCACTAACGGGATAGCAAGCGTCAAACCAGCCACATCCACTAACAGAGTATCGAAGGTTTTAGTTGCCCAAGCGGGCTTGCCTGCGGGCAAGGGCGGTGTTTGAACGAGCGCTTGGGCGGGGGCAATGGTCGGCTCGCTGGCCGGTTCCACCTCGGCCTTTACATCAGGCGCCAAAACAGGTGCCGGGGCCTGCCAGCCGGAGTTGAGTAACTGCTGCAACTGCAGGCGGGCCGGTTCGGTAAGGGTGGTTTCGGCTGCCGCCTGCCGGGGCGAGGGCCTAGGCTGAGGCCTGGCAGGCGCAGTTGGAGTGTTAGCTGTCGGCGTTACAAGGGGTGTATGCGGTACATCTTTAGGCGGTGCAGGAGCCTCGGCCGCAGTGGTATCACTCGGCATTTGGCTGTCACCTGCATCAACGGCGGGCGCGAACAGATCCGTCAAATATTGGCCGATTAAATCCTCGGCGCGGTTGGCCATGCTGTACTCGCCTGTGCGCGCAGAGTTTTCAGCTCTTTTTGCGGCAATAAATAGCCCAATAGGCTGCGGTAGCTATCAATCCCCTGCGATTCTTCTGCGACTAGGTGCGGCGGCAGGCCCATTTTGCTGGCATCGCGCAGGCGAGTATCAATGGGAATGCGGCCCGGCCACACAGCATCGCCATAGGTGTGGCGCAGAGTTCTAAGGCTCGTCACCGAGGCGCTGGTGCGCCGGTCGTAGAGGGTGGGCACCATTAAATAAGGCATTTGGCTGCTGCGGGAGCGGTTGATCATATTGAGGGCATTGAGCATACGCTCGGTGCCCTTAAGGGCTAAAAATTCCGTCTGCACCGGCATAATTAATAAATCACAGGCGGCCAGGGCGTTCACCATCAATACACCCAGCGCAGGCGGGCAGTCGATAAGCGCCAGGTCAAAGTCATCGGCAATTAAATCCAGGCTTTTTTTAATTACCAGCCCCATACCCTCAGGGCCTATGGCTTGGCGCTCCAAAGTGGCAAGGCCCATGGAGGCAGGCAATAAACAGAGGTTTTTAAACGGCGTGTTGATAATGAGCTGGCCGATAAAATCCGCCGACAGCTGTTTGCGCTCGTGAAACAGGCTTAGGCTGCTGGCCGAGGTTTGGTCTGGGTTCAATTTAAAATAACTGCTTAAGGACCCTTGCGGGTCTAAATCCACCATCAACACCCGCAGCCCCAATTCAGCGGCCAAACCGCCCAGGGCCACACAGGTTGTGGTTTTGCCAATACCGCCCTTTTGATTGGCGAAGGTCCACACACGCATAGCATCACCTGCTTTTTTATTCTCCTTAAACCATAGCCTGCCGTTTGCAAAGGATGGGGAATTTTTAAGTTCTAAGCAGGGGATGGGTTTGAAGCTATTTTTAACCCGGCGACATTTAGTGCCGGGTTAATAAGTGCTACATGGATGCAGCACCGGCGTCCTAAGGCGCCGCGAGCCCCGCTAAAACAAGCAGATCCGTGTATCTGCGCCCGTTTTAGCGGGGCGAAGACAAAATAGATCAGGACGATCTATTTTGTCGCCGGGTTAATAGCTCGGCGCGCCGTACACAGCCTTCTTTCCAAGCCATCAAGGCCTAGGCATACTGCTGCGCACGCACATGGGTATAAATTCCTTGCGCTGCCTTTTGCCTATGTGCGCTGCCCTCTGCCTATGAGCGCTTGGGCGCCCACAGGGTTGCTCAACATTCGCAACTAACATCCAGCCATTCACGTTTACGGACTTCCGCCATGATTAAATCCCGTGCCGCCATCGCCTTTGCTCCCGGCTCTCCCCTTACTATTGCCGAAGTGGACGTAGCACCACCCAAAGCCGGTGAAGTTTTAGTGAAAATTATCGCCAGCGGCGTGTGCCACACAGACGCCTATACACTATCGGGCAGCGACCCCGAAGGCCTATTCCCGGCGATTTTGGGCCACGAGGGCGGCGGCATAGTGGTTGAAGTGGGCGCAGGCGTCACTTCGGTGGCCGTAGGGGACCATGTAATTCCCCTCTACACCCCCGAGTGTGGCGAATGTAAATTTTGTTTATCTGGCAAAACCAACCTCTGCCAAAAAATCCGCGCCACCCAGGGCAAGGGCCTAATGCCCGACGGCACCAGCCGTTTTTCCCTCGACGGCAAACCCATTTTTCACTACATGGGCTGCTCTACCTTTTCTGAATACACCGTGCTGCCGGAAATTTCCCTCGCCAAAGTCAATAAAGCCGCCCCATTAAAAGAAGTGTGCTTGCTTGGCTGCGGTGTAACCACCGGCATGGGTGCGGTACTCAATACCGCCAAAGTAAAACCCGGCGATACAGTGGCGATTTTTGGTCTGGGCGGTATTGGCTTATCCGCCATTATTGGCGCCACCATGGCCAAAGCCGGGCGCATTATTGCCATCGATATTAACGAGCGTAAATTCGATTTAGCCCGCAAACTCGGCGCCACCGATTGCATTAACCCCAGCCTCTACGACAAGCCTATTCAAGAGGTAATTGTGGATTTAACCGATGGCGGCGTGGATTTTTCCTTTGAATGCATCGGCAATGTGAATGTTATGCGCTCAGCTTTAGAGTGTTGCCACAAGGGCTGGGGTGAATCGGTTATTATTGGTGTGGCAGGCGCTGGCCAAGAAATTAGCACCCGCCCTTTTCAATTAGTGACGGGCCGCGTCTGGCGCGGCACCGCCTTTGGCGGCGTAAAAGGCCGCAGCCAATTGCCGGGGATTGTGGAGCAATACCTGCGCGGGGATTTTAAATTGGATGATTTTATTACCCACACCATGGGGCTGAATGACATTAATAAGGCGTTTGATTTAATGCACTCCGGCGAAAGTATTCGCAGTGTAATTCACTTTGATCTGTAATTTTCGCCTCTACTCGGGTTGGCTAAACAGCCGATAAATCTCATTGCTCTGAATTTAAAAGAAGGCGTAGGGGCGACCCTTGTGGTCACCCGCCTCTGCTCCTAACCCGACTACTCGTAATTGCCATGACGGCACGGGCACCCACAAGGGGTGCCCCTACGCAGAACAATTAATAACAGCAGAGTTTTAAATTGGCACTACACGCCCCCTCATCAACTCCGCATAATTTTTAGGTTAACGCTATGAGCCTTAATTTAGTTTCACAAAATAAAAGCTGCGGCGGTTGGCACAAACAATTTAGCCACACTTCCAGCGCATTAAATTGCACCATGCGGTTTGCTATTTATTTACCGCCGCAAGCGCAAACCCAGACATTACCCGTGGTGTATTGGCTTTCGGGCCTTACCTGCACGGATGAAAATTTTATGCAAAAAGCTGGAGCCCAGCGGGTGGCCGCCGAATTGGGTTTAATTATTGTGGCGCCGGACACCAGCCCCAGAGGCGAAGGCGTGCCGGACGATAACGAGGGCAAATACGATTTGGGCCTGGGCGCGGGTTTTTACCTCAACGCTCGCCAAGCCCCCTGGCAACAGCATTATCAAATGCAAACCTACATCACCGAAGAACTGCCGGATTTAATTAATCAACACTTCGCCACCACCGGCAAAGCCGCCCTCAGCGGCCACTCCATGGGCGGCCACGGCGCCCTCACGTTGGGCTTTAAAAACCCGCAACTCTACAGCGCCATCAGTGCCTTTAGCCCCATTTGCAACCCCATCAATTGCCCCTGGGGGCAAAAGGCGTTTAGCGCTTATTTAGGCAAGGATAAAACCCTCTGGGCGGAACACGACGCCAGTGAACTGCTTAAAAAATTAAATCAATTACCGCCTATGCTGATCGATCAAGGCAGTGAGGATGGATTTTTAGCCGAACAATTAAAACCGCAGGCGTTGTTGGACGCGGCGGCAGAAAAAGGTTTTGCTTTAAATCTGCGCATGCAGCCGGGCTATGACCATAGTTATTATTTTATTGCCAGTTTTATTGAGGAGCATTTGCGGTTTTTGCGCGAACACCTGTAAAACTCTAGTTTTTGCCCTCCCTTCCCCACTCAATATTATTGGCTTAAGGCGAGCCTGTAGGGGCAACCCTTGTGGTTGCCCAGTTTCCCCTCTGCCGCCGATCAGAATCAGCCTTTGAGTCGGGGGCGCCCCTACGGCTATTTTCAGCGGGAGCATCCTCAACTTAATGGCATTACCTCCCCGCCACCTATGCTAAACTCCGCGCCTTTTTTATTCTGGCGAGCTTTAGCGCGCGACGGTTTTGGGTAACACACTATGGCAAATAAAGTAGCAGTCATCATGGGCTCTAAGAGCGATTGGAGCACCATGCAAGCGGCGGTAGAAGTCTTAGAGCAGATGGGCGTTGAGTGCACCGCCGAGGTAGTATCCGCCCATCGCACGCCGCAAAAACTCAGCGAATTTGCCGAATCAGCGGTGGCCAATGGCTATGCGGTGATTATCGCCGGGGCCGGTGGCGCTGCCCATTTGCCCGGCATGGTGGCGGCCCATACGCGCCTGCCGGTACTGGGTGTACCGGTGCAAAGCAAAGCCTTAAGCGGCGTGGACAGCCTCTACTCCATAGTGCAAATGCCCAAAGGCGTGGCCGTAGGCACCCTCGCTATAGGGACTGCCGGGGCGTTTAATGCCGGGCTGTTGGCCTGCCAAATTCTGGCCCTTAAGGACCCAACGCTTGCCGCTAAAATCGAGCAATTCCGCACAGAACAAACACAAGCGGTGTTGGATAACCCCGATCCGCGTGATCAAGCTTAAGAAGGGGCCACCATGAAGCCGCGAATCTGGGTATTAGGAGCAGGCCAATTAGGTGCCATGCTCAAACATGCCGGCATGCCTTTAGGCCTTGAGGTGTGCCCGGTGGATATAGATGAAACCGCAGCGCCCAGCCTTGAGGCCTGCGATTGGGTAACCGCCGAGCGCGAACTCTGGCCACAGACCCTCGCCACCCAAACCCTCGCCGCCCACGGGAATTTTGTTAATAAAGATGTGTTTGGCCGCCTGGCCGATCGCAAAACCCAAAAAGAACTGATCGATTCCCTCGGTATTAAAACCGCCCCCTGGCGTTTGGTGGCCGATGGCATTAGCGCGGCTCAACTGCGCGCTGAACTCGGCGATAAGGTGCTGTTAAAACGCCGCACCGGCGGTTATGACGGGCGCGGCCAACACTGGTTGCGCAGCGCCGCTGATGCAGTACCCGATGACTGGCAGGGCGAGGCCATTGCCGAGCAGGCGATTAATTTTGCAGAAGAAGTCTCCTTGGTGGGTGTGCGCAACCGCCAGGGTGAATGTGTGTTTTACCCCCTCACCCGCAATCTGCATTTGGACGGCATTCTCTACGCCTCAATTGCGCCCTTGGCCCGTTTACACGCTCTGCAAGCGCAAGCGCAGCAGATGCTCGGGCGTATTTTAACGGCGCTTAATTATGTGGGCGTAATGGCCATGGAAGCCTTCCGCGTGGGCGATGAATTATTAATTAATGAATTAGCGCCGCGCGTACACAATTCCGGCCACTGGAGCCAAGCCGGTGCCAGCATCAGCCAATTTGAATACCATTTGCGAGCCATAGCTGATTTAGCCACACCCGCCCCGCAAATTACCGGCCAGAGCGTGATGATTAATTTAATTGGCACCGACTACCAAAAAGAATGGCTCGCCCTACCCTGCGCGCGCACTTATTGGTACGGCAAAGAGGTAAAACCGGGCCGCAAAGTGGGGCATATTAATGTGTGCAGCCATGAGCACAGCGAGATTGTGACTACGCTTAAGCACCTGGAACAACTGCTGCCACCCCAGTACTACAGCACCGCCATTGATTGGTGTTTAGAAGAGTTAGCCAGGTAGTCGACCAATTTATTAACCCGGCGGCTTTTTAGTGCCGGGTTAATAGCTAACCCAAAATAAATCTATTTATGGCTGGCTATTTAAAATAACCGCACAGGAATCCCCGCCTTATCCATCGCCTGTTTACATTCCTCCGGCGTAATACTGGTGAAATGAAAAATGCTGCTGGCCGCCACCGCGTGGGCGCCCTGCTGAATAATGTCTACACAGTCCGATGCCTGCTTAACACCACCGCAATAAATATAGGGGATGTGCACCCTATCTTTAATTAACTGCAGCAGCGCTAAATCTGGCCCCTGCATGGTGCCCTCAACCGCCACACTGGTAATTAAAATCTCCCCTGCACCTAAGTGCTGCACCTCCTCTAACCAATCACACAAGGCTAATTGGCCTGGGGCAATTTTAGTATTGTGCACATAGGCCACGCCCTGCTGCCAAACCACATCCACCGATACCACAATACACTGGCGGCCAAATTGCTCGGCAGCCTGTTTAATTAATTGTGGTTGTAGAAGTGCTTGGGTATTGAGACAAATTTTATCAGCGCCTGCCAATAGGGTCTGGCGAATATCCTCTAATGATTGAATACCGCCGCCGATGGTGAGCGGCATAAAACAATCCTCGGTAATATCGCGAATAGTCCATAAATCGATGGTGCGGTTTTGGATGTGGGCGTCTATATCCAGAATAATCAGCTCATCCACATTACGTGTGTTGTAGGTGCGCACCACTTGAATAGGGTTACCCAAATTGCGCCGCACGCCAAATTGGCGGGTTTTTAATACCGAAAACCCATCAATTAAAATCACGGGAATAACACGGGTGCGCAACATAAATCATCCAAACTGCAAAAAATTACGCAACAATAAAAGCCCTAATTGCTGGCTTTTTTCCGGGTGAAATTGCACGGCATAACGCCTTCCGGCCTGCACCGCCGCCACAAAAGAATGGCCATAGGTGCAATAGGCCGCCGCCTGCTGCACTGGCACCTGGGTAAACGCAAAGCTGTGAGTAAAATAAAAACACGGCTGCGCGGGCATATTAAAAAATAATGGGCAGTCGTTGACGGGGGTAATATCGTTCCAGCCCACATGGGGTAGCGGTAATGGCACCGGCAATAAACCCACCTCGCCATCCACCCAACCCAAGCCAGGGTTAACGCCGTGTTCAGCGCCGCTGCGGGCAAATAATTGCATACCCACACAAATACCTAACAGAGGTTTATCGCCCACCAGATTATTTAACGCCGCTGCGCCACCGCGCGCCACCATAGCCTGAGAAGCCGCAGCAAAACTCCCCACGCCAGGCAAAATATAATGGGTCGCATCGTTTAGCAGGGCGTAATCCTGCTGCACAAACACCTCAGCCCCCAAGGATTTAAGGGCTTTTTCAACACTGTTTATATTGCCTATCCCCAAATCAATAATAGCGATGCGCGCATGAGGCATTGGCGGGGGCAGCGGTTCGCTCACACTATTTCCTTAAGCAGTAGCAATATTTATCGGGGCCAAAATTTACGCACCAGGTCTCCCTGTGCATCCTTCTGCAATTTTCCTGTAGCAGGATCCCGCGCAAAAATGGCTTTGTTGGTAAATTGATCCAGCGTAGCTAAAAATTCCACCTCAGTAATATTTAAGCGCCGCAAAAAATCCGGCACGTATTTCCAGGGGATTTTGCCTTCGTCAGTAGCATGTAGCGCCTCTATAGCTTGTGCGCGGCTCATACGGCCTGCGCGAATTTCAATACAGAGCTGATCGGTAGCGCGGCCGTAACCGAATTTAATAAACTTCATATAGTCGTGCAGGCCGCCGATCCATTTGCAATCGAGGTTTTCAAAATCATTAAACGCGCCCTCCACTAAACCATCGGGGTTGCGGTGCCAGCCCCGCGCTTCACACACCTCTAAATTGCGCTGGGTATCCCACTTTTCATAATGGCCTAAAAATAATCCCGTCACGCCCACCGTGCGAATTTCATCATCGCTAGGATATAAAAAGGTTTTAATATCATTTAGGTTAACGCCATCGTGCACCACATCGCTGATGCGGTAACCGCACATTTGAAATTCCTCCAACCAACTGCGATCCAAATAGGGGTTGTCGCGCCGACTGGCTGGGCCGCCGTACTCAAACTGGGAATTCTCGCCCCAAATTAACAGCGGAATTTGGTACTGCACCGCCACGCGAATAGGCGCAGTAAAAATACCTATGTGCTCCGGCCAACAACAATCCCCAAGTTTAAAAAAACCAATACGCTGTAATTGGGCATAGGATTTACGGTTGTGGGAGACCTGAATTAAATCAAAACCCTGCTCGCGCAAAAAATCTAAATTCTGCCGCCCAACGTCCGTTAACTCACAGGGTGTAAAGGTGACACAGAGCGGGTTCATGCCGTAGGTTTCTTTCATAGTGATGGCCTGATAACAGGAATCCTTACCACCACTGACAGGAATAATGCAGTCATACCAACTGCCATCACCACGGTATTGCTGCAAAATAGATTCAAATTCTTGACGCCGCGCAGGCCAATCTATGGCGCTGTGTTTTCGTTTTGCGGAACGGCAGGCATCACAAATCCCATCCTCGAATACCTGCTCAGGACGGGTGGAGGGCATAATACATTCACTACAATAAAGCATGGTGCGATCGCCTGACAAAAAATTGACAAACATATACTTAAGGCTCAAGGAGCAAGACGGGTGCCAGGCTGTAATAAACACTCGGCCATTCGAGTGCAGGCTGTGGCGCTTAGCATAATGGGGTGAGCGTGCGCTCTAGATGAATGGAAAATATCTGGTATTAACCCCGCGCCACAGAAGATCGGAACAATCTATCCTGGCGCGGGGCTAATCAGGAGGCTCAAGCAGAGCCGTTAATTATTACTGGCGGTAAAGGGTAAGGATTTAAATAAATTATCCAAATATTTACCTGAGCCACTCATGCCATTGAGAATTGATTCCATAGCCCTAAACTGCCTGCTCATACGTGTTTCAAATGCAGAGATACGACGGTCTAAATCTTTTTGATCGTCTTTAAAAGAATCCAGCTGGCTATTTAATTCCGTCTTGCGGTTATCCAATAATCCTTTGCTTAGGAGAAATTTATCCACCAGCGAAGTCAACTCGCCACCAAAACCCTTAGTGTAAGTGACCGTAGCGCTGGTGGCGTTTTCGCCGACAATTAAATTTAACCCTTCCGATTTAGCGCCTAATTCCGGCCGCAGCACATTGGCAAAACCAAATGCCGCCACACCATCAATGGTTCCCGCCACATCAACACCCGAGGTGCCTTTGGCAACACTTAAGCCTAAATCCGCCGCTGTGTCTGCATGTACTTCTGTGAGCTCCACGGTGGAATTAGTGCCGAAACGCGTGGAGGTAAGTTTAATTGCGCCGCCGGACATATCCGCAGTAAGCGTAATGCCCGCAGCCAACAAATTGGCATCGGAATTAATGGAAGTTTGCAGCTGGCTTACCAGCGCATTAGCATCGGTGTAGTTTTTATCCGCTGGCAATGTAATGGAGTTCGACTCAACACCATTGACTTTTATTTTGAACTGGTAGGTTTTACCCGTGGAATCTAATGGGAAACTACCAGCCAAGGCAGCACCTGTGTAAAAACCCTGTTTGGGTGGCGTAGTGACTACAACATTATAAGAGCCGGGTTCAGTTTGTTTGCCGAAGGAGTTAACGCTAATAGCGCTGTTGGAACTGCGTGTATCCGGCGCAAATAAACGCTGCACATCGGCATAATTATTTTCAAAGGCTTTTTTAAAATCAGTCTCGTTGATTTTTAATGAGCCGTCGGATATTTCCGTGCGAATACCCACATTGGTTAGTGCGGTCATATTAGCGCCACTTAAACCGGGAATCGCCGCAGCGATTACAGATTTAACACTAGAAAGCACCGATTTACCCAAGGAGTCACCGGCTAAAGAGCCGTATTTTTGCTTTTCCTGGTCAAAGGCAAAAGCCGGTTTAACGGCGCCGAGAAAGGTGTTGTAAGCATCCACAAAAGCGCGCACTTTTTCCTCGGCAAAGGCTTTATCATCACTAATAGTGACAGACACCACTTTGCCGGGGTCAGCCTTACTTAACTGAAAGGTAAAACCTTCCACCACATCATCAATTTTGTTTTTATCACGCGTCAAACTTAAGCCATTCACCGTAAAAGCGGCATCTTGGCCTTTTTGGTCTTCACCCATTTGTTTGGTTGTTTCATCAAAAGCAAAGCGCGATAAACCGGTATTATCTGTATTGGAAGGCGTGCCGCCATCTTCACTCACACCAATCCTTAATTGATTATTCTGGCCGGAAGATGCCGTGAGCGCTAAACGATAACCCGTGCCATCTTTCACCACCGCAGCCTGCACACCAAATGCCGCTTTATTAATTGCATCGCGCAGCCCTTGCAAGGTGTTATTCGAGCTATCAATCGTCACGCTGGCACCGGTTTTAGTGCCATCTAAGGTGAAATTGGTGGAACCTGAATCCCAGCTGCCCAGTTCAAACGTGAGTGTGCCCGTGCCGACGGCATCAGAAAGAGAAGAAAATTTGGTGCTGGAAAGCGACTGCGATTTAGCAATCTGCGTGACATCAAATGCATAGGTGCCCGAGGCAACTTTGGTGTCGAGCTTAACGGGGGTAAATGCTTCGCTGGGTGTGTAACTGGCGCTTTTGCTAAAAAAACCTTCTTTATCGGTAAGCGCCGTAGCGGCCGTTTTTAATGCCGTTAAGGAACTGGAAATCAAACCAAAATCAGAAATTTGTGTCTCGGCTTTAAGTTTTTTAGCGTCTATACGCGCTTGAGGGCCAGCTTGCTCAATTTCTTTGAGCTGCTTAATAATATTGGCAGAATCCACACCGGAACCTGCCCCCAGTGATTTGACAATATTGTTGTCAATCATAATACCCTCTCATATCACTAACACTCGGTGAGCGCTAGCAATCTAACCCGTACAACCGAAGCTTAATAAAAAGCATGTTTTAAGTGTTTTTAGCTCCCTTTTATAACAACCAAGTGAATAATCGGCTTCAGCTATCCGCCAGGCTTGGTGAAGCCTGCAGTAAAGCTGCGACACACGCTTACCCGTGACAATTCAAGAACCTCAATACCGGCAACCCATTGCCGCCCAGGGCAAATTCTTGCCCTGACAGCCTAGGCTTTGTCTATTTATCGGCCAATAATGGCCGATATTTAGCCGGTGGCATTAAATAAATTCACTTCGCCCTGCTCTTTCACTTTTCTTGCCAACTCCAGAAATATTTCTTCAGGAATTTGCCGAATCAAATCGCCGGACTCGGAATCCACCACCTTAACCACGGTACGGCCCAAATCTTTATCCACGCTAAACTGCAATTCACGCTTTACGTTCTGCACAAAGTCTTTCATGGTGCCCAAGGCATCATTAAGCTGTTTGCTCTTGTGCTCATCGGCGCCTGCAGATGGATTTGAACGGATCACAGCGTCGCGCTCAGCTGCGGTAGTTGCGACAAAACTTTTGTCGACTACTTTCCGGCTTGAATCTGACTTTGCCACCGACGATGAAAGCGCCACTGACGGCCCGGATCTCACTTGGCTTACTTCATTCATATAAAACCTCCGTAACGCCAAAAACCGGGGAGAAAATCCCCGGTGTTATTCGAGAATTGAAAGCGCCTATTTAATAATAGACGCTTTAATTCATTAATCACCCTACTATCGTAGGAGTGACAACACTTGTTGCGGTTTTGCATTTGCTTGTGCCAGCATGGCTTGTGAGGCCTGAGCTAATACTTGTGAGCGACTTAGATTGGCACTTTCTGCCGCGAAGTCCGCATCAGTAATGCGCGAACGTGCAGCCGAGGTGTTTTCCGATACGTTCATCAAGTTCGACACGGTAAAATCAAGCCGGTTGTTCACCGCACCGAGTTGAGAGCGAATGTCGTTCACGGTGTTTAAAGCATTATCAATTACTTTTAATGCTTTGGATGCATTAGCCGCTGTATCAATACTAATGGACGATATTGATTGACCGAAGGAACCACCGCTGAGGTTATTGGTTTCTTTTAAGCCTAAACGCGCTGCATCCGAGTCATTGCTCAACTCAACACTAATGGGATTACCATTAACACTTTCCAACTTTAAGGCCGCACGGGACTGATAAGACATGGTTGCGGCGCTGGCAATGGTAGTAGTTGTGGTAACAAATGTACCGCCAGAGTCCACTATAGATTGCTGAATACTTTGCAAACCAGTTGAAGTCCCTAAAAGGTTTACCGCCGCACTTTGCACAATGCCGATTGTGATGGCACCACGGTCTGACTCCAGAATAATATTGCGGCCAGCAACACGCGCTGTTACACCAGACTCTTCCTTAAAGGTATTAATCGCAGTGGCAATATCGGTGTTGGTTGCACTTACGGCCAAAGAAAGGTCATAAATATTACCGTTCAGCGAGATATTATCTAAGGTGTTGGTGACATTGGATGCCACATACCCAGTAAAATCAATGGTGATAGACGATACTGCTTTTGCTGTTACACCGGTTTGGTCAGCAACCTTATTAATGTTGTCTATTTTGCCTTGCAGCGTGTCAGTATCCGTATCATCGATAACCACACCATTGATGGTCAGCTCACCCACCGATAAAGCTTCATGGGCACCGTTAGAGTTATTCTCAATGGCAGCCCCAACTAAGGTGCCTGCTTCGCGAATTTCTCTAAAGCCTAAGCGATCTAATTTATCCAATGTACCGGTAGCGCCGCGTTCAATGGTGATTGGATCGCCGTTATCAGACGTCAACACAATACGGCCACGGTCTGAGGTATCGCCTATACCGGTATTACCTGCTGCACCTACGGCGAGGGTTTGTGCATCTTTGGCCATCAAGTGCAATAAACCCTGATCGTCAATAGTGGCGCTAATAGCACCGCCAGATACAGAATTCACCTTGTCAGCAAATTCCTGCAGATTTTTAGTATCGGCAATATTAAATACCGAGGTATTACCATTTAATTTGGTGAGTGTGATGGTGGTGCCTGCGCTGTCCGCAACACCTGTACCTACGTTGGAGGCGTTTAATTCCACCACCATAGAGGCGGTAACGCCATTGACGTTGGCATTAATTTTATTTAACAAATCTTCAACTGTGTCGGTGCTGCCGACAAAATCGGTGTCTTTAATGACCGACTGACCGTTAATCAACAGGTCGCCATTGGTTAATGAAATTTGCGAATCAAACGTTGCAGCAACTTCATCACCCATCAAATCGGAACTTAATGAACCCATGCCGAGGGTTTTAGCATCCACGGCTTGCAATTTCATTTCAATTGTTTGGCCAGCTTGAGTACCTACTTGCAATTCAACTTTCTTCAATGAGCCGTCAAGAATATTTTGGCCGTTAAATGAAGTTGCTTTAGCAATACGATCTAATTCTTTGGTGAGCTGTTTAACCTCAGCATCCAAAGTGGAGCGGTCGGCATCGCTATAAATACCGTTCGCTGATTGCACCGCCAGCTCGCGCATACGCTGCAAAATATTGGTACTTTCGCCCAAGGCGCCTTCAGCGGTTTGAATCAGCGACACACCGTCGTTCGCGTTGCGCACTGCCTGATCGAGGCCGCGAATTTGCGAAGTTTGACGGTTAGAAATTGCAAGGCCTGCCGCGTCATCCTTTGCTGAGTTGATTCTCATACCAGATGACAAGCGGGTCATTGCTTTGTCCATCTCAGCACCGGCTTTCACCATCTGACGCTGAGCATTAATTGACGATACGTTGGTATTAATAAACAGTGGCATAGAGCCTCCTAACACGTTGGTCTTGAGATTGCGACCAAGCCTTAGCGCCAGCGGCAATCAGAAAGCTCAGTAGTTGAGCGCTTCTACCCATCCTATCGGCCAGCCCCAAAATATCTTTAGTACTTTTCTACTAAAAACATAATCCTCTCGCCTAATCCATATTGCTTACAGCAGAAAAACCTAAAAATAGTGCTAATAGATATTTTGGCTATAAAAACCAGCCCAGGGGCTCCTGTATTAACTCGGCGGGTTTGAGTGCCGGGTTAATAGGCACAGTTTTGAGTATCGCCCCACAATCTGTTGGGGCCTACTTGTGCAGTTTTACCCAGTGGCACTGGAAGTTCGGCAGGATTATTTACCCAGTGGGCGACACGGGGCCAACTATACTCAAGCAGTATTATTAACCCGGCGGGTTTTAGTAGCGGGTGAATACATGGGCTCGCGGCTGGGTTTTTGCCAATACTTATTGAGCAAAGGCTTCTTGGGTTAATGCATGGCAAGCCAATATTTTGACTTTTACACAGAGCCAGGATTTTTATGTCAATGATTGATCACTACACATTAATAGGACGTTTTACACAGGGATTTTTCAGATTGGAAACGCCTAGCCTGAGAATACCTATTGGTAGCTCAATTTAAATGCGGCCAAACAATTTACACGACGGTTGAACCATACTTCTTCAACCGGCAGGCTTTTATATCGCGTTATCAACCCCGTACGTTTTATTAGAGCAGGGTTAATAACCAGAGCGGCGGTTTAACTGCCACTAGCCAAGCTAAAATTAGGCGATCCAGGCATCTGCGCCGGTTTTGGCAGGACACATTTTGTGTCGCCAGGTAATAAATAAGTACTTTTGATTAACACATAGGCCTAATTATTATGCTTTTGCCGCCGAACGCAGCGCCTCTACCGCAGGATGTGCAACAGCTACAGCACATGTTGCAGGCTGAAACCGAGCAAAAAGAACGCGCACTTGCCAAGGTCGTCATGCTGGAGGCAGAAATTAGCGCGCTTAAAACAGCGCTTGCCACGCACAGCGCAATACCTGTCGAGGCTGAGGTTGATAATGCAGAATTTAACGGCCAATTAATTATGGTGGTGGATGATCAAACACTTAATCTGGATCTTATCGAAGCGCTGCTCGAAGACTGTAATTTAAATCTCGTCTGTAAATCCTCGGCCGCAGACGCTCTGGCATTTATTAAAACCTCCATGCCGGATCTTATATTGATGGATATTCAAATGCCCGTTATGGATGGCTACACAGCTACAGCCCAAATTCGCGCTCAGCAGGCCGATAAACAGCCAGTTATTCTCGCCATGACCGCCAATAACAGCGAAGAAGACACCCATAAAAGCTTAGCCGCGGGTATGCAGGGCCATTTATGTAAACCCATTGATGCAACCCTATTAATTAATCAATTGTTTTTTTGGCTGCAACAACAGCCTGCCCGCGATCCGTCAGCCACCGCTCTCAATTCGTCAGCGGCACATGTAGAAACCGGCGAATTACCCGGTATTGATTTAGCCGCAGCTTTAGCACGCCTGCGCGGTAACCGCGCATTATTGGAAGAGGTATTAATCTCTTTTGCCGACAAAGCCGCCCTGATTATTCCCGAATTACGCACGGCGATAGACGGGGCTGACAGTGAGGCAGCCACGCGTATTTTGCATCGCCTAAAAGGCACCGCCGCCAATTTAAGTGCCGTCAAGGTCGCCCCTTTAGCGGCCAAGCTTGAAACTCAATCTAAGCAGGGCCAGCTCCCCAGCGAAGAAGAATTAACTGTTTTAGACACGCATATTAAGCAGCTGATCACCACTGCACAGCGTATACACGCAGGCTCTGCGCCGAGTACAGAGGCACATGAATTCGCACAGCAAACCAACCCAGCCGCGATTAAACAGTGCCTTGAGTCTATTCGCACCCACTTAAATAGCGATCTGGGCCAAGCAGAAGATGCCGTGCAGAGGCTGTTACAGCTTTGCCAAAACACCGCCTGGATGGCAGCGGCTAATCAGCTGCGCACACTGTTTTATCAATTTAATTTGCGTGCAGTACACGATTTAATTACCAATGGCTTTGAGCAAGAATCCCCATGAGCAGTCAAACCAAAATCCTAATTGTTGATGATTCCCCCGAGGATATTCGGCTGTTAATGAACGAATTGAAAAGTGAGTTTCAAATCACCGCCGCGACTACGGCGGATGACGCCCTGCAGATTATCTCCGAGACACTGCCGGATATAGTGTTGATGGACGTCAATATGCCTGGCACAGACGGTTATACCGCCTGTGCGATACTAAAAGATTCGCCCGAAACGGCGGGTATTGATGTGATATTTTTATCCAGCAACGACTCCACTGAAGAAGTTTTAAAAGGCTTTAATGCGGGCGCCAGCGATTATTTAGTGAAGCCCTACGCACCTTTAATTTTAATGTCGAAAATTAAAGCCTGTATTGCTCGCCGCAAGGATCTGCAGAAGTTAGCCGAGGCAGCTCAATATGCCGGCGCTGTAGCCATGAGCGCCATGAGTGATACCGGTGATTTAGGCACCATTGTTAATTTTTTGCGCTCAAGTTTTGCCATTAAAACTACCGATCACCTCTGCCAAGAAATTTGCACGGCCTTAGCGGCTTTTGGTTTAAATGCCTGCGCCTACATTTATTTACAAGAGGGCGGCGTGTTTGGCGGCACGGATGGCGCGCCGAGCGAACTGGAAATGAATTTAATCAAGCGTATTATCAGCAGCCCCGAACCCATCATCACCATAGGCAACCGGCTTTTATTGATTAAACCGGGTGTGGTTTTATTAATTAAAAACCTGCCCGAACAGCCGGAAAAGGCCGCCCGCATTAAAGACCATCTAATGATTTTGCTAGAAGGCATTATCGCTAAGGTTGTTAGCCTTAACAGCCAAACCAAACTTAATCAATTGCTCAGCAGCAATATCAACCGGGTGATAAAAGATGCCGAACGCGCATTGGTGGATATTCGCATCAATCAAGAAGCCCACAAAAAACAAAGCATCGACATAATGGAAAAAATGGTCGCCGAAGTGGAGGCGTCTTTTTTTAATTTGGGGCTTACGGATCAGCAGGAGGAACAGCTATTGGAAATCATGACCAATGCGGTCTCAGAATCCCTCAGCCACTTTGAAGTGGGGCTGGAGATCGACAATAAAATTAGCAGTATTATTGAGTCTCTCGCCACTGTTTCCAGTGACGCACAGAGCCAGCATTAATCCGGTGAATTAATGAAATGCATGGCAAAAAAAATGGCCCATAGGGCCAAAAAAAGGTGCTCTGGTTAAATCGGATATCGGCAGGCTCAAAACCCTCGCAGGCATAGCGCCTGCGAGGCAGCGGCCAAGTATACTCCTGTACTTTTGAAATCAGGCCAATTCCCGCTTAAGCTGAGTTTGTTTCGACTTAAAACTGATCCATCAGCGCCAATAATTCCTGCGTTTTAGCCTGCATAAGCGCTTCATCCGCACGCGCTTCCACATTTAACCGCGCCAAGGGTTCCGTACTGGAGCTGCGCATATTAAAGCGCCACTGCGGGAAGGCCATCGACAACCCATCCACATGCTCAATGCTCACAGCCTCAGCGGCAAAATGCGCCTCCACAGTGGCTAACATCTCCCGCGTGTTGCGCACCGTGCGGTTAATTTCGCCGGAGCAGGGAAACTTGTGGATACGCTCTTGCACCAGGGCCGATAGCGGCAGATTTTTTTGCTGCATTAATTCCAACACCAACAACCAGGGGATGGTGCCGTTATCACAATAGGCAAAGGTTTTAAAATAGTGGTGCGCGCTCATTTCACCGCCGTAGACGGCATCTTCTAAACGCATACGCTCTTTAATAAACGCATGGCCGGTTTTGCTTTGAACCGGCACGCCGCCCGCTTGGCTCACCACATCTACCGTATTCCAGGTTAAACGCGGGTCGTGGACAATTTTGGCGCCGGGGTGTTTGGCTAAAAACGCTTCGGCCAACAGGCCCACCAGGTAATAACCTTCAACAAAATTGCCTTTTTCATCGAAGAAAAAACAGCGGTCAAAATCGCCATCCCAGGCAATGCCAACAGCAGCGCCGTGCTCAAGCACCGCCTGTGCCGTTACGCCCTGATTTTCCGGCAATAATGGATTGGGAATACCGTTGGGGAAGTTGCCATCGGGCGTGTGGTGAATTTTGATAAATTCAAATGGCAGATGCGCCTGCAAGGCATCCACTACCGCACCCGCGCCACCATTACCGGCATTTACCACCACCTTCATGGGTTTAAGGGCTTGGGTATTCACATAGGTGAGCAGATGATCCACGTAGGTTGCACGCACATCGCGCTGCTCAACCAGGCCTTTGCGGGAAGAGGCTTTAAACTGACCGGATTCCGCCAAGGCTTTAATATCCAATAAACCTGTATCCCCCGAGATAGGTTTGGAGCCCTCCCGCACCAGCTTCATGCCGTTGTAATCCATGGGGTTGTGGCTGGCTGTCACACATATGCCGCCATCTACCTCTAGGGCAAAGGTAGCGAAATAAACTTCTTCGGTGCCGCACTGGCCGATGTGAATCACATCCGCGCCCGCATCAGTCATGCCGCGCACTAGAGCGTCAGTTAGCCCAGGGCTGGTCAACCGAATATCGTGGCCCACCACCAGACGCTTAGCATTTAAATATTCAGCGAAGGCGCGGCCCACTCGGTAGGCCACATCGTCGTTGAGTTCATCGGGTACGCGGCCACGAATATCATAGGCTTTGAAACAGCTTATTTTCATCGCGCTTATTTCACGTTGTAAATGTTCTTGTACACGAAGGAGGTAGCATCCACAAAACCATCCACACTGCCACAATCAAAGCGCTTACCTTTGAATTTGTAGCCAATTACACAGCCTTTTTGCGCCTGAGTGAGCAGCGCATCGGTCAATTGAATTTCACCGCCTTTGCCGGGCTTAGTTTGTTCAATAATTTCAAAAATATCCGGCGTTAATATGTAGCGGCCAATAATGGCGAGGTTGCTGGGGGCATCTTCTTTTTTGGGTTTTTCCACCATGGTGTTAATTTGGAAAATACCGTTTTTAATTTGCTCACCGCCAATCACACCAAATTTATGAATTTGATCATCGGGCACTTCTTGAATGGCGACTATGCTGCAGCGGAATTGTTTGAACAGGCCTACCATTTGCGCCAACACGCCGTCCGGCTCGCCGTCTTTTACACACAGGTCATCCGACAACACGACGGCAAAAGGCTCATCGCCCACTAGGCGGCGGCTATTTAAAATAGCATCGCCCAGGCCGCGCATTTCACGCTGGCGGGTGAATGAAAACGTACATTTGGCCATTACTTCGCGGATGGAGGTTAAATAGGCTTCTTTGTCAGTGCCAGCAATTTGATGCTCAAGCTCGTAGCTCACGTCAAAGTGGTCTTCAATCGCGCGCTTACCGCGCCCGGTGACAAAACCGATTTCCGTTAAACCGGCTTCTAAGGCTTCTTCTACACCGTATTGCACCAGAGGTTTATTCACCACTGGGAGCATTTCTTTCGGCATGGATTTAGTAGCGGGCAGAAAACGAGTACCGTAACCGGCCACGGGGAAAATACATTTCTTGATCATAAGGAGCCCTTACAACATGGTTAACAATTAAAAGAAAGAAGAGTGGTGCGCATAGGGTATAAATAAGGTGCGCGAATATAGCACAGCCTCTGGATTATCCCCACCCGGCGAAGACTAGACATCACGGGGTTTGCAGGTAGAATGGCAGGCCTTTTCGCCAGGCCCTCGCTTTATAGGGTCATTCGTCTAACTGTTTAGAGCCCTTTATGCACTCATTTGAGCCCAAAGCCTTTTATACCCGCGAGGAACTTATCACCTGCGGCAACGGCCAGATGTTCGGCCCTGGCAACGCGCAGCTGCCGGTTCCCAACATGCTGATGCTAGACCGCATCGCGCATATCAGCCAGGTGGGCGGGGAATTCGGCAAGGGTGAAATTGTGGCCGAACTGGATATCAACCCGGAATTATGGTTTTTCCAGTGCCACTTCCCCGGTGATCCAGTTATGCCGGGCTGTTTGGGCCTTGATGCCATGTGGCAATTGGTGGGTTTTTTCCTCGCCTGGAAAGGCAACCCAGGGCGCGGGCGCGCGTTAGGCGCAGGCGAAGTAAAATTCACCGGCCAGATTCTGCCAACCGCCAAGCAGGTGACCTACCATATCAATCTTAAGCGGGTCATTGAGCGCAAGTTAATCATGGGCATAGCCGATGGGAGGGTGTCTGTGGATGGCAAGGATATTTATTTTGCCAAAGACCTGCGCGTAGGCCTGTTCGGCAATACCGATTCTTTTTAGCACCATCTAATCCAGTCTAGTTAAGCCAAAAGGCAAGAGGACAGATATGAAACGCGTTGTAATTACAGGCATGGGTATTGTTTCCTGTATTGGTCATGATCTGGCAACCGTATTGAGCGCCCTGCGCAACGGCACTTCAGGCATACGCTTTAACCCCTCCTACGCTGAGCAGGGTTTTAGAAGCCTGGTATCCGGTTCCATCGATTTGGATCTTGCTGAGCATATCGACCGCAAACAATTGCGTTTTATGGGCGACGCAGCAGCCTTTGCTTATATCGCCATGCAGCGCGCTATTGAGCATTCAGGCCTCAGCCCTGAACAGGTCTCCAACGAGCGCGCCGGTATCATCATGGGTTCCGGCGGCGCCTCCACCGCGAATGTTGTGGAATCTGCGGACATTATTCGCTCCAAGGGTGTTAAACGGGTCGGCCCCTACCGCGTCACCCAAACCATGGGCTCCACCGCCTCGGCTTGCCTGGCCACACCGTTTAAAATTAAAGGCATCAACTATTCGATTTCCTCCGCCTGCGCCACCAGCGCCCACTGCATCGGCAACGCCATGGAGTTGATTCAATTGGGTAAACAGGATGTGGTATTTGCAGGCGGCGGCGAAGAAGAACACTGGACGCTAACCGGTCTCTTCGATGCTATGGGCGCCCTGTCCACCAAATACAACGAGACCCCAAGCGCGGCCTCTCGCGCCTACGATGCCAACCGCGACGGTTTTGTTATCGCAGGCGGCGGCGGTTGCTTAGTAGTGGAATCTCTCGATCACGCCCTCGCTCGTGGCGCTACTATCTATGCTGAGCTGACCGGCTACGGCGCCACCTCCGATGGGTACGACATGGTAGCCCCCTCCGGCGAAGGTGCCGCCCGCTGTATGCGCCAGGCGATGGCCATGACTGACAGCAGCCCCATCGACTACATCAACTCCCACGGCACCAGTACGCCAGTAGGCGATCTAGCCGAGTTGCGTGCGGTAAAAGAAGTATTCGGTGCAGGTACTGTGCCCGCCATCAGCTCCACCAAGTCCTTAACCGGCCACTCCCTCGGCGCCACAGGGGTACAAGAGGCCATTTACAGCATCCTGATGATGCAGCACAACTTTGTTGCCGGTTCAGCCAATATCGAGACGCTTGACCCAGAGGCAGAGAACATGTCGATTGTGCTCAAATCGCGGGAAGCGGTGTTGAACAAGGTGATGTCCAACAGCTTCGGTTTTGGTGGCACCAACGCCACGCTGATTTTCCAACGCTACTAGGTTTACAAAACCTCAGCTGCCCTGCCCTAAGGAGCCGCCTCCGACTGCGGCTCTGGGTTGGGCAGCGCTAATTCCAGTTGCCTGCGCTCATCGATCCAGCGCTGTACCAAGGCCTTCACACCCAGGCGCCAGGAGCGCATTTGCACACCAAACGCGTCGGTTAGGCGCCTGCCGCCTAATACACTCGGTGATTCGCTCAACACACCCAAGCCCTTTACCACGTCCAAACGCGCCGTTGGCAGATTCTCTTTTTTCAGCTGACGTACCAAATGGTCGGCAAATTCCGCTTCAAAACAGGGTTCTGCCGAACGCAGATGCATAATCCCCCAATTCTCAGCGCCACAGGCAATTTGTTGCACCATGGCGATCACCACCCGACAGGCTTCTTTCATACATACAGGATCAAGCCGTGTGGTTTCCGACACGCTCACCAGTGGCTCGCTACTCAGCCGCGCCAGCAGCTCCCCAAACCAGTCGCCAGCACGCAAATCCGCTAACAGAGGAAGACGCAAAATAAGTGTTTTGTCAGCGGCCAGTGCGCGCTGTTCGGCCTCAAACAACGCCAGTGCGCGTGGGTTGCCAGCTGCGGGTGTATCCTGCTCGGCAAAACCCAGGCTGCTGCTGGCACCGGCAAAAACCTCGCAACTGGAGATATGAATCACAGGCAGCGCGCCCACTAAAGGCCCGTCAGCCTCGTTGTCAGGCGATAGCCCAGCATAAGCTCGGCTATCCACCCGCAGGCCGGGTTCGGCCGCAGCCTGCGCATTGGCACCCGCCTCAGCGCCAGGCAACACAACCGAAAAGGTGTGGTGCTCCAGCTCACGCAGCAACGCCTTGGCAAACGGCGAATCCACTTCGGTCAAGACTATCTTGAAGGCCAAACAACACCTACCTTAAACAATTGTAAGGATCCGATTTTACTGACTCTGCGTAGGATACCAACAGACCCAAAGAGCCCATGATGAAAATAATTGTTTGGTTTAACCAGGATTTGCGCTTAACCGACCACCCTGCGCTCAGCGCCGCGCTCAAAGATGGCGAGCGTGTGTATTGTGTTTACCTATTTGACCCCGCCAATACTGAAGGTCCTCAAGGCGCCGCCCGCTGGTGGTTGCACCATAGCCTCAGCCGCCTCGCTCAGGATCTGGCAGCCAAGGGCGGCCAATTAATTCTGCGCCGAGGCAACAGTGCTGAAGCGTTAGTTGCATTGAGCGACGAGCTGGGCGCACAGGCCATTTACATGACCCGCAGCTACGAGCCATACCTCAGCCAGCAGCAGAGTCACCTGTACCAACAAATGGCCAGCCGAGGCGGCAGCGCCAAGCGGTATGCCGGTTTTCTCCTGCTGGAGCCCGATACAATCCTCAACAAACAAGCCAAACCCTTCCAAGTATTTACTCCCTTCTACCGCCACTGCCGTGCGCTCATTGATTCCAATCGCAAACCAACCGCCAAACCCCGCTACGCCCAACTCGCCCAGCCGCCCGCAGGCCTTGCCAGCGACACGCTGAAGGACTGGCAGCTACTGCCAACACAACCCAATTGGGCGGGGGAATTTGCCGACCACTTCACCCCCGGTGAGGCGGGCGCCCAGGCGACTCTTCAAGAGGCCTTGAACTCCGTAGTGCAAGACTACGCCGAGCAGCGGGATTTTCCCGCTCAACTGGGCACCAGCCGCCTCTCAGCCCATCTGCATTTTGGCGAGATCAGCCCCCGGCAGGTATTACAGGGGGCCATCAATCACTGTGGGGACGAGAGCGCCGCGCCGTTTACTCGGCAATTATTCTGGCGGGAATTTAATTATTACCTGCTGCATCACTACCCTCATATGCGCACAAGCGCCTTTAAAAGCAAATTTGCCCCCTTCCCATGGCGGCACAACCCGCAGTACTTAAAAGCCTGGCAAGAAGGCAAAACTGGCTACCCCATAGTAGATGCAGGCATGCGCCAATTGTGGCGCTCTGGCTGGATGCACAACCGCGTGCGGATGATTTGCGCCTCGTTTTTAACCAAACACTTGCAAATACCGTGGCAGAGCGGCGAAGAATGGTTTTGGGATACTTTGTTGGATGCTGATAAAGCCAATAATATCGGCGGCTGGCAATGGGTGGCAGGTTGCGGCGCCGATGCGGCGCCCTATTTCCGCATTTTTAATCCCATAGTGCAGGGCGAAAAATTTGATCCTCTCGGTGATTACGTGCGCACTTGGGTGCCGGAATTAGCCCGCCTGCCACCGGCGTTTATCCACAAACCCTGGCAGGCTCCGACGGGTCTGCTCGCCCAATGCGGGATACAACTTGGCACTGATTACCCGCACCCCTTGGTTAATCATGAAGAAGCGCGTGAGATAGCGTTAAATGCCTACAAGATGATTCAGTAGTTTTTAAGGCGCAATTATTAACCCGGCGACATTTAGTGCCGGGTTAATAATTGTGGCATGGATGCCGCAACGGCGGCTTTTGCCGCCGCGAGCCTCGCTAAAACAAGCAGATCCACGTATCTGCACAGATTTAGCAAGGCGAAGACAAAATAGATCAGGACGATCTATTTTGTCGCCGGGTTAATAATACGCTTCATATAGGTGGATAAAATTCCTCCCAAGCGCCTCTTGTTAATAAGTATTTTTAGAATTCCATAAGCACATACGTGCTCGTTCGTGCTGTGTGAATAGCCACAGGCTCCATACCCGCAGCTATTCACCCAAGAGGGTTTTGAAAAAAGCACACTGCAGACTTAATTAGAGTTTCCTTAACTCATATTTTTGCATCTACTCTTATCCAACGACGCACGCGCACGAACAAAGCCGCGCCGATTCGGCTCCAAAACAAAAAAATACCGCTATACAAGCCCAAAGCCAAACAAATCAAACCCACCCCCATCAATTCGCGCAGCGAAAGTGCCTCATCTAATGCAGCAAAGCCAATCAGCAGCGCTAACATAGGACTTAACAGCGTTAATAAACCCGTCGCCGCCAGCGAACAATGGCGCAAGACATAAAAATACAACGTATGGCCAAGGCACGAACCCGCCACGACCAAATAAACCACTCCGATTTGTGATTTAAATTGCCAAACAACTGGCAGTGTGCGATCAAACACAGCCCAATAAACAACAAATATAGGTGCAGCAATTAATAATGTGCCCGTCGATTGACGCAGAGGTTCAATTTCAACACCAATTGATTTCACCCAAATAGAACTGAGCGCCCAAAACGCGGCCGCCACTAACACACCAAATACTGCACCTAATGCCTGCCATGATGCCTGCATTTGCTGCGCATTTATCATCACCAACCCTATCAAAGCCACACCCAACGCAACCCACTGAGTTCGGCTAATAGCCCGCGACGGCAACCAAAACCAAGCAAACACACCCAAAAACAAAGGGAAAAAGCCCAGCAAAATAGAAATTAAACCGGAGGGAATATACTGCGCACTCCAATACACAATCAGCATATTGGGAAACAATCCTAGCGCTCCAGCACAAAAGGCCTGCCAGTCTTTTGTGCTGTGAATTAAGCGTTTTTTCTGCACCACCAAAATAGTAGCGCACAGCACTAAAGCCAGCACCATGCGCAGAGTAATGGCGGCACTAAAACTTAAACTGCTATTACTCCATTTAATACCCAACGGAGTGGTGGCCCAAATGAATAACACGGCGCAATAGGCGCTGATCAACTGCATACTCTCTCCTTGCCGAGCGTCCGCGCAAAAAAAAGCCGCAGACTCTGCTGCGGCTTTAGTAATAAAAATAAACTTACCTAAGCCTACAGCGCACCTTACGGGCAGCGTGCCACACCGCTACACGCGCACGCACAATAATTGCCACCACCGGTAGAGACCGGCTGGCAATTACGCGCAACGCTGCTGTAGTGTGTAAAGGCATAAGTAATTTGTCGGTGAAATTAAATTCAATTACAGTGTCGGGCAATTAATTCCCAAGGTCAACACCCCATGCAGATATTTCTCGTCGGCGGCGCTGTGCGCGATCAATTATTAGGCCTGCCTGTACATGAAAAAGATTGGGTTGTGGTGGGAGCGTCCGCCGATGAATTATTGGCGCAAGGCTTTAAAGCCGTCGGCAAAGACTTCCCGGTATTTTTACACCCGCACACACAAGAGGAATATGCCCTCGCGCGGCAAGAACGTAAAACAGCCCCCGGTTATGCAGGGTTTAGTTTTAATACCCACAGCGGCGTCAGTTTGGCAGAGGATTTATTGCGCCGTGATTTAACCATTAACGCCATGGCTCAAGATGACCAGGGCACAATTATCGACCCCTATGGCGGCCAACAGGATTTACAGCGGCGTTTATTGCGCCACGTCTCGCCAGCCTTTAGCGAAGACCCGGTGCGCATTTTACGTATCGCCCGCTTCAGCGCGCGCTATCACCATTTAGGCTTTGAGATTGCGCAGGAAACCTGGCAATTAATGCGGGAGATGGTGACCGCAGGCGAGGTAGATCATTTAGTGCCTGAGCGAGTCTGGAAAGAAACCTCCCGCGCGCTCCACGAACCTAACCCGACAGTTTATTTTCAGGTGCTGCGCGACTGCGGCGCTTTAGCGCGCTTAATGCCGGAGTTGAATGCCCTATTTGGCATACCACAGCGCCCTGAATACCACCCGGAAGTTGATACTGGCCTGCACAGCCTAATGGTGCTCAGCCAGGCCTGTTTATTAAGCGACAGTACCGCTGTGCGCTTTGCCAGTTTGATCCACGATTTGGGCAAGGCCCTCACCCCGACCGATATTTTGCCTCGCCACCACGGCCACGAGCAGGCGGGCTTGGCCCCGATAAAATCCCTCGCTAAGCGCCTGGCGCTACCTAAGGATATATTGGAATTGGCACTGCTATGCGCGGAATATCACACCCACTGCCACAGAGCAATGGAGCTTACTGCACAAACGTTGTTAAAAATGTTTTTGCGCATGGATGCTTTTCGCCGCCCCGAGCGGCTGGAGCAATTTTGTTTATGCTGCGAAGCCGACGCACGGGGCCGCACTGGTTTTGAAACGCGCGCCTATCCACAGGCCGATTATATTCGTGGCGCCTTCCAATGCTGTCAGACGATTGACGTTGAGGCATTAATGGCGCAGGGTTTTGCGCATGCAGCTCTAGGCCAGGCAATTCACGCTCAGCGCATCAAAGCCCTAAATGAATTTAAAAATATTAATTCATAATTTTTATACATCGCAGACATAAGAGCGGCAATAAGACCCTAGCCGCTTGGCAAGCAGCTTGTTGAAATACGTTGGCGGCGGCTTAGACCGCCGGATCAACAAAAGCGCAGCGTCACGAGTTTTTTTGACTTGGCGCAACTTGTTTTTTTCTCCATTGCCCACACTTACTTACGCAAGCGGTAAATCAGTTAATAAAACACTGATATGGGCCGCCTAGGTGTTCTCACACAGCTTTAATGGCCAATTCAGCAAACCGGCTATTATTTTCCATCAGCTGATGAGAACTTCATATAAGGAAGTTTTGATTAATGAGTATTTTCGGCAAGCATCCCGGCGGACAGCGCGTTCGCACCGCAGTTCCACGGACACACACAAGCGCTTGTAACGACACTTATTAATCATAACCTCTTAACCAACAACACACTGCACCAATGGCACTTTCACAACCATTGTTGTTAATTATTTTATTGAGGAGAAAACGCTATGAGTTTAATACCACGCAACACACTCAACGAAATAGAACATCTCTTTGATCACACCTGGCTACCATTTCGTTACGACGGCGGGCGGTTTGGCGCTTTGGCACCCAGGGTGGATCTTAAAGAAAAAGACGATAGTTTTGAGATCACCTTGGAACTGCCGGGCGTGAAAAAAGAAAATCTCGCTATTACTCTGCACGCTGGGGTGCTGCGCATCGAAGCGGAAAGCAAGCAAGAAACCGTGGAAAAAAACGATAAAATTCTGCGCCAGGAGCGCCACTACGGAAAATATGTGCGCAGTTTTGAACTCGGCCCACAGGTGCAAGATAGCGATATTTCAGCCAGTTTCGAAAACGGCATTCTCACGTTAGTTGCGCCCAAACACAAAGAAATACAGCCCGCCACCCGGCGTATTGAAGTTAAATAAGCCTAAAATCGTATGGGCCCACGCCGAGGAGCAGTTGCCAAGTTTGCACGCAGTAAAAGAGTATTTTTCTGGTGGCGCCGAGTACACGCTCAACGACACTAGAGCGAGTAAGGTAATTTTCCATGGGTTCCCTAGGATAACCACATCCTGTTCACACACGCCTCGCCAAGAATATTGGCGAGGCATTTTTTATTGTGTTTTAACGATCGGTTGGCAGAGCGCCGCACAATTAGTTAACCAACACACGCCTATAATCCATCCGCTGGCAAATACCAGTTTTGTCTCCGGCAAAATTGCGCCAATGATCGGCAAAACTGCTGCCAGTTTCCACGTGGTGTGTGTCTGGGTATAAATCCGCTAAGGGGGCTAAGACATGGGCGTAGCGCAGAATATCCGCCCTGGGTAAGGTGCCCGCTACCGAGACACCTTGGTAATTGCCGTACATTAAAATATCGATATCAATGCAGCGGTCAGCCCACTTTTGTGCCTGGGGTGGGCGCCCCACTATCAACTCAATGCGGCGCAAGGTGTCTTTTAATAACTCAAGCGTCAAATCGGTTTTAATACCGGCCACTAAATTCCAAAAATTAGCGCCGGTAAAGCCTACCGGCTGAGTTTCATAGATGGGCGAGAATTCACAATCAACAAATTGACGACGCAACAGCTCTAGCGCTTGGGTTAAATGCAGTCGCGGTTCGATATTGCTGCCCAGCCCTAAGATAACCCGCTGCACCTATGCCCCCCGCGTGCGCTCAATACTGACACCCAGGGTGCGCGCCGCCGGTATGGCGCCGGGTTTATAAAGGGTTAAACGCACGCGAGGGGTGTTAAATGCACGCAATAAATTTTGCGCTAAATGCTCGGCCAGGCGCTCAATTAATTGGCAGTTAAATGTCTTCGCCCACACCTGCAGGCTCGCGGCCACGGCAGAATAATCCAGGGCGCAGGCTAAATCGTCGGTTTGGGCGGCAAGGCTTATATCCCAGGCTAAATCCACATCCAAAAACAACCGCTGCTCAATGGCCTGCTCCCAGGCGAATACACCTATACAGGTATCTAAGGGTAAGTCGCGAATAAAAATCCAGTCCATACACTAGGCCAAGTTGGGTAATTCATGGAGGGGCCAACGCGGCGTCACCTCAACGGCCAGGCCCGACTGCGCGCCGCGCAACAGGCGCTGGCAGCCGGCGTAGGCGATCATGGCGCCGTTGTCGGTGCAAAACTCATGGCGTGCGTAGAATACTTCAGCGCCTATTTTGCCCAGCGCCGTGTGCAATTTTTCCCGCAAGCGGCTATTGGCCGATACGCCACCGGCAATAACCAAGCGCTTTAAACCTGTACCCTCTAGTGCCCGGCGCGATTTGATCACCAATGTATCCACCACAGCCTCCTCAAAGGCAGCGGCTATATCGGCGCAGGTCTGATCATCGGGCAGACCATCGGCCAAGGTGTGTTGCTCGATGGTATTGAGCGTAAAGGTTTTTAAGCCGCTGAAACTAAAATCCAACCCTGGCCTGTCGGTCATAGGGCGCGGGAATTTAAAGCGCGCCCGGTCGCCCTGTTGCGCCAAACGCGCCAGATGCGGGCCGCCAGGGTAAGGTAAATCCATCATCTTAGCGGCCTTATCAAAAGCCTCACCCGCTGCATCATCTAATGACTCCCCCAGCAAAACGTAATCACCCAGGCCACCAACCTTGATCAATTGGGTATGGCCGCCCGAAACCAAAAGCGCTACGAAGGGAAATTGCGGTGGATTTTCTTCTAAACAGGGCGCTAATAAATGCCCCTCTAAATGGTGCACACCTAAGGCAGGTACATTCCAGGCATAAGCGAGGGCGCGCCCCATACAGGCACCCACCAATAAAGCACCGATTAATCCAGGCCCCGCCGTATAAGCAACACCACTGATACTGCTCGCCTCACACTTCGCTGCCGCGAGCACTTCGCGCACCATGGGCACTAGTTTGCGCACATGATCGCGCGAGGCGAGTTCAGGGACTACACCGCCGTACTCACTGTGCAGGCTAATTTGTGAATAGAGTTTGTGCGCCAGCAGCCCCTGCTCAGAATCGTACAGGGCCACGCCGGTTTCATCGCAGGAGGTTTCAATACCCAATACGCGCATGAACAGACCTAGGTTATGAGAAAACGCGCCATGGTAGGCTCCCAGCCCCGCCTCGCCAAGCACTTATCTACAGCTTGCACCAGGGATTCGCCATCAACTGCCACAAAGCGGTGGATTCACCAAAAATTTAACTTGCGATGGGGCACCCTGAGGTTTAGAATCCGGCACCCTCAAATACCGGTGGCACTTCGCTACCTCAGTCAAATCCCAAACAGGTAGCTCTATGCCTTCAGTAAAACTCAAAGAAAACGAACCTTTTGATATCGCCCTGCGCCGCTTTAAGCGCTCATGTGAAAAAGCCGGTGTTCTGGCTGAAGTTCGCCGCCGCGAGTTCTACGAAAAACCCACCACTGTGCGCAAGCGCAAAGCCGCTGCCGCTGTTAAGCGTCACGCTAAAAAGGTAACTCGCGAGTCTCGCAAGTTTACCCGTATGTATTAATCGCCAGGTGTTTACCTGGTGCACAAATCCAGATAAACACCTTGCCTGAGCATACTTTATGTCAACTGAAATCAAACAACGCGTTAATGCTGCGGTAAAAGATGCTATGCGCGCTCAAGCGAAAGATCGCCTGGGTGTTTTGCGTTTGATTACGGCGGAGTATAAAAAAGTTGAAGTGGACGAACGCATCGAAGTTGATGATGCCCGCGCCCTACAACTGCTCGACAAAATGGTCAAGCAGCGCCGCGATTCAGTGGCGCAATTTACCGCTGGCGGCCGCCTTGAACTGGCGGAAAAAGAAACCTTTGAAATCTCTGTGATTCAAGAGTTTTTGCCACAATCCCTGAGCGATGATGAGCTGGCTGCACTTATTCAAGAAGCCATTGCCGAAACCGGTGCAACCTCCGCTCAGGACATGGGCAAACTGATGGCGATCATCAAACCCAAAGCTCAGGGCCGCTGCGATATGAGCAAGGTTAGTCAACTGATCAAAGCTCAGTTTGCCTAAGCGCCCAACTCGCTTGCCGATAAGCCGCCTAGCGGCTTATTTTTTATGAGCCGAATCCCCTCCTCGTTTATTGATGACGTGCTTAATCGCCTCGACATAGTCGATGTGGTAGATCATCGCGTGAAGTTAAAACGCAGCGGCAAAAATTACATGGCCTGCTGCCCGTTTCACCAAGAAAAAACGCCTTCGTTTACCGTCAGCCCCGACAAGCAGTTTTATTATTGCTTCGGCTGCGGCGCCTCCGGTAATGCGCTGGGTTTTATCATGGAATACGACCACCAAGGCTTTACCGACGCGGTGGAGTCAGCCGCTAAAATGCTCGGCCTTACGGTGCCCTACGAGGATACCCACCCCTCCAAAGCTCCGAAAAAAGAATCCAACCTCTACACCCTGCTAGAACAAGCCAGCCAATTTTATAAACAACAGCTGCGCGAGCATCCCGACCGCAAAACCGCCCTCACCTATCTGCAAACGCGCGGTCTCACGCCTGAGATCTGCGCCCTGTTTGGCATAGGCTACGCCGCCGCTGGCTGGGACAATTTGCTCAAAGCATTGGGCCCTACTGAACAGGCACAAAAACAGCTGCTCGACGCTGGACTTATCACCGAGAACGAAGATAAAACCCGCAAGTACGACCGCTTTCGCCAGCGCATTATGTTCCCGATCCTGGATGTACGCGGCCGCACCATCGGCTTTGGCGGTCGTATACTCGGCAGTGACACCACCACCGCACCAGACGGCAGCAAGATCAAAGCCGGTGGCCCCAAGTATTTAAACTCGCCCGAAACCGAGGTGTTTCATAAAGGCCGCGAGCTATACGGCCTGTATCAAGCGCGCATGTCTAACCGCCACCTGCAGCGCCTACTGGTGGTAGAGGGTTATATGGACGTAATAGCCCTGGCTCAGTTTGACATCAGTTACGCCGTAGCCACCCTAGGCACCGCCTGCGGCGAAGACCACCTGCACCTAGCGTTTAAATACTGCTCGGAGATAGTCTTCTGTTTTGACGGCGACAACGCCGGTCGCACCGCCGCCCGCCGCGCTCTGGAGAACACCCTGCCGAGTATGACCGACGGTCGCCAGGTGAAATTTTTATTTCTGCCCGAAGGCCAGGACCCGGACAGCCTGGTGCGGCAAATAGGCAAAGAGCGCTTTGAACAGGAAATAGAACAGGCCACGCCCCTGGAGGAGTATTTTTTCCGCACTCTTGCCGAGGGCCTTAATATGCACAGCATGGAAGGCCGGGCGCGCTTTAGTAAGTTAGCCGCGCCACAACTGCATCGCTTGCCGACTGGCGTCTATCGGGAGCTGATGTTCCAGCAGTTATCACGCCAAACAGGGCTCAGCCTAGATGTACTCCAAGAGTTAATTCAGGCTCCCGCAGATACACAAGCGGCCATAACGCCCGAAGCGCGCACGCAAGCCACCTCCAGATTCACAACGGCTGAGCCCGCGCCTCGCACCGAACAGCGCCCAACCGAAATACCACCACCGCCAGCGGCCCACTCTACTGCGCGGCCTGGATTCCAGACCATCAAAATCACGCCCGCCCGCATGGCCATACTGCTGCTGCTGGAACATCCAGAACTTATTAAAACTCTCGATGGACATTGGCAAGCGGAGCCGACAGCGCCAGACGAGCAATTGCTCGCGCAACTGATTAACACCATCACACAGCATCAGTTGCAGAGCTTCCACAGCATTATGGGATTCTGGGCTGGAGAATTTGGCGTGGCAGCACAAAAAGAACTCACCCAGATGGTCAGCAATCAGTTTTTGGGCGCCGTAAAAAAACTCTCGCCCTTTGATGCCGAGCAGGAATTGCGCGATGCCTTTAAAAAACTCAGCGCCCAGGCCCACCAAAGACACCTGCGCACTGAACTTGCCCAGCTACAGGCCATCCCACTGGACGCTCTTGATGAAGGGCAAAAAAATCGCCTGCGCGAGCTGTTAAAAATGAAACTACTCAACCGCCAATAAACACCGGCGAATTGACTATGGCGCCCACACAGCCCAAGTAAAATTGGACTATCGCCACAAACCATGGCTCTTAGCTTGTAATTTCTGGTGGGAGCCACCAGATACCGTTATACTTGCTGGCTTTATTTCTTCCACACACATCCGGGGACGCGGGAAATTAATGAGCGAAAATCAACAATCGCGAATCAGAGATTTGATCAATCGTGGCCGTGAGCAGGGTTACTTAACCTACGGCGATGTCAACGACCATTTACCCGAGGACATCTCCGACCCGGATCAGGTCGAAGACATTATTCAAATGATCAACGACATGGGCATCCGCGTCTACGAGACCGCGCCGGATGCCGATGAGCTCTTGATGCAAGACACCGAGAGCAATACCGACGAAATCGCTGCGGCTGAAGCCGCTGCCGCCTTGGCCGCAGTGGAAACTGAGGTAGGCCGCACCACCGACCCGGTGCGCATGTATATGCGCGAAATGGGTACAGTGGAATTGCTCACTCGCGAGGGCGAAATTGCCATCGCCAAACGCATCGAAGAAGGCCTGCGCGAATTAATGCACGCCCTGGCCTATTGGCCGGAAACCACCGATCGCTTAATCGCCGAATACGACCTAATCGAAAAAGGCGAGCGCCGCTTGACCGATGTCATCGCCGGCTGGCTGGACCCTGTCGAAACCGTAGTCCCTGAGCCTATTGCCGAGCTGCCCCCAATGGCAGAAAAGGTAGTCGGCGCCGAACTGGAAGAGGAAGAAGAAGCGGTTGCCGAAGAAGAAGAGGAAGCGGATACCGGTATAGACCCAGCCTACGCCAAAGAGCGTTTTGACGGCCTGCGCACGCAATTAGAAAAAACCAAAGCCGCTATTAGCAAACACGGCCGCCAAAGCAAAGCCGCTGGCAAAGAGCTGGATACGCTGGGCGATGTATTTAAGTTTTTTAAATTACCGCCGCGCCAGTTCGACCCTATTTATAACGCTGCTCGCGAAGTGCTCAACCAAGTGCGCGCCCACGAGCGCGACATCATGATGCAGTGTGTGCGCTACGGCAAAATGCCGCGCAAAAACTTCATTAAGGAATTCCCCGGCAACGAAACCAATATCGAGTGGATTGCCAACGCCACCAAAAAGAAAAAGGATTACACCGAATCGTTGCGCGGCGTCGCCGAGACAGTAATTGCCTCGCAAAATAAATTAAAAGAAATCGAAGAAACCACCGGCCTTGATCTTTCCAGCATTAAGGAAATCAACCGCCGCATGTCCATCGGCGAAGCCCGCGCTCGCCGCGCCAAAAAAGAAATGGTGGAAGCTAACCTGCGTTTGGTGATTTCTATCGCGAAGAAATACACCAATCGCGGCCTGCAATTTTTAGATTTAATTCAAGAAGGCAACATAGGCCTGATGAAGGCAGTTGATAAATTTGAATACCGCCGGGGTTATAAATTTTCCACCTACGCAACCTGGTGGATTCGCCAGGCAATTACCCGCTCTATCGCCGACCAAGCGCGCACCATTCGTATTCCCGTGCACATGATTGAGACCATTAACAAGCTCAATCGTATTTCCCGCCAAATGCTGCAGGAAATGGGCCGCGAACCCACGCCGGAAGAATTAGGCGTGCGCATGGAAATGCCGGAAGACAAGGTACGTAAAGTTCTGAAAATCGCCAAAGAACCCATCTCCATGGAAACCCCCATCGGCGATGATGAAGACTCACACTTAGGGGATTTTATCGAAGACGTATCGATTGTCTCCCCCATCGAGTCGGCCACCACACAAGGTTTGATGGAAGCAACCAAAGCGGTATTGGCCGGTTTAACTGCTCGGGAAGCTAAGGTGCTGCGCATGCGTTTTGGTATCGACATGAATACCGACCACACGCTTGAGGAAGTAGGCAAACAATTTGATGTAACGCGCGAGCGAATTCGGCAAATTGAAGCCAAGGCCCTGCGCAAACTGCGCCACCCTTCCCGCTCCGATCATTTGCGCGGCTTTTTAGACGATTAATCAAGCCCAAGGCTAGCCATGTTCAGGGGCGCAGATTATAATGCGCCCTCTTTTTTAGACTGCAATTAACGTCTTAAAGGGCCTATAGCTCAGTTGGTTAGAGCGTCCGACTCATAATCGGCAGGTCCCAGGTTCAAGTCCTGGTGGGCCCACCATCTTCTAAAATCTTCAGGGTTAAAAGCCAGTCACAATTATAAGAAAGGCTTACTACACGGCTCTAATTTTGCGCATGGCCTAACGGTCACCGTAAGCTAAGCTTGCTATAGGTGGTATTGAATTTTAGCCTCACTCTGGCGCGTTATGAATCTTGAAAAAGTCTCACTATTAACCCAAGCATTGCTAAACCTTGCAAAAGAGCAAGGCTTTGACGGTTTGACTATAACCACGCTAACAAAACTCATATATCTCGCAGACGTCTATTACGCTCGCAAAAATAACGGCGAAATATTTTCTGGTACAGACTGGAAGTTTCACCACTTCGGCCCCTACTCATATCAATTATCTGAAGCCATAGAACAGAAGATTAAGGGTGTCCAAGTGGTGGCTGGCGAAACACGTGACCAAGGTCACGCATTTAAGCTAATCAAGCTGGTTGATTTTGGAAGGCCAGCAACCATGCCGGACACCAACCTTGGCATAGGAATAACATCCTCACTAGAATCCGACCTGAAAAAATTCAGCGGCAATCTAAATGCCCTTCTTGAGCATGTCTATTTCCATACCGAACCAATGGAAGGAGCTACTCCCGGAGACAAGCTCGATTTCAAAAAGTGTGAAGTTATCAATTTCAAAGATTTTAAGCCCGTCCCTTCGAAGAACAAAACACCTGACAAGATTAAAAAGGGTAGAGCCCTTGTCGCAGCACTAAGAGCAAAAAAAGAAGCAAAGCAAAGTATTTTGAATAAATACACCCCTCCAAAATATGATAACCACTACAATCAGTCACATGCCCTATTCGACAAGACGGAAGACAAATCCTCCGATCATGTTGCACATTTAACTTTCGAATTATAGAACTGGCGCGCCAAATGGACTGCAACCTTTCTCTCTCGGATTTTTGCGATAACTTCTACAGCTCAACCGGAAAAGAAAACTCTCCCGGACAAATCATTTATTGCCCAGTTTCTTTTCATGATAGAACGCCACTAATTGCCGACATAACCCGCGCCGATGGAATTGAGCATAAGAAGGCCGACATCACAATTAGAAAATACAAAGAAACAGTCGACTTTAAAGGAAAAAACCGACTGCCGGTCGCCGCCCTTGCTAATCTTGGAGACAGGGAAGAGGCAATAATTTCAATAGGGAAAGTCAGGCCATGTTTGCTTATTGGCAAAGTAGGAGAGGTCAATCCAAATTTGCTGCCTGAGGGCTGGCAAAGAAATAAAGCACTTAATGCCTTTGACTCTCAATACGTGATGGCACCGATTTACAGCGTTGCAAGTGTATACGAGCCTGGAGCATTCGGTCCGATCATCACGGCCAGAATCAGAGCGGCCATGTATCCAGAGTTTCTATTTTTACCTCAGAGCGATCCAGCCCTACCAAACAACTCTATTTGCAGACTAGATCGAATGTTTCTTTCCCCACTTCTTTGCGCAACAAGGCACAGAGATTTGTGGCTACATGCAGATGCCATGAACTTCCTGAACGAGCATCTTTTTTGGATGCTCGGCAAGGATCCTGAAGAAGAATTTATGGAAACGCGACAGCTTCTCTTAGATGACCTGCCAGACGAAGCTAAGTAAATTTCCAAATCGCCTTAAATGCTTACTTATTGCTTGCTTCAAATGACACAGATGCAAGGAATGCCCGCAAAAACAACCATCTAACCCACACGAACTACTTATTCATAATCGGCAGGTCCCAGGTTCACATCCTGGTGGGCCCACCAAATAAAAAAGCCTAACCCTTGCGGGCTAGGATTTCTTATGGGGCAAGCTTTTATTCACCTCGGCCATTTTGATTGAACTTTAGCTTTTACCAACCTTTTGCTAAAAAAGTGCAGCCGCGGCTTAATAATTAGCGCCTATTTTAAACTAGCCGCTGCGTAATTATCCCCTTATTGCATTTTCCCGCACCTGCGCCAAGGTGTAATCCACTAACACTCGACCATCACGGTACACGCTCACCAATTGATTTTGCTCAGCACTCGCGTCCTCTTTCCGCACAGTTTTAAATTGGCCGTTTTCTTTAATTAAGGCCAAACGGCCTTTTTTAGAGCGTTTGCCTTGGTCGGTGATGGGGTCTTTATAAACATCGTGCCATTGGCCATTAATACAAATAGCCGAGGCCTTCATGGCGAATTTTTGTGTATCGCGGTTAACTTTTTGCAATAACTCTCCACCCATACCAAAAGCCACATTATCCGCGCTCAAACCGCGTTTTTGCATTTCTGCCAAAATAGCTTCAATGGAGGCGGCGCACACGCCATCGCCTTGAATTAAACGCACACAAGGCGGCAACACTTTGTACCCTTTGCCATTTACACTAAAACCAAATTTTGCCATTAAACGCTCAATCGCTTCAGGCACAATTTCTACCGGCTCACCAGAATCTGGGCGCACAACCAGGCTACCACCGGTAGTTTCTACCTGAGTTTTTAATTCACCGCCCCAGATATTATCAATAGCATTCCAAATATCGTAAGAGTCACTCACCACCGCCAACAATTTATTCTGGCCGCCAAATTGTTTAAGCATATTGGCGTAAGCAGCGGTTTCACCGTCTCTTCCCCAGCTAGTAATAGTGCTGTGTTCAGCAGCAGGGATCGAAAACCCAGCCATAGGTTCGGCGTAATAACGTCGCGCCGCCAAAATGCCCGATAAACTATCGGTGCCCATAAAATTTACCAAATGCGCCAATGCGCCTATGGCGGTGGTTTCTTCTGAACTTGCACCTCGGGCGCCAAAATCATGTAATTTAAATGGCAAGCCAGCGAGAGTATCGGCGGTTTCAGCTAAATAACGCTCAATAATAGTCCGGCAGTTTTTAGAAACTGTCGCCACAGTGGTGGGATACCAAATAGCGCGCAATAATGCAGTTTCGATATAACTGGTCAACCAGGCACAGGTGGGATCTGTATTAACCACCTGCACTAATACATTGCCCGTAGGCACCACACTTCCCTCTGCCACAGCTTCTATATGTAAGGGCAAAAAACCTTTGTGTGCAGCAAGAATATGCATCCAACCAGGGCGATTAAAGGGTACGCCGTGGGCGCCGCAAATCTCTTCCGCTTCATCAATATTGGCCAAGCTGATAGGCGTGGTTAAATATTGTTTTATAAACAACTGCAAACCAAAAAATACCGTTGCAGGGTACGCGCCGCCGCGTGATTCGATATAACTTGAGACATATTCAGCCCCTTGTGGGTACTGAACAAAGTGAGAGGTTTTGTATGAGTCGGTGTTTAAAATGAGGTTTTGCATAAGCGGTGTCCTTTTAAAAGATGAATTAACACTGGTCTATCCGGTGCTGTGAGCTGTTTTGCCATGGAACAGTTCCTGCCCCACGGCTATATAGTGGCCAAAAGCCACCATCGTGTCAAGCATTAAAGTGGCTTTTTGCCACCATTTATTTACTGTGGGGTTTTTAGCTGTGCAAGAGATCTTGCGCCAACTGCCGAATCATGGGTTCGACATGCAGTTTCTCGCGCCAGTGTAATGGGATGGCCTCGTAGCCATAAAACGCGCCCGCTAACTGACCGCATATAGCCGCCGTGGTATCCGCATCGTTACCGAGATTAGCCGCCAATAAAATAGCCTCTTGAAAACTCTGCCCGTGATAAAAACACCACAAAGCAGATTCGAGGCTTTCAATGACATAACCGCTACCGGTGAGCTGTGAATAAGGCTTGCGAATATAATCACCAGCCACAATCGCTGCGAGTTTAGGGGTGAATGCTTGATAGGGTGTTGCCAATATTTGCTCTTTAGAATGTGCATTTAATGCCGCCACTAAAAGAGCCGCAAAATATCGGCAGCTATCAATACACTCTGCCGAGGCGTGGGTGGTTTGCGAACTCAGCGCTGCATAATGCAACAACTCCTCCGCTGTATGGGCATAAAATAACGCCACCGGGGCGAGGCGCATTAAGGAGCCATTGCCCGATGAGCGCTCATCGGTTGAACCGCTTAAAGGATTGCCGCTGGTTAAATAACGATTTAACGCGACGGTAACTGTAATACCAATATCAAAACAGACACCATTGCTGCTCATATACCCATGCTGGTACCAATTGCAGTAGCGGTTCATTTGATCCACCGCATCAAAACCTTTTTAAATAACAGGCTGTGGGCAAGACATAAAGCCATGGAGGTATCGTCTGTCCACTGGCCGGGTAATAAATTAAATGGGCCGCCACCCACCATATCGGTTATGGGCTCAAAGGTGCCGCGCCGTTTAAATTCTAATGTGGTGCCTACGGCGTCGCCGCAGGCAAACCCTACTAAGCATCCCTGTGCCCTGTCCAACACACTCACTGAACTATCTCCTCAATTTAATCCGAAATAAATGTTGGAAAATGTAGCCTTTAGGTTTTATGCACTCAACCTAAGTGTTACCCAACATATCCATGACAATAAAATAATGATCCTCAAACATCATCTGTGGGTCCAATTCACTTAAAGGCACCCAGCGCGCACGCTTTGCATCATCACTGCCTTTTACTTTCGGCAACTCCGCACTGGGCTCCAACTCGATATAAAACCCGTGGGTTATAGTGCGGCCACGGGCTGAGCGGTAGGGATCGTCATACACACTTTGGCGTTTAATTGAGCCTTTTAACACCGGGCTTGGCACTTTTAATTTGGTTTCTTCGCGCAATTCGCGAATACAGGCATCTATTAAACGCTCGCCCGGGTCTAAAAAACCGCCCGGCAATGCCCACAAGCCTTTGCCGGGGCTGGCTTTGCGCTGAATTAATAACACATGGCCCGATTGCACCAGCACACTATCGACGGTTACAAAGGTGGGCGCATAGGGAGCTGCGCTCCAGGCCTGCTGATATTTTTTGACAAACAGAATTTCATCACGCACCTGAACAAAGCCGTCATTGTGAAGCGCAAACTGGTTTAAATAATTGCCGACAGGTGCAGAAATAATGTCTTCATCAACCCACTGAGCAATAATCTGTTGGGCATCCCCCATAAAATATTCATCGCGCAGTGGCGTTGCGCTGATTGCGCGATGATTGTCCACGCCCAGGCTGTGCCACTGCGGAAACAGATTTAAATAAAAACCCGTTTGATCTTTTTTATGGCCGATTAAGGCAATATTTGCCGGGCGGTGCGGGCTGCTGTAATGGGCGGTGACTAAACCATTCACGCTGGTTTGTACATTGCGCACCCACAACTCGTCGTTATAGGGCACATCCATCAGGGGTAAACACAGCAAGCGGGCATTTTCCTCGTCGGTTAAACATACGCGTACCATTTCCTCGCGCTCTTGGTGACTCCAGGGATTGCGCGTATTGCGCGGCTGCCAGGCGGAGCCGATTAATACAATGAGTTTGTCGGCGCATTTTAGGCCCTCCTGCACCACTTTTAAGTGGCCCGCATGAAATGGCTGAAAACGGCCAATGAATACGGCGAAGTCAAAATTTTTATACATGGCAATACTCCTTGCCTCAGGGTGAAGAATAAAAGCAACCTCAGCAGCCTCTATCAGCAAAAAGCTGCTAAATAAAGCGGCAATTTGGCTGTTATCAAAACCGCTCTGTAAGCGAGCAGCTTGCTTTATAGGTCGCGTAAAATTATTATTGGCCAAACGCCACTTAATAGGCAAGTCATTTTTATCCGCTTGGGGCCAAGATGTTTCGCACTGAAAAAGAGTACCTCAAACACTACAACATCCATGATTATGACATTCCGCTGGTCAGTGTGGATGTGGCGATTTTTACGCTACTTGATGGCGCGCTGCATATTTTGCTGGTTGAACGCAGTGAATTCCCCCACAAGAGCCGCTGGGCCCTACCCGGTGGTTTTATAGATCAGCATAAGGATAAAGACTTAAGCGCAACTGCCCTGCGCAGCCTAGTACAAAAAACCGGGGTGAAGGCACCCCACTTAGAACAGGTGGTAACACTGGGTAATAGCAGTCGCGATCCGCGCGGCTGGTCGGTAACCTCTTTGTATATGGCGCTCATCGCCTATGCACCGACGGTGCATTATCTGGCGTCCGTAGCCGATGCCCGCTGGTGGCCGCTGGATTTAGCCCTTAAACAAAATCTCGCATTTGATCATGGCGATTTAATCCGGCAAGCCCGCGAGCGTTTGCGCGCTAAAGCAGCTTATACCGCGCTGCCCATGTATATTTTAAATGCCCCCTTTACCCTGACCCAATTGCAACAAACCTATGAAGAATTAATGGGCACTCAATTAGAGAAAAAATCCTTTCGGCGCAAATTTCCAGTGGATGAGTTATTGGAGGAGGTTGGCGAGGGGCTGCCTGAAGGCGGGCGCGGGCGCACTGCGGCGCTATTTCGCCCTAAAAAAGGCGGCGCTGGGTTTACTTTTATGCGCTCGTTTGGTGGCAGCGAGGAATAATCCAAGATAAATAGGTTCGCAGTTAACCAAGGCCATAGAACCTCTATTAACAGGCGTTTGCACAGGAGTCGCTGCCAAGATTAAAACAACATTTGGCGAGCAAACACCGCATAAGCAGCAAAGCGTGCGACAAGGCCAGCATGATGAACAAAGTGCAAGGGGCAGAAGTTTTTAAACGAATAATTGGATGAAGGGATTAAATAATTTCTGAGAGGAAGATTAGATGGTTTGCAAAGAAGGACTTGAGAGGGACACCTTGCACACGAGCGTGTGCAAGGCTTATTCAAAGGGGCTTACAGAATTCTGCTCACCCGAAAATTTTGTAACTTAAGGATTAAACTGCGCGTACTTTGTTAGCGCAGGGGCCTTTTTGACCTTGGCCAACTTCAAATTCAACCACTTGGCCTTCATTTAAAGTTGCGTATCCACCACCGGCTTGAATCTCTGAGTGGTGAACGAACAAATCTTTGCTTCCATTCTCTGGAGTAATGAAACCAAAACCTTTGTCTGCATTAAACCACTTAACTGTACCTTTACTCATATTACTGTCTACTTTATGGGTGAACTTAAAATGACCCCATGGGTTATCACCATTGCCCGCAGGGTTTTAGGAAAAAATGTGGCGCTGTATTGAGATGGCTATTGCCTCGGTAAATAAATTACCTGGGCACCAATAAGCGATTGAAAGCCAACTAGGTTAAAAGCCCTATCCACTGGTTAATGATTTAACGCCATGCCAAGGGATATAGCAAGGAATTAATTGTGCGCTGCCGGGGGCTCATTTGAGAAATTGGAAATAAACGAAGTGCTCAACAGGTGAAAATTCCAAGCCAAAATCCGCAATGCCTCTCAGAGCGTTATTACAGCGTTTTAGTTGGCAACACCCAGCATGCGTACCCCTGGCGGCATTTTTGATAATCGAGCTTATTTTGGCACCAGGCTAAGCCTGGTGGCACAAGACAGAAAAACCCCACAATGGGTGGCAACTGAAAAAATATTTGAAAAAGTGCTTTTTTGCAGACGCCGCTGAAATTGGCTCGCAAAAAAAAAGTGCTGGCTGAATTAGTCGATAAAGCGCTTAGCATGTGCCTCACTGGGCAACCAACACTGCTGGCGGTGCCCAAACCAAGCATAACGATTGCGCGCGATCAGATCGTACGCCCAATTGCGAATGCTGCGCGGTATCACCCGCGCGACCACCAGCATGCGCCAGGGCATACGCAAGCGGCGTGCTATGCACAGGGCTGCATCCGAGCGGACAAATACTTGGTTTTGCTCGATAACAACAAATGTTTTGGCATCCAGAGGGTCGAGCCCATGCTTGCGCATGGTTTGCGCGCCGGTGGTGGATTGTAAGGATGCGAAGGAATAATGGGGTGAAGCCTCATGCTTGAGGACAAATTGCACGCTCCGGGCGCACAAATGGCACATGCCATCGAAAATAATTAGGTCGGGCATATAGGCACATTTTTAATTGCAGCAGCTACTGTCTCACCCAACCAATAAGCGCGTTGGCCTGACGTAGCCTGCGAATTATTCACCTACCAACATATGCCCCAGTTTATCTTTTTTAGTGTCGAGGTAATGATGGTTATGGGAGTTACGGCCAGTTTCGTGGGCTAGGCGGGTTTCAATTTCAATGCCCAACGCTTCAAGGGCTTTGATTTTTTTCGGGTTGTTGGTGAGCAGTTTTACCCGCGTGATATTCAGGTGGGCAAACATGGGGCCGAGCATGGAATAGTCGCGCAAGTCGGCGGCAAAACCCAAATGCTCGTTGGCTTCGACCGTGTCGGCGCCTTGATCTTGCAGGTGATAGGCGCGGATTTTATTGAGCAGGCCGATGCCGCGCCCCTCCTGGCGCAGATAAAAAATGGCGCCGCTGCCTGCCACCGATATTTTGTACATAGCTGATTGCAACTGTGCGCCGCAATCACAGCGCAGGCTAAACAAACTATCGCCGGTTAGGCATTCAGAGTGGATGCGCACTAAAACAGTTTGCTCGGGTTTTATATCGCCAAGAGTGAGGACAACATGTTCTTTTTGATGGGTGTGGTCGAAAAACCCGTGCATAACAAACATGCCAAATGGCGTGGGCAATTTACAGGATTCAACAAATTCAACCGACACAAATGTACCTATAGGAATTTACCGCACGTGCGCGGTATTTAATATTTGCTCTGCAGAACCATAACGCCCTGCTCTACTTTTAAATCGACGCGGCTTAAAAAACTATTGCCCAACAAAATAGCAGTGGGGTATTCGCCTTCTAAAACCAAGGCCTCGATGTTGTTGAGGGTCACATTGCCCACCGAGGCGGAATTTAACACCACCGGATAAGCATTGGTCATACCCTGCGCCGTTTGTACGCCAACGGGTTTGTCTTTGCTGTATTCCAAACCGAGTTTATTCGCCGTAGTGGCGTTGATGGCGATGGTGGTGGCGCCGGTATCTACGAGAAATTCGACGTTTTGGTTGTTGATGCGGCCGGGGGTGAAGTAGTGGCCGTTGACTTGGCTGGCGATGCGCGCCTCAGCAATCGGCGGGGCGCTAAACCGTGTGCCTACACCCCGGTTGAGGATCAGCGTTTGGCGCTGGCCGTTGATGTCTACTTCAGCACTACGGGAGTTGGCAGAGATCAGTGTGACACCTTCCGGCGAGGTTTTGCCCTGCCGCAGTATGCGCTCGTGGCCATTGATTTTGAGTACGGCGGAGTTATTGAACAACCCAAGAGGTACCACCTCGATGGGAGCGGCGTTTTTTTTGGCGGCGTTCAGCGGCACCACATCATCGCTGGCATCAGCCCAGGCTGGGGCAACCCCCAACAACAATCCACTGCAGAAAAGTCCAGTTAATAAGCGTCGCATCACCATAACCACTCCAGAATTTTAAGACTGCCAAGAGCTGCCACTCCCGCCAGAATATCGTCAAACATGACCCCCAAGCCGCCGTGCAGGTGCTTATCCGCGAGGCTTATGGGCCAGGGTTTGAGGGTGTCGAACAGGCGAAAGGCGACAAACCCCGCCAGCACCCACCCCCAACCCGGGGGCACGCAGGCGAGCGCCAACCACAGGCCGACAAATTCATCCCACACTATGCCGCCGTGGTCGTCCTCGCCTATGTCGCGGCTGGTTTTGTCGCAGATCCACACGCCAATTCCAAATGCCAGCACAAGCCCCATCCAATAAGCATAGTTGGGTAAGGCGTTTAAGAGAAAGTAAAAAGGCAGCGCCGCGAGTGTGCCCCAGGTGCCGGGGGCTTTGGGCAGCAGGCCGGAGCCAAACCCAAAGGCCAGCAAGCGCCAGGGTTTGGCGCTAATAAAGGCCCAATCGGGCTTGATCAGCTGGGGCTCAACGGAAATGCTCAAAGCCATCTCCCATCAGGCGCATCTCGCGCCCCTGCTCACAACCGATAATGCCCGCTGCCTGGGTAATAACACCTATAGCGAACGCCTCCACTGGCGGCGCTTGCTTGGCAGGCAGCGTAAAACACAGCTGGTAGTCATCGCCGCCGCTTAACGCCCAGCGGCGCGCACAATCGGCGTCAACTCGGGAGGCCCACAGCGGGTTGACCGGCAGCGCAGCCAGATCCAAGCGGGCGCCCAGGTCGCTGGCAGTCAGAATATGGTTAAGATCCGCCAGCAACCCATCGGAGATATCGATGGCGCTACTGGCGCAGCCTGCAAGCTTGAGGCCTGCGTGAATCTGCGGTGTGGGGGCGTAAAAGCGCTCGATTAAATAATCTGCTGCCGCAGCCTCTAAGGTTAATTGCCCCTGCAGCAGAGCAAGTGCCGCCGCGCCGTCGCCCACATAACCCGTTACATAGATGTTATCGCCCACCTTGGCACCGCTGCGGCGCAGGGCGCGGGCCTCGTCCACACAGCCGTGCACCTGCAGCGTAATGGTTAGCGGGCCTGCGGTGGTGTCGCCACCCACTAGGCTTACCTGCCAGTGCTGCAAAACCGCCCCGAGGCCCCGGCTAAAGGCCGCAAGCCAGGCAGCATCCGCCTTGGGCAGTGTAAGGGCGAGGGTCGCCCAGAGCGGTTGGGCGCCCATGGCAGCCAAGTCGCTCAGGGCGCAACAGGCCACACGGCGGCCAATCTGCTCAGCGGGTGCGCCACTGGGAAAGTGCACGCCCTCTACCTGGGTGTCGATGGAGACGGCCAGGCGCATGGCAGGAGGAGGGACGAGCAGTGCGCAGTCGTCGCCTATGCCCAGCGGCACTGAGGCCGAGGGCGGCGTGAGGGCAGCGAAGTACTGCTGAATCAAAGCAAATTCGCTCACTAACTAGGATTTGCCCGCGTTGACTTCAACACTGCGCAGGCGGCCCGCCACCTTATCCAATACGCCGTTGATAAATTTAAAGCTGTCAGTGGCGCCAAATTTTTTCGCTAGGTTTAACGACTCGTTAATCACCACGCGATAAGGCACATCAATGCGGTGGCGCAATTCAAAACAGGCCATGCGCAAAATCGCCAGGGTGATAGGGTCGATCTGGGCCAAGCTCATATCGTTCACAAAGGGTAAGAAATCGGTTTCCAGGGTGGTGATTTCAGCCGGTACGCCGTGGACGATTTCGTGAAAATAGGGCACATCCACCACGCTCATATCGTTATCCGCGTGGAACTCCGCCAGGATACTGTTGAGGGGGTTTTTGGTCATCTGCCATTGATAAAGGGCTTGCATGGCGTAATGGCGGGCTTTGCTGCGGGCAGCAGGTGTTGAGGGCATGGGCTTAATCTCAGATTCTTAAAAAACAATGCCCGCCTAAAACGATGCAATACGGCGGGCTAAAACAGATACAACTGCTTAGATTTTGCCTAACAGGGACACCATTTCAAGGGCAGTGGCGGCAGCTTCTGCGCCTTTGTTGCCCGCCTTGGTGCCTGAGCGCTCGATGGCCTGCTCGATGGAATCCACAGTTAACACACCAAAACTCACGGGTATGCCCGCATCTAAAGACACCTGGGCCAAGCCCTTGGTGCACTCACCGGCTACATAATCAAAATGTGGGGTGCTGCCGCGAATGACGGCGCCGAGGGCGATGATGGCGTCGAACTTGCCGCTGCGGGCGAGCTTCTGAGCGGCTAAGGGAAATTCAAAGGCGCCAGGGGCGTAGACAATTGTGATGTCGGCATCGGGGATGCCGTGGCGCTGCAAAGTATCAATGGCGCCGTCTTTCAGATGCTCCACCACAAAGCTGTTCCAGCGGCTCACCAACAGGGCGTAGCGGCCTTGGCTCTGTTTAAAATCACCTTCAATTTTGTTCATGTTGTTCTCTCAATTAACAGGATTAACTTCTTAAGTGCACCGCTCTAGTGGCTGGGGGCCTTATGAAATAAGCAATAGTCTCGCGTAGGTCGGAAAAGCCGCAGGCGCCTTCCGACATCTCCCGAGCAGGCACAATGCAATTTTCTACATCGCGGTAGTAGGGAAATATTCACGTCGGAAGGCGCTGCGCTTTTCCGACCTACCCGCCCGGATGTTCAATATAACCTGTCACCTCAAGGTTAAAACCCGAGATGCCGTTGAACTTGTAGGGGGCGCTCAGGAGGCGCATTTTACACACCCCCAGGTCTTTTAGTATCTGGGAACCTGTGCCCACCTGTTTATAGGCCAGCTCTATGTTGGGCCTGCGCGCCTTGCCGGTGAGCAGCCAGTCGATGCTCTCTTCGATTTCATCGGTGGTTTCATTGTGGCAAATCAGCACCACCACCCCGGCGCCCTCAAGGGCTACGCGGGCTAGGGCCGACTGGCAGGTCCAGGCGGCTTGCGCGGCACCGGGTTGTTGAATACCTAAAACATCCCGCAAAGTAGAGCCCACATGCACCCGCACCAGGGTTTCCTCGCTGGGCTTAATGGTGCCTTTTACAAAGGCGAAGTGGCATTCGTTGCGGGCGGTATCTTTATAGGTTTTGAGGGTGAAATCGCCGTGTTGGGTTTTGACATCGCGGCTATTGGTGCACACCACCGTGCGCTCATGCAAGGTGCGGTAATGGATGAGATCGGCGATGGTGCCGATTTTTAAATTGTGGGTTCTGGCGAAGATTTCCAGATCCGGCCGGCGCGCCATGTTGCCGTCTTCATTCATGATTTCCACAATCACCGCCGCAGGCTCAAAGCCTGCCATACGGGCCAGATCACAGCCCGCTTCGGTGTGCCCGGCGCGGCTTAAAACGCCGCCCGGCTGCGCCATCAAGGGGAAAATATGCCCCGGCTGCACTATGTCTTTAGGCTTGGCGTTGCGGCTGACGGCGGCTTGAATGGTGCGGGCGCGGTCGCTGGCGCTGATGCCGGTGGTAACACCCTGGGCCGCTTCGATGGACACGGTGAAATTAGTGGCGTGGGCGGCCTGGTTTTCCTTCACCATCAAAGGCAGCTCTAACAGGCGGCAGCGCTCGGGGGTCATGGGCAGGCAGATCAGCCCGCGCGCGTGCATGGCCATAAAGTTGATGTCTTCAGGCCGCACCATTTCGGCGGCCATAATTAAATCGCCTTCGTTTTCGCGGTCTTCATCATCCATCAGGATGACCATTTTGCCCTGGCGAATGTCTTCGATCAGCTCAGCTGTGGTGTTCAATTGCATAGTCTTTATTTCCAATAGCCGTTTTGCGCTAAAAATGCCGCTGTTAATTCGCTGGCGCCCTCGCTGTGGGCGGCCTTGTCACCTAAGAGTAGGCGCTCTAAGTAGCGGGCGATGACATCCACTTCTAAATTCACCCAGCTGCCCGCCTGGTAGCTGCCCATTACGGTGTGGCTGAGGGTATGGGGCACTATGTTTAATTCGAATTCCGCGCCGTTTACCGCATTCACCGTCAGGCTCACCCCGTCCACCGTAATCGAACCCTTGTGGGCTATGTATTTAGCCAGCTCATCCGGCGCCCGCAGGGTAAAACGCTCGGAGCGGGCGTCGGCCTCGCGTTTGACCACCTGGCCCAGACCATCCACATGGCCAGAAACTATATGGCCACCTAGGCGCGACTGCGGAGTGAGGGCTTTTTCTAGGTTGATTTTTTGCCCCAGCCGCCAGTGTTTTAGGCTGGTGAGATTGAGGGTTTCATTGGAGGCATCCGCCCAAAAGCCATCGCCGGGCAGGTTTACGGCGGTGAGGCAAACGCCGTTGCTGGCAATGGAATCGCCCAAGGCCACATCGCTCCAGTCCCAGCTTGGGCTGGTGGCGGCGCGGATATATACGCTCATATCGCCGCCCTTAGGTTGCAAGGCAGCCACAGTGCCTATGGTTTGGATGATGCCGGTAAACATATAAACCTCTGTTAAGGATTGCGGGCTGTGCTTTAGCTTTGGCCAGGCCAAATTTTAAGTAGCCTGGATAGAGCGCAGCGCAATCCAGTTCTTGTGGAGCGCCTTCCGGGCTAGGGATTCAACCCCACCCCAGCCCTCCCCTTTTAAAGGGGAGGGAGTTAAGGAGAGGGAGCTTGGCGCCCGGCCTAAGGATTTCTGTAGATTAACTTTTTTCAACCGCGCTTTTACCCGGTACAGCCAGAATTTTCCAGTCGTCGCCGAAAGGGCTGATGCTCTGAATCCGCAGCGGCACTTGCTCACTCATCTGCGCCAGGGGCAGTTCAAATAAAGGCCGCGCGCTGCTGCCGAGCAGAGTGGGCGCCATGTATACCACCAATTCATCAATAAGCCCCGCCGCTAAAAACCGACCAGCCAGCCGGGCACCGGCTTCAAGCAATACCTGGTTACAGCCGAGGCTCGCCAACCAAGCCATCAAAGCGGGCAGATCATCGGCCAAGGTTTGCACAAACGGCGCTAAGGGTGAGGCGATTGGGGCGGCCTTGGGACTGATCAGCCAGGTGGTGCCCAGCTGTTGCAAGATGGCAGCATGAGGCGGCGTTTGCAGATGGCGATCCAACACAATACGCAAGGGTTGGCGAGTCACGCCTGCGGGTTGAGACCGCCAGGTCATACTCGGGTCATCCGCCAACACCGTGCCTATGCCGGTAATAATCGCGCAGCTACGGGCGCGCAAACGCTGTACATCCTCCCGCGCGGCCGGGCCGGTAATCCACTTACTCTCACCACTGGCCATAGCCGTGCGGCCATCCAAGCTCATGGCGAGTTTGCAGGTGACAAACGGGCGCCCGTCACGCATGCGCTTGATAAAACCGCGATTGAGCTGCTGAGCTTCGGCTTCTAAACAGGGGCCTATCACTTCAATACCCGCCGCCTGCAGCCGCGCTAAACCCTGGCCGCTCACTAGCGGGTTGGGGTCCACCATACCATACACCACCCGCGCCACACCGGCATCGATCAGCGCTTGGCTGCAGGGGCCGGTGCGGCCTTGGTGGTTGCAAGGCTCTAAGGTGACATAGGCGGTGGCGCCGCGCGCCCGTTCGCCCGCAGCGCGCAGGGCATGTACCTCCGCATGGGGGCCGCCAGCCTGTTGATGATAACCCTCGCCCACTTTGAAGCCTGCGGCGTCAACCAATACACAGCCCACGGCGGGGTTGGGTGTAGTGGTGTTTGTTCCCAGGGCCGCAAGTTCAAGGGCCTGGCGCATCCAGTAGGCGTGCATCAGTCTTTCTCAAGCCTATCCAATTCTTGGCGGAATTCGCTGATGTCTTGGAAGCTTCTGTACACCGAGGCAAAACGCACATAGGCTACGCCGTCCAGCGCGCGCAGCTCCTCCATCACCCGCTCGCCTACCACCAAGGATTTCACTTCGCGCTCGCCGAGTGCCTGCAGATAATGCTTCACACTGTTCACCGCCGCTTCGATGCGCTCCACACTGACCGGGCGTTTTTCCAGAGCGCGCAATAGGCCGTTACGCAGCTTTTGTTCGTCGAAGGGTTGGCGGGTGCCGTCTTGTTTGATGATGCGCGGCATCACCAGCTCCGCCACCTCAAAGGTGGTGAAACGCTCTTTACAGGCGATGCATTCGCGGCGGCGGCGCACTTGGCTGCCGTCCGCCATCAGGCGCGAGTCGATCACCTTGGTGTCAATTTGGTTGCAAAAGGGGCAGTGCATAGGGTTGCCTTATTTCAGGTTGAGCACATCCTGCATATCGAATAATCCAGCGCCCTGCCCTTTGAGCCAGACGGCTGCACGCACGGCGCCACGGGCAAACGACATACGGCTGGAGGCTTTATGGGTGATTTCCACCCGCTCGCCCTCGGCCATAAACATCACCGTGTGATCCCCTACTACATCACCGCCGCGCACCGTGGCAAAACCTATGGTGTCGCGGTTGCGGGGGCCGATTTGGCCCTGGCGGCCATACACGGCTACCTCGTCCAGATCGCGCCCCAAGGCATCAGCCACTACCTCGCCCATGCTCAGCGCCGTGCCAGAGGGGGAATCCACCTTATGGCGATGGTGGGCTTCAACAATTTCTATATCTACATCATCCCCCAGCACCTGGGCGGCGATTTTCAACAATTTAAAACACAGGTTCACCCCAGTGCTGAAGTTAGAGGCGATCACCAATGGCATACGCTCCTGATACGCCAGGAGCGCCGCTTTTTGCTCGGCGCTAAAGCCGGTGGTGCCCACCACCAAAGCCTTGCCCTTAGCGGCGCAGAGTTCTGCGTTGGCCAGCGTGGCCTCGGGCGTGGTGAAATCAATAACTACATCAACCTGATCGATCACCCCTTCTAAGCGATCCACCACGGTCACCTCTAAGCGGCCAATACCCGCCAACTCACCGGCATCAGCCCCCAAAAGGCTGCTGCCGGGGCGCGCGGTGGCGCCGCTGAGGCTGGCGTCCGGGTTGAGAGTCACCGCTTGCACGAGCACGCGGCCCATGCGGCCGTTGCAACCGGTTATGGCAATTCGAGTTGTCATCTTGTCTCCACTTTATTCAATCGGGGCGCGTAACGTGCGCGGTTAATACATGTTGCATGGCCTGTTCAGGGCTTATGTCCAAAAACTCGCAGCGCTCTTTCGGCAGGTACACTGTAAAGCCACCAATTTGGTAGGCCTTGGGCAGATACACCGCCAGCAAATTGTGCTGGCTGCCCAGGCTCACATCCTCACAGGTAACAAACCCCAGCAGACGCACATCGCTATCAAGGGTTACCAACACGACCTTTTGCAGCTCAGAATTTTTATTGCCCGCCATAAAATGCAGCAGATCGCGGGTGCTGGTGTAGAGGGTTTTCACCAGAGGGATGCGCTCTAACAGCAGGTCAAACCAAGCAAAAATCTGCCGCAGTACATAGGCCTGCACCAGGATTCCGGCGCAGAAAATTAACACCAGGGCCGAGGCCACCCCCATACCGGTGATGTATTTGCCTTCGGGCAATAACAACATCAGGGGGATTTTTAATACGGATTCTAAGGCGTCAAACAGCCAATAAATCAGCCCAAAGGTGATCATCAGCGGCAGGATAAATAAAAAGCCCTTTAAAAAGATATTGGCTAGGAATTTCATAACGCATCTACGAATGTGCAAAAATAAAGGCCAGCGTTGCTGGCCTTTCTCTACCAATAATCCCAAAAACGACTAGCGCATATACTTTATTCATGCTTCTGTTCTATCAATATGGGATATCCGTCACTTTCGAAAATTCCTCCATCTCAATTTCTTCAATTGTTTTCGCTGGATGACAAATCTCGCCATTTTGCTTAGGCCAACCGAGGCTATATTTTAGAGTCGTCCCTCCAACCCCCAGCAAAATCCACCCCAGTTTCAGATGGCGATCAGCATCGTCACCGCGAATTACTTCTTTAACACTTATAACATCATGCAAGTTGAAAATATCAGATGCCACAAAATTCACCTTTAAATTAGTAATTATTTATTCGAATACCAAATTCCTAAGGTACCCGGATAGATTACTAGAAGGAGGTAATGCTCAACACTAAAACTGACCCACTAAAAAATTCAATTTTGAAAATAGTTTTTCTTATCGACTGAATCAATGTGTTGGGCATCACTGCCCAACCTACAGCTTCATATCCCCAAAAAAGTTCTTCATCCCCTCAAACCAACTCGATTGCTTAGGCGAGTGAGTAGAACTGCCGGTCATATCCTCCTGCAATTGACGCAGCAGATCTTTTTGCTTGGAGGTGAGGTTGACCGGTGTTTCCACAATCACGCGGCACAGTAAATCCCCAGCGGCGCCGCCGCGCACTGGAGCTACGCCTTTGCCGCGCAGGCGGAAGAGTTTGCCGGTTTGGGTTTCTTCGGGGATTTTGAGTTTCACGCGACCATCTAGGGTCGGCACTTCAATTTCCCCGCCCAAGCAGGCTTCCACCAGCCCAATGGGCACTTCGCAGTAGAGGTTTTTGCCGTCGCGCTGGAAGAACTCGTGTTCTTTAACGGAGATCTGCACATACAGGTCGCCCGATGGACCGCCTTCTGCGCCAGCTTCGCCCTCCCCAGCTAAGCGGATACGATCGCCGTTGTCCACGCCTGGCGGCACTTTTACATTGAGGGTTTTAGTCTCCTCAACGCGGCCGTGGCCGTGACAGTCTTTACAGGGGTCGGTGATGATTTTGCCCTTGCCGCGACAGGTGGGACAGGTTTGCTGCACCGAGAAAAAACCCTGCTGCATACGCACTTGGCCGTGGCCGCCACAGGTGGTGCAGGTGGCGGGTTTGGTGCCGGATTTGGCGCCGCTGCCGTCACAGGTTTTACAACTCACCAAGGTGGGTACTTTAATTTTGACGCTGGTGCCTTTAACGGCATCTTCCAGGCTTAACTCAAGGGTGTAGCGCAGGTCGGAGCCGCGCGCGGGCCCGCCGCGGCGGCCACCGCCGCCACCAAAAATATCGCCGAATACATCGCCGAAAATATCGCTGAAACCGCCGCCACTAAAGCCGCCTCCCATACCGCCTGCGCCTTCAAGGCCAGCATGGCCGTATTGGTCGTAGGCGGCGCGTTTGTTTTCGTCGGAGAGTACTTCATAGGCCTCGCTGGCCTCTTTGAATTTCTCTTCGGCGTCTTTGTCGTCGGGGTTGCGGTCCGGGTGGTATTTCATCGCCACACGCCGGTAGGCCTTTTTTAAGTCCGCTTCGGAGACGCCTTTGGCAACTCCTAAAATTTCGTAATAGTCACGTTTAGCCATGTAACGCTTTTTCCGTGGTCAGAAACAACAAAGCAGAGCGTAGCCCTGCTTAACCCAATCCAAATAAAACACTGCGGCGCAAGGCCGCAGCGGGATTACTTGTCTTCTTTGACTTCTTCAAACTCAGCGTCAAAGGCGCCTTCTTCACCTTTGCTGCTGGATTGTTCCGCACCGCCTTGGGCGCCCGCTTGCTGCTCGGCATAGAGCTTTTGCGCGAGGCTGGAAGAGGCTTCGGTCAGTTTTTGTGTCGACGCTTCAATTTTTTCTTTATCGTCAGTCTTGACGACGGCTTCGGCATCGCTGAGGGCGGCTTGGATGGCTGATTTTTCATCTGCAGTCGCTTTATCACCCGCTTCTTCCAGGGTTTTCTTCGTAGCATGAATCAGGCCTTCCAGGGTGTTGCGCGCGGTTACCAGCTGTTCAAACTTGCGATCGGCCTCGGCGTTGGCTTCGGCGTCTTTCACCATGCGCTCGATCTCATCATCGCTAAGGCCTGAGCTGGCTTTAATGACGATGGATTGCTGCTTGCCGGTAGCCTTGTCTTTGGCGCTCACGTTCAAAATACCGTTGGCGTCTATGTCGAAGGTCACTTCAATTTGCGGCATACCGCGCTGGGCGGGAGGAATGTCCGCCAGGTCAAAACGGCCCAGGGATTTATTCTGCGCCGCTTGTTTGCGCTCGCCTTGCACCACGTGGATGGTAACTGCGGTTTGGTTATCTTCCGCCGTTGAGAAAACTTGTGATTTCTTGGTAGGAATCGTGGTGTTTTTCTCGATCAGCGGCGTGGCCACGCCGCCCATGGTTTCAATACCCAAAGACAGTGGGGTTACGTCCAACAACAATACGTCTTTAACATCGCCAGAGAGCACCGCGCCCTGAATAGCCGCACCAATAGCCACCGCTTCATCTGGGTTAACGTCTTTGCGTGGCTCTTTACCGAAGAAATCCGCTACGTATTTTTGTACCAGTGGCATACGGGTTTGACCGCCCACCAAAATCACGTCGTTGATTTTATCCACGCTGATGCCCGCATCTTTGAGGGCGATTTTCACCGGCTCCATGGAGCGCTTAACCAGCTCCTCCACCAGGGATTCCAGCTTAGCGCGGGTCAATTTAACCGCTAAGTGTTTAGGGCCGGAGGCATCTGCGGTGATGTACGGCAGGTTCACTTCGGTTTGCTGGCTGGAGGACAGCTCGATTTTGGCTTTTTCGGCCGCTTCTTTTAAGCGCTGTAAGGCCAGTGGGTCATTTTTCAGGTTGATACCGCTGGTCTTTTGAAAGTCTTCAACGAAGAACTCAATCAAACGCATATCGAAGTCTTCACCCCCTAAGAAGGTGTCGCCGTTGGTGGCCAACACTTCAAACTGGTGCTCACCGTCTACATCGGCAATTTCGATGATGGAAATATCAAAGGTACCACCACCCAAGTCGTACACGGCAATGGTGCTATCGCCTTTGGCTTTGTCCATACCATAGGCAAGGGCCGCAGCGGTGGGCTCGTTGATGATGCGCTTAACATCGAGGCCGGCGATTTTGCCCGCGTCTTTAGTGGCTTGGCGCTGGGAGTCGTTGAAGTAAGCTGGCACCGTAATAACCGCTTCGGTGACTTTCTCGCCCAGGTAATCCTCGGCGGTTTTTTTCATTTTCTTTAATACTTCAGCGGAGATTTGCGGCGGCGCGCGGCGCTCACCTTTAACGTCTACCCAAGCGTCGCCGTTGTCAGCTTTGACGATGCTGTAAGGCACCATGGAGATGTCTTTTTGCACTACGTCGTCGGTGAATTTGCGGCCAATCAGGCGCTTCACAGCGAACAGGGTGTTGGTAGGGTTGGTCACCGCCTGGCGCTTGGCGCTCTGGCCTACCAGGATTTCGCCGTCCTGGGTAAAGGCTACGATGGAAGGCGTAGTGCGGTCGCCCTCAGCGTTTTCGATAACCTTAGGTTTGTTACCTTCGAGAATAGATACACACGAGTTGGTTGTACCCAAGTCGATACCAATAATTTTGCCCATGTTAAATGGTCTCCTCGTAGGCCGTGCTGGCCGAATGTCACATGAATGTTAGTTAGGTGCCCCCAGGGGGCGTTGCAAGCAATAAGTAACTGGCTTTTTGCGTGGCCCGTTTTGTTGCACTTGGCATCAATATTGGCACCGCTTGAGCTTTTTCAACCCAGCTGCCCAGATTTTTTGTGGTTACTGGCAGCGGCGGGGCGAATTACTCGGGTTTTTTCGATACCACCACCATGGCAGGGCGCAGCAAGCGGCCGTGCAGGGTGTAGCCCTTTTGGAACACATTTAAAACGGTGTTGGGCTCGCAGTCGGCATTGGGCACCGCCGTCATCGCCTGGTGCAGCTGAGGGTCAAAGGGCTCGCCAACGGGGTTTACGGCTACCAGCTGTTGTTTTTCCAGGCTGCTAATGAGTGTTTTAAGGGTCATTTCCACCCCTTCCATCAGCGTTTTTAAATCACTGCTGGAGGCGGCGGCCTCAATGGAGCGCTCTAGGTTGTCCGCCACAGGTAAGAGGTCTGACATAAACTTTTCCAGGCCGAATTTATGGGCCTTTTCTACATCCTGCTCGGCGCGGCGGCGGATGTTTTGCGCCTCCGCCATGGCGCGCAGAGACTGCTCTTTGGTCTGCATCAACTCGTCTTTTAAACGCTCGATTTCCGCTTCCAGCTCAAAGGTGAGCGGGCCTGAGGCGGCAGCAGCGGCGCCACCACCGGAGGAGCTGGCTGACGCATAGGCGCCGCCTGCTGAAGAAGAAGCTGAGCTGCTAGCAAACGAAAATTCCACCTGATCTTCAGATGGCTGGGTTGAAGTGGGATCTTGACTCACAGGGCTCTCCTGACGAAATGTGGCCTGAACATGTGTTGGCCTGGGGTTTTTGAACTGCTGCCTATATGGGGCTGGCAGTTGGGCATTCAAGCCTGGGGAGGAAATTATCCCTAGGGCTATTTAATGGGCCCCCGGCGGCGCCATTAACCACCCCTGCCCCGCGCCCTGTCACTTGTTTGCAGGCCTTAAGTGTGCGCTCTTGGGAGAACTGGATCCGAGCCTGCGAACCCGGCCCGGTTTGCCGGTGCGCGCCCAGCTAAAGCTCGCCCAGGCGAGGCTAGCCCAAAGCTGCGATCTACTGTATAAACAGCCACCTTTCGACCTGGAGACCTCGGCGTGCTCACTCATTTAAGTATCCGCAATCTGACCCTGGTAGACAGCCTCGACTTAGAACTGGCGCCTGGGCTTACGGTGTTGACTGGCGAGACGGGCGCAGGCAAATCGATCCTGCTGGATGCTATTGGCTTGTCCCTCGGCGACAGGGCTGATGCCGACAAAATCCGCCAGGGCGAAGATAAGGCCGAGGTGAGCGCGCAGTTTGATCTGCGCAACCGAGCGGACATACTCAATTGGCTAGAGTCTGAAGACCTGGCCCAGCAACAGGAGTGCATACTGCGCCGCAGCCTTAGCAAAGAGGGCCGCTCGCGCGCCTTTATCAACGACCGCCCGGTGACCCTGGCCCAGCTGCGCAGCCTGGGCGAGCAACTGATCAATCTGCACAGCCAGCACGAACACCAAGCGCTGATGGACAGCGCGCACCACCGCTGGCTACTGGATCATTTCGGCCAACTGCAAGGCCTTTTGCAACCGGTCAAGGAGGCCTTTAACCGCTGGCAACAGCTGAGCCAGGAGTACCAGAGGGTGTGCGCCCAAGCGGACGAGCTCAATGCCCGCCACCAGTTACTGAGCTATCAAGTGGACGAATTCGACCAATTAGCGGTGCACGAAGGTGAACTCGACCGCTTAGAACAGCAGCAAAAACAACTCACCCATGCCGACGCCTTTAATCACTGCTGCCAGAGCGTAGTGGACATCTGCCAGGCCGATAAAGGCCTGCGCGACCGCCTATACCGCGCCATTCAACTGCTTGGGCAGGTGCCTGTGCAGAATAAGTCTGTGCAAGAAGCCCAAGCCCTGCTGGAGAGTGCGCAGATTAATATTGAAGAAGCCAGCAGCGAGCTGATGCACGCCCTGGATGCCAACCATCACCTCGACGGCGACCTGCCCTCAATCGAGCGGCGCCTATCCAGCCTCTATGAAATGGCCCGCAAGCACCGGGTAAGGCCTGAGGAATTAGTAGAGCTGCACCAGCGTTTAGGTACAGAGCTGGCTGGGCTTAAAAGTGGTGATGAACAACTGGCAGGCCTACAAGCGGCCATAGCACAAGCCCTCGCCCACTATCAAAGCGCAACCCAGGCCTTGAGCCAGGCCAGAAGCCAGGTTGCGGGCGATCTATGCCAGAGGGTCAACCAGCAATTGGCCCAGCTCAGCCTCGGCCATGCTCAGTTCAGCATCAACCTCAACCCCAGCGCCGCGCCCAGCCCGCAGGGGGCGGAACAGGTAGAGTTTTTAATCAGCACCATTCCCGGCGCCCCCGCTAAACCCCTGGCCAAAATCGCCTCCGGCGGCGAACTCTCCCGCATCAGCCTCGCCATCAGCGTAGTCACCGCCCAAGCCGTCAAACCCAGCACACTTATTTTTGACGAAGTGGATGTGGGCATTGGCGGCGAAACCGGCGATGTAGTGGGCCGCCTGCTGCGACAGCTGGGCGAGAGCGGCCAGGTGCTCTGCGTGACTCACCTAGCCCAGGTGGCCAGCAAAGCGCATCAGCATTTAAAAGTGAGCAAAAACTTACTTAACCAAGGCGCCTACAGCGATATAGCGCCTTTGTTGGGAGAGGAAAAAGTGGCGGAAATCGCCCGCATGATGGGAGGCCAGGTGCAATCGGCCCAGTCCTTGGCTCATGCTAGGGAAATGCTTGAGCGGCTGTAGCGAAACCCATTCAGATTCAAGCCTGCGGCGGTCGCAGTAGGGTTAACTGAGGTTTGTCGGTTTAAGCCTTGGCATTTAAATAAGTGTGCGCTTCAATCGCCGCACCAATTAAATGATACAAAGTACTCGCTGGCGCCCCGTCATCCACCACCTCATTGGCAGCCCCCAAACGATCCAAGTACACCCCTGCGACCGGTGTAGTTAAATAAAAGCGCTGTAAGTCGGCTATACCCTTGGCCGCAATGGCCTCGGCGCCGGGCACACCGGCACGGGCTTGGCTGACAGCGGCTTTGATCAGTTCCGTCATGGGCCACAGGCGCTTGGTGGCTTCGGTGACGCGGCCGTCGGCCGTCACCTGGTCGTACACCAGGCCTTCTGCATCCAGGCCAATGGCCAAGGCTTTAAACCAGAGGGCGTTGGCAATGCTTGCGGTGTCCTCGCCGAACAAACGCTCGTACCAGCGCAACAGCCAAACCCACTCAAACATATGGCCAGGCTCCACCGCCTCGCCTGCGGCTCCTGGCGCAAGGCTCCAGTCGTCGTTAAAAAACTCCCGTAACACCTGGTGCTTAGCGTCGTAAAAATGTTGCGCAAACAACTGGTATACCTGTTTAGCGCGCAGCGCCCACTTCTCTTTGCCAGAGGCCTGATACAGAAATAAAAAGGTTTCCAGCCAGTGCATATGAGGGTTTTGGCGGCGCCAGGGGGCCAGGTAGTCGCCTTCTTGCCAGCCACCCGCCGGGTGGGGCCACTCTTTATCGAGCCATTTAACCATTCGGCTGGCTTTGCGGTGATCGTCGTAATTAGCGAAGGTATCGTAGAGTGCCGCATAGGCCAGGGCAAAAAAGGCGTGGTCGTAGAGGTCTTTTTTGCGGTCGGCACAGGTGAAATCAGGCTTGAGCAGGTGTACATAACCATCGCTGCGATCTTCTGTCACCGCATAATGGCCGATAAATTCAGCCAGGCCGCGCACCATGGGTTCTACGTCAGCAGCCCAACCCATTTTCTGCGCCCGGCAGTAGACAAACATCTGCCGCGCCTGCACGCGCACGCGCAGGTTCAAGGCCGCGTTGGGTGTGCCGTCCGCCTTGAGTGCTTCATAGGTGGCCCACATGCCCGGCGGCAAGCCGGGTATTGAGGCGGCAGTGCGATAACGCGGCAGTGCCTGGGTGCACAGCCAGTGCACTAATTTCTCTGTTGCGTCCTTCATGCGTACCTCCGGGGAGAGTGGTTTTAAGAGCCTAGGAGAATTTTGGCCTAGGCTATGAGAGGTGGCCGAGGTTACAAACTTCAGCTCGCCAGGTAAAGTACCAACCATGCCAGCGCCTCTCTGTCTTTTAATCGAAGGCCTATGAGCGCGTAACGGGCGCAGTTTTCAGTACAATAACATGAACCTTTTTATTGCCATGGCCTTGCGGCCCAGACCGAGTACCTCTGCATGACCAGCCCCACTGTTGACGATCTCAACGTAAATTCCCAAGAAATCCTTATTTCCCCGGCTGAATTAAAAGCCGAATTGCCCGCCAGCGAGCGCGCCATAGAAGTTGTGGCCGCTGGCCGCCAAGTGGTACGCGATATTCTCGATCGCAAAGACCACCGCCTGATCGTGGTAATTGGCCCCTGCTCTATCCACGACCCCATAGCCGCTATGGACTATGCCCGCCGCTTAAAAACCCTCGCCGAGGAGGTCAGCGACTGTTTATACATAGTCATGCGCGTGTACTTTGAAAAACCGCGCACCACCGTTGGCTGGAAGGGGCTGATTAACGACCCCTACCTCAACGATTCCTTCAAAATTCAAGACGGCCTGCACGTAGGCCGCAAATTGCTTCTGGATATTTCCGAGCTCGGCCTGCCCTGCGCTACTGAGGCGTTGGATCCTATCTCACCTCAATACCTGCACGATTTAATTTCCTGGTCCGCCATTGGTGCGCGCACCACCGAATCACAAACCCACCGGGAGATGGCCAGCGGCTTGTCCTCCGCTGTGGGCTTTAAAAACGGCACCGACGGCAGCCTCACAGTCGCCATCAACGCCCTGCAATCCGTCTCCAGCCCGCACCGTTTTTTAGGCATCAATAAAGAAGGCCGGGTCTCGGTAGTCCATACGCGCGGCAACGCCTATGGCCATGTAGTGCTGCGCGGCGGCAACGGCAAGCCCAATTACGATTCCGTCAGTGTAGCTCTGTGTGAAAAAGAACTGCTGGCGGCGGGCGTGCCCAACAACATCATGGTGGACTGTAGCCACGCCAACTCCAATAAAAGCCATGAGTTGCAGCCGCTGGTCATGGATAACGTCGCCAACCAAATTATTGAAGGCAACACTTCAATCATCGGTTTGATGGTGGAGAGCAATATAGGCGCGGGCAACCAGAAAATCCCAGCAGACCTATCCAAACTAACCTACGGGGTTTCCGTCACCGACGCCTGTATCGACTGGCCCACTACCGAAACAGCCCTGCGCTCCATGCGCACTAAGATTAAAGCCGTGATGCAAGCGCGCGGCAAATAATAAAAAAGCGAGGCACTGCCTCGCTTTTTTATGTGCGCCCCTAACACAGAGCTTAAACGGCTTTGTAGGCAAGCCCAGGGGCGCAATCGACCATCTCGAACAAATCCGCTACGCCGGTTAAGCCTTCGGATGAACCTAAGAACAAAAAACCACCCGGATTTAACTGCCCGTGTAATTTGCGCAGTATTTCCGTTTTAAGCTCCTGCGAAAAATAAATCAGCACATTGCGGCAAAAAATCACGTCGAATTTACCCAGCAAATAAAATGAATCCTGCAGGTTAAGCGGCCGAAATTGCACGCGATGTTTTACGTTGCTTTTGAGCCGCCAATTATCCTCATCTACCGCCTCAAAAAACTGTACCTTGCGCTCAGTGGTCAAACCCCGCGTGATCGAAATCCGGTCATAAACACCTGTGCGCGCATGCTCCAATACGGCGCTGGATAAATCCGTCGCTAAAATATCCACCGCTAAAGGCTTAATGCCTGGCCGTTTATTAAACTCCTCCACTACCATACTTAACGAATAAGGCTCCTGCCCGTACGAGCAGGCGGCAGACCAAATTTTGATAGTGTTGCCCGGCTTTTGAGCCTGCAAACGGGGCAATAATTTATTACCAAAGTATTCAAACGGATAATTATCGCGAAACCAAAAGGTTTCGTTGGTCGTCATGGCATCAATGACGCTCTGGCGCACCTGCCGCTGATCAACTTTTTTAATCAGTTCAGTTAGCTGAGCAAGCTTAGTTAGTTGCAAGCTCACCATAATTCGCCGCACGCGCGTAGCGACTAAATATTGTTTGTTATGACCTAAATCTATGCCACAGGAGCTTTGCAAAAATGCACAAAAATCATCGTACTCCTGGGAGGAAAAATGCAATGGCTCATCAAGCGGGCGCTGGCTCATAGTGCACCCCCCAGCGTTTTAGGCAAGTGTTCAGCACCCAACCACAACTCATATCCCGCCTGGCCCCGCCGTGTTATCACCACTGCATAACAGCCGCTTGCGACTTCCTTCAACTCCGTCATTCGCGATCCCGCCCTCATATTGAAGAAAATTTAGTACTTAGGGATCTCTGCCCCACTGCGTCAACAACCGTTTAATTAATGCCCATCTAATTCTTTAATTCGCACATTCACCCGCTTAGCCAATTCATCTGGATGGAATTTAGCGAGAAAATCATTGGCGCCGACTTTGCGCACCATTGCTTCATTAAACACACCACTTAATGAGGTGTGTAATATCACATGCAAATTACTCAAACGCGGGTTAGCGCGCACTTCTGCCGTAAAGGTATAACCATCCATTTCCGGCATTTCTATATCGGAAATCACCAGCAGCAATTCCTTAACCGGGTCCTTACCCTCATCCAACATCGCCAGCAAATAATTAAGCGCTTCTTGGCCGTCTTTTAACACTACGGTTTTAAGACCTAAAGACTCCACCACTTTTTGGATTTGTTTGCGCGCAATCGCTGAATCATCCACGATTAACACATGACGACTTTGCACCGCATTGCTTTCGCTTTCTTTTATTACATCGGCACTGACATGTTCCGGCAGAGGGGAGACTTCGGCGAGAATTTTTTCAACGTCGATAATCTCTACTAAACGGCCTTCCACCTCAGTGACCGCTGTTAAATAATTATCGCGCCCGGCGCCCTTGGGTGGTGGGTGTATAGCACCCCAATTCATATTGACGATACGTTCCACACTGCGCACCAAGAACCCCTGAGTGGAGCGGTTATATTCGGTGATGATGACAAAACAATTTTGAGCATTTTCCAACGGCATACCGCCGGTGGCCTGGCGTAAATCCATAATGGGAATAGTGCCGCCGCGAATATGCGCTACCCCGCGCACAACCGGGTGGCGCTTGGGAATTTTACTTAGCACAGGGCATTGCAAAACTTCTTTGACTTTAAACACGTTGATGCCGTAAAGCTGGTTGCCGCCGAGACTAAACAACAACAATTCCAGCCGGTTTTGACCGACTAATTGCGTGCGCTGATTTACGCTATCGAGAATACTCGCCATAACCGCTCCAAGCGATTCCACAGAAAATTTTGCAACGGCGCTCAAGCAGAATCACGCGACTGTCGCCGTACTCTGACAATTAAACCGTCCCCGCAGCCGTTCTTAGATGCCCACCCCAAAAATAATATTTAAGAAATCACTCAAACCTGACCCATTTGAACAGCTACAACAGCGTTCGAGTAAATGGCTGTTGCGCGAGCGAGTTTTAAGAACTCTCAACAGCGGTCATGATTCGGGCGAATCCTTGCATGGGGCGATACAGCTAATAGGCGCCTATCTGCCTAAGTGTAGTCAAGACTGATCGCTGCACAGAAAAACAATGGCCGATTATTCCCGCCGAATACTCGTAGCATAAAACAGCAATTTGTCCACTTATTAACCCAAGCAAAATACTCCGCCCCGTACTTCAACACTTGAGCCGTATATAGAGTCATGACAGCGTGCTTTATTTTGCGGGCGATTTAGCGCAAAAAAATGATTGCGCTCAACCACTAACAGGTACACTAGCCCCCGACCTTGCCAAAGGCATAGCAATTGCCTATACCCTTGGATGCTAACAATAACGACAAAAAACCGTCATCTGCAGCACTTAGAGTTGACGGGCAACCCAAAGCACAGGTTAATTAATATGAGTATTGGTGTTTTTGCACGTTTCAGTGTCGCAGCACTGTTTTATCTGACCATACCCTACATCGCACAGGCCCAAGATAGCTGGGAGGATATAGAGCCTCTGCGCAACCAGGCCCAGCAGCATTTGATCGATTATTTAAAACCCTCGGCGGGTGCGGCGGCGCGGGACATTGAAGTCAAAATGTTGCCGCTGGACCCGCGCCTGCGTCTTAGCCGCTGCGACGTAGCGGTGGACTACCAAATTAACGCCCCGGTTGTGTCCGCCAGTTCAGCCACGGTCAAAATCAGTTGTAATGGCAATGTGCATTGGACCTTGTATGCGCCGGCGCAGATTGCCGTATTCGGCGATACAGCCGTAGCCTCCCACAGCCTGGAGCGCGGCAGCCTCATTCAGCCCGGCGATTTCCATTTTGTGCGGCAAAACCTCAATCAAATCGGCGCGAACTATGTGGATCCTGCGGCGGTTATTGTCGGGCAGGAGTTAAAACGCTCCCTGCGAGAAGGGGACACCCTGCGACTGTCTTATCTGGAACTGCCTAAAATCGTCCAGCGCGGCGACCGCGTCACCCTTGAGGCGCAAGCCCTCGGCCTCAACGTGGCCGCCCCTGGCCTGGCCATGGCCAACGGCAAAATTGGCGAGCGTATTCAGGTTAAAAATGCCCAATCCAACAAAATTGTCGATGCTCTGGTTATAGCGCCTGGGCGAGTGCGGGTTAAATACGAGTAGCGCGCGCACCTTCAACGCAGGTGCGATGAGTTTTTTACACATTGCCCCTAAAGGATTGTCAGAGCTGGCCGATAACCCGATGAACCTACACGAATACGCTGCGGCGATATGATTATGGTAATTGATCCTAGCAACTCAAATTTCGGCAAAATCCCGATTAAAAAGGGATATTCCAATGCGGTTAGCCAGGAGCGTGCACAAAGTACTGCAGGCGCCAGCGGCAACACAGCAGCGCCCAGCACTAAGCCCTCAGCTGCGGCTGCGGACAACGTCTCCTTAAGCGCCAAAGCCCAATCCCTCGCCCGCTTAGAAAGCAAGGTCGCCCAGGCGCCTGAGGTGGATCGCAAAAAAGTGGACGCCATCAAGCAGTCCATCGCCGAAGGGCGCTACAAGGTGAACCCTGAGCAGATCGCCAAGGCCATGTTAGACGCCGAGCGGCAGGGCTATTAAGCGATAACAGCGCAGGCTCCTGCCACGCCCGTTAAATTACAGCGAGGTGTAAACCACCTCGCACCCACCCTTCTTGAGGCTCGACTGCCAGTTATTCACGCAGTTAGAGCCCGGCACTTTTTTATAGCGCGGCTATACTGCAGTACAGCGCTTATCACCCGTAACACTACAACACTCGTTTAACGGCCCACGCAGACTGTCGATGGCCCGATGTGAATAGTTGCCAACCCCAGGTATTGGAAAATACACGAGTAGATCTATGCAGACCGAGCCCCTTAAACAGATTGCCGATTCTATCGAAAGCGACATCACCGCCTGCGAGCAATTAATTCGCCTGCTACATCACGAACGGGATTTATTAGCTGAGCGGGCCTTTGAGCCTTTGGATTTAATCATCCAAGAAAAAGCCGACTGGCTGAAAAAACTTGAGCATTCGGCGAGGCTGCGCCAAAGCTGTGTGGAAACCAGTGGTTTGACGCAAACAGCAGACCCCAGTGCAGCTTTTTTGCAGTGGCTGACCGAGCATCATCAAGAGCATTTAAGTGAGCGCTGGCTACGGCTAAAGGATTTACTTAATGAATGCCAAGAAGCCAACGACGTTAACGGCAAACTCATCCATCGCGGCCAAGCCACCCACCAAACCCTGGTGGGTATTTTGCGCGGGCAGGATCATCAAACTATGTTGTACACCGGCAAAGGCATTAAAAAAGCCACGGGCCTGGCCGCTCCTATAGGTAAAGCCTAATTAATCAGAAGCGTCTTAAGGGCACCTCCGAAAATCCACTTTTCGCGCCCTCGCTTACGTTTTTTCGTGCTCAACCGGTCATTTATAGCGCATAAACTCCCTCATTCGGCTTTGGCATCCTCGGCTTTGGCATCCTCGACTTTGGCTCCTGCGTCGTTCTCGATTTCATTCCCGATGAAATTCTACTTCCCCCATCCATGAGATCGTCCTGCATCCATGCAGTCGTCCGCGCGAAAATGCCTCGCGATCATCACGAAAATTGAATTTCCGGAGGTGCCCTTACAAGATCGGAGCGGTTTATTGTGGCGCCGAGTTATTAAGGGGTTAAATCTGCCAGCCAGGTTTAATACAGCCGTTTATTAATCTGACCATTTAAACTAAGCAACCTGAGTTGAATTCGTTGCAAGCTCGCCTAATGTTTTTAGGTTTAAAGCAAAGCCTATTATTTATTCACCACTCATTAAACTTACAACTGCGGTTGTTAACGAGCAACTTAGCCCCCCATAATCCGTTCGCGAAAAATAAAAAACACTGCACCGAGTAGACACACACCAGCCCAGACAAAATCCCAGCGAAAAGTCTCACGCATGTAAAAAACCGCAAACGGTACAAATACAGTTAGGGTGATGACTTCCTGCAAGATTTTTAACTGCCCCAGATTTAACACCTGTGCACCCACACGGTTGGCGGGCACTTGCAATAAATATTCAAACAGGGCGATCCCCCAACTGACTAAAGCGGCGATAATCCAGGGTTTTTCATGCAGATGTTTTAAATGCCCGTACCAGGCAAAGGTCATAAAAATATTGCTGAAAGTCAGTAACACAACGGTGACTAAAATAGGGTATTGGGAAAGAAGCATCATAAAAACTCGCACAATTATTTTAATTGTTAATAGCCAGAATAGCGCTTAAAAGCCGATAAAACGGCGTGCGCTCTGTCGTGTTTGTCACCGTAAATTCAACCGAGAATTACACGAATTGCGCATTGAGCATAGGGCCTTTTGATTCCCTAAACAGGGGATAAGTGGTATGGTACGCGCCCTTGTCGCAGGGCTAAAGTGCGCGGCAATGCTTAGCTTTAGGCAAGGCAACATGAGCACTTTAGCCAGGGCACCTTATTCAAGGCACCTCCTGCAAAATTCGCGGCAGTGCGCTGCCAATTCATATCACTTATACGATCGTTGTGTAGCCTATGAAACCTCTTTCCGATATAGGCCTTGTCGGCCTCGCCGTGATGGGCGAAAACCTAATTCTCAATATGGCCAGCAAAGGCTTCACCGTAACGGCCTATAACCGCACGGCGGACAAAGTACAAAATTTTCTCGACGGCCGCGCCCAGGGCAAAAGCATTCGCGGTGCTTTTTCGATTGAAGAATTGGTCAACTCCCTGGCGAAACCGCGCAAGATCATGCTGATGGTGAAAGCGGGCAAACCGGTTGACGAGATGATCGAGCAATTAATCCCGCACCTTGAACCCGGCGACATCATCATCGACGGCGGCAACACCCACTACCCCGATTCCACTCGCCGCACCCACTACTTAGCCTCCAAAGGCCTGTTGTACATAGGTACTGGAGTTTCCGGTGGCGAAGAGGGCGCGCTGACCGGCCCCTCCATCATGCCCGGCGGCGCCAAAGCCGCTTGGCCCCATGTAAAAGATATTCTGCAAGGCATAGCCGCCAAAGTGGCCGATGGCACCCCCTGTTGCGACTGGGTGGGCGATGACGGCGCGGGCCACTTTGTAAAAATGGTGCACAACGGTATCGAATACGGCGATATGCAGCTGATTTGCGAAGCCTACCAAATCATGAAAGACCTGCTGGGCATGAGCGCGGCAGAGATGCATCAGGTGTTTAAGGACTGGAACGACGGCGAGCTCAACAGCTATTTAATTGAAATCACCCGCGACATCCTCGGCTACCAAGAAAACGGCGAGGCGCTGGTGGATAAAATCCTCGATACCGCCGGGCAAAAAGGCACCGGTAAGTGGACCGGGGTGATCGCGCTGGACCTGGGTGTGCCGCTTACCCTCATCACAGAGGCGGTATTCTCCCGCTGTTTATCCGCCCAAAAAGACGAGCGCGTGGCCGCCAACACCATCCTCAGCGGCCCCACCCCAGCATTCAGTGGCGACAAACAAGCCATCATCGAAGACCTGCGCCAGGCGCTGCTGGCTGCCAAAATTGTCTCCTATGCGCAGGGTTATGTGTTGATGCGCGAAGCGGCCAAGGACTACAACTGGAACCTCAATTACGGCGGCATCGCCTTAATGTGGCGCGGCGGCTGTATTATCCGCTCCGCGTTCCTCGGCAACATCAAAGAAGCCTTCGACGCCAACCCAGAGTTGAGCAACCTGATGGTGACGCCCTACTTCCGCGATAAATTACAAGCCTGCCAGGCGGGCTGGCGCCGTGTAATGGCGGCGGCCATCACCAACGGCATCAGCGCCCCAGCCATGACGGCGGCCCTGAGTTACTTCGACGGCTACCGCACGGCGCGCTCACCGGCCAATCTGTTGCAGGCGCAGCGCGATTATTTCGGTGCTCACACCTATGAGCGCACCGATAAGCCGCGCGGCGAGTTCTTTCATACCAACTGGACGGGGCGCGGCGGCAACACAGCCTCCACCACCTACAACGTCTAAACTAAAAGCCCCACTCGGGGCTTTTTTTTCGCTTAGTGATGGCAGAGGGCTTTATGGCCAACGAACACTGGCTTTGTGGCGCGGATGATATTGCTGTAGGTACGGCAAAAGGCTTTGCTATCAACGACGAACGCCTCCTGGTTGTTAACACTGGCGGGCAGTTATTGGCCTATCGCAACCGCTGCCCGCATTTAAAAATCCCCTTGGAATGGCAGGAGCATAACTTCTTCTGCAAAGACACAGACCTGCTGCGCTGCGCGACCCACGGCGCGCTGTTTTTGCCGGAGAACGGCCTGTGTGTCAGCGGCCCCTGCGCAGGGCAAGCGCTGGAGCCACTCGAGCTAGTGCTGCGCACTGACGGCGTTTATTGGCGCCAACACTCATAAACAAGTGACTAGGTTTGACCTAAAACCCTAGGAGTGGCGACTGCCCCCCTTAGGTTTAAACCAACACCGGCAGGCTGTGAGTCAAACGAATCTCCTCAGCCGCTAATTGCGCCTTAAGGGCGACAAACTCCACGCCCGCCTCTTTCGCCCGCACACACCACTTGGCATAGGTAGGGTCTATGTGGATCGCCGGGGCTACCGCGTTAATGCCTGAATGCTGCACGCAATAGACCAGCATGGCGCGCTCGCCCTGCTCCACCATGCGGATGAGCTCCCGCAGATGTTTGCTGCCCCGCTCGCTCACCGCATCGGGAAAATGCCCGCAGTCGGCGCGGTTTGATACCTCAGGCTCCAGCAGGGTGACGTTTTTCACCTCGATAAAACAGCGCCGCCCCTCGCGCTGTAGGCACCAATCGGCACGGCTGTTTTCTTCGCCGTAGCGCACTTCAGGGGTTAGCTCCTGCCAACCGGCCAATTGCGGCATAAGCCCACTCCTAATGGCTTCGCCCACCAGTGCATTGGCGCGGCCGGTGTTGATCCCGGCCAAGTGGCCTAGCGGCGTGGTGGCAATTTCCCATGTGGCGGCGAGCTTGCGTTTGGGGTTGTTGCTAAAGGAGTACCAGCAGGGGCTGCCCTCGGCTAAACAGCCCCGCATGCTGCCGGTGTTGGGGCAATGGATGGTGAGCGGCGTGCCGCTTGCAGTGGTGATATCGGCGAAAAAACGCTTATAGCGCCGCAAAAATACACCTTGCTGGAAAGGAGGAGTGAGGATCATGGTGACATTCTTAAGCTTTTGACTATGCTCAACCACCAGGCGCACCTGGCTGCTCGTTAGGCCGCCATCATAACCCAGCACCCAGCCGGTGATGTTTCCGGTAGGGCAACAGAAGTGGTGGCAGAGGCTTAGGGAATCTGGTAGCGTTTGCGCCCCTTAGATAACCTTGAACCTAAAAAAGCCTCAGTCGTCCCCACCAGAAGTTTCCCTGAAGTTTTTAGGTTGAAAAGAGAATGGATGCCCCAATCTTGAGGCCCTTCTCATCTTACGGAAGATTGCCCCCAAGGATCGCTTTCATCGCACAGACAAGAGGCTCGCTCACAATGCCCGAATTACAAAACGGTAGTTTTTCGTTACACGGTTTTGCCCCTTATGTTGAAAAGGCTGGCGAAGAGTACATGAGTGCCGAACAAAAAAAGCACTTCAAGAATTTGCTGCTGGCGTGGAAGCGTGAGCTGATGGAAGAGGTGGACCGCACGGTGAGCCATATGAAAGACGAGGCCGCCAACTTCCCCGACCCCGCCGACCGCGCAAGCCAGGAAGAAGAATTCAGCCTGGAGCTGCGCACCCGCGACCGCGAGCGCAAGCTGATTAAAAAAATCGACAAAACCCTGGAATTGTTGGAGACCGAAGAATACGGCTACTGCGATACCTGCGGTGTTGAAATCGGCATCCGCCGCCTTGAAGTGCGCCCCACCGCCACTCAATGTGTAGACTGCAAAACCCTGGCGGAAATTAAAGAAAAACAAATCGGCGGTTAAGTGCCTCCCAGATGGCGCCGTCACATGCCATCGAGCGAAAAAAACACAAAGGGTCACTGGCCCTTTTTCTGTTTCTAATGCCTGTCTGGTACGTTTGGCTTAGGCTGCGGCTTGAGACTGGCTGTATTGATATGACACCTCCGGCATGACACCTATACCTACCGCGCCCTCAGGCTACCTGGGTCGTTTTGCACCCTCCCCCAGCGGGCCACTGCATTTTGGCTCCCTGGTGTGCGCCCTCGCCAGTTACCTCGACGCCAAGCTACACAAGGGCCAGTGGCTGCTGCGCATTGAGGATATAGACCCGCCCAGAGAGGTCGCCGGTGCCGCCAGCGCCATTGTGCGCAGCCTGGAGCAACACGGCCTCAGCTGGGATGGGCCGGTGCTCTGGCAAAGCCAGCGCAGCAGTCAGTATGAGGCGGTACTGGAACGGTTGCGCCAAGCAGGCCAGATCTACCCCTGTAGCTGCACGCGCAAGCGCCTAGAATCCTTAGGACATAAATACGACGGTCACTGCCGCACACACCCGGCACAGCTGCCCGCCGCCTGGCGCCTACAAGTCGCCGAGGACACCGCGATAAGATTTGTCGACCGACACCTGGGCCACCAAGTGCAACAGCTGGGCGCCCAGGGGGATTTTATTATCCACCGCAAAGACGGTCTCTTCGCCTATGCCTTGGCGGTGGTGGTGGATGACTGGCAGCAGGGTATTACCCATGTGGTGCGCGGCAGCGATCTTTTAAGCGCTACCGGCAATCAAGTTTTCCTCTTTAACCTGCTGGGCGCCCAGCCGCCCAGCTACGCGCACATTCCAGTCATCACCGATTGCCAGGGGTTAAAACTGAGCAAACAAAACCATGCGCAAGCGCTGGATAGTCAGATACCGGGGCATAATTTATGGAGGGCACTATGGGCGCTCGGCGCTCGGCCACCCAAAGAACTGTCGCAAAGCGACCCTGTAGACGTAATCCAATGGGCATTAGAGTATTGGCAGTTGGGACAATTACCCACTGGAACCAGTGTGCTGGAATCAGATTTACCCATCTAAACACGCATAAAACGCGATTTAACGGCTTAAATGCCTAGCAGCTTGTTGAAATGCTACCTTGCTAGTTGGCGGCGTGAAATTTGGAGAAAAAACCTTATTTACTAGGTGTAAGCTCGGCAATTGCTCCTCGACCTGGGTTCCCACATCGCCCTACCTCGATTTCATTCCCGATGAAATTCCACGGGGCCGTCCTCATCCATGCAGTCGTCCGTTTTTTGGAGGCGCAGCCCAAATTTGCCTTGCCAGATCGTCGCCACCAATCTATTTCAACAAGCCGCTAGGTAAATTTCCGACTTCATTAGAGCCTGCCCACCAAAAATAGATGCCCCCTCCCCCACGCATCACTTTCATTATTTGAGCACTACGGATCATTTGAATTGCCAGCCAATAATGTTTTAGGAAGCTGCAGTTCTATATGCTTCTATTTACACGGTTAATTAATGATTACGGAGTGAAACGGTATGAAGGTAAAAATATTCTGTGCAGCGATCATTTCGGCTGCGCTAAGTGGATGCGTCGGCAAACCCATAGTCAATGAACCTGAAGCGACTATTTGGGTTGACCATCACCAAACCTGGGTAGCTGGCGACCCGTTTAATGGCTATGGTCGGTATGTGTACCGCATCTCCACCTCAGCCGCGCCCGATTTTTCCGCCGCAGAGGTTACCACTGCCGACATAATCGATTTTTCTTATGAGCAAGGCTACAGATACAAACTACGCGTCAAAAAACTCGTCGCGATAACCGCCGACGGTTTAGATACACAATACAGATTGGTAGCCATCGAAGATAAACAACTTGCAACGGCACCGTTTGATCTTGAAATCCCCAGGCAACAAGACTTTATTAACTCCAGCGGTACGATTAAATTCGCCCCTGGCAGTAGCTCGCCAGCCTATAACTGTGTTCCAGCTGTATGCGACGCCCTCAGGGCTATGCCTAGCAGAGAAGACATAGTGTTTACCGCCGAATTTACCAACCCCGCCCAAATCACATTAATTGCCCTTAAATCAATCAATGGGGTACCTGTAGAGCCTTGAGTAAAAACCTAATATCGAACCTGGGATAGGCTGGGCAAGCGCGCTTGCCCAGTAGTTTGCTATTTTTTGCCGCCGTCAACCGGAGCAGGTGCCGAGAGCTTTTCTGCAGCGGGTGTGTCAGCCGGCGGCACTGCAACCGGTACGGGTGGTTTCACAGCTAAATGCCACGGCCACTGCTGTTGCTTTACGCGATAAAAACCCAGCCCGACTAAAACCAGGATCAACAGGGCGATGGTTAAGTAGCGCCCCCAAGGTGTAGCCTTTTCTCCATAAGGATCAACCAAACTGCGGCTGGCGCCAGCGGGCAGCTTAGCCTGTTGTGTGAGTTTGCCGCCGAAGGGGATATTAATTTTGACATGGCCGTTCACCGCCCAACCGGTGGCATCCAGCACCGGGCCTAGGTTGCGCTGGCGCAGCTTCAACCAGGCGATAAACATAGAGGGGCCACTAACGGCCAGCAGCAAACCCACCAGCCCCAGCGGCATCAACCAGCCCAGGCCAAAAAAGGCCTGCATTAAGAGGCCCAATGCGGTGGAGATACCGCCGACCGCCACGCCTAAGGCGGCGATCATCCCCAAGTCAAACTTGGATTTTTCCGGCACTGCCGCTGCGGCAGCTTTGGGGTCGGCCAGTACAGAAGCCTTATCCAGCAGCGCAGCGCCCGAAGGGTCGGCGGCGGTGGCCGTTTTGGCTGCCTGCTCTTCCACAAAACGAATCAGTCTTTTATAGGGTGCAAAAAACGCCTGGCTGATACTGATGGGGTTTTCGATCAGTTTGGTGATGGTGGCGTCCCAGTCGCGGCCCTGACGATCGTAGAAAACGCCGTTGCGGCCCACTAACAAGTAGTCGGCGTCTCCGGCAGTGAAGGCGGCGACTATGGTCATTTTGGCGCCGTCGCTGCGGGTGCACTCGCAATAGGCCAAAAAACATTTGCTTAAACCGGCTAGCGCCGCGTGTTTAGCGGCGTCGTCCACGCGGATACACAGCTCACAGGCGCGGCCATCCAAATAAAGGGTGCCCGCTTGGAACACCGCCTGGCCCACCGAGCCGTAAAATTCTGTGAAATTGACAAAATTGTTGAGCAGCTTTTTCAAATGCAGCCGCAGCAGGAGGATTTTTTTTACCTCGGCAAAGGCTTTTACCGCTGGCGCCATGGCTAAATCCTGCTGCATCAAATCCTCTAGGGCCGCCTGCCACTTAGGCTCCGCCCAACCGCGCAGCTCATCGGCGCAAATACCTTTGAGGCTGGCGCCTCGCTCGGCGGCCTGCCACTGCTGGTAGGCATTAAAGGCGGCTTTGAGGGTCTGCCACTGGGTAAAATCCAAGTGAGTCAGGCCCTTACCCAGTAAAGGCTCTACCACCTGGCTGACAAAATCGACCATGGCCACCTGCCATGCCGGATTGATGCCCGCCTGCAACGGCAGCTGGGCATCGGCGGCCACTAGCGCGAGCGGGAAGTGTTTGACCTCGTCGCAGGCGGAGGATAAATCGCTGCTGCCGAGGCTTTCTAAGCTGGAGACGGGTTTGTTGAGCTGCTCCTGGCTGCGGCCATCGAACGCCACCAGGCGCACGCGGCTGAAGAAGTCATCAATTTTGCCCTGTACCGCCAGGAGCGCCTTGTAGGCGCCCTCGCAGTTGTCGCTGAGGGGTTTAACCTTGGGGCCAGCTTCGTCCAGCCAGCTTAAGCGCTCGCGCAAGGCGTTAAAAAACCCCGCCAGAGCGTCTTGGTTGATGCCGGGTTTGCCGCTTAAATCGATACTTTCGCCCTGGGTTTTCATAATGAGCTTGAGCAGCGCCTGCAGTTGCTCATCGTCGGTGGCGGCCAGCGGCACTACGCCGTCGCCGTTAAAGCGCGTGTTCGCCACTATGGCTTCTTGATTCTGCGCATCTTGTAGGGTGACAGACGTCTGCTCAGGTTTACCCAAGGCGGTGAGCATTTCTTTGCTGCTAGTCACCAGCTTCTGCCCTAGGTCTGTGTCGCTAAAGTCGCTGAGGTTTAGGCTATCGGCGCTGGCCAGCAGCAGGCTTGGGTCTTTAAGAGCGCTGCAGGCCCACTTCACCGCCGCTACTATCTCTGGCACCCGCACACGGCCATCGCCGTCCACGTCAATCGCTGCGAGCATTGCCTCGTCCAGCTGCAGGCCCTTTACCGGGCAGCTGAGGGCGGCCCAGAGTTTTTGATCCAACTGCTCTAAATTGAGGAGATCCTCAGGGCTGGTGATTAGGGCCTGATCAAAACCGCCGATCCGGCTGAATTTCCATCGGTGCTGATTGCTCATGGATAACCTCGTGGTAAGTGGATAATTCGTGGTGCCGCGCAGGGCACACCGCGCGCGCTGCCAGGCCCGCCTATACTGGGGGAACAGGTTAAACGAGCCCCCTTATGCTGCGCTTATTGCTGCCCATTCTCTTCCCCTCCTGGCGATTTTTTAACAGCATCGGGCCTAGCCCGCGCCTAATGCTGCAATTTGACGCAGGCCCCTGGGCTGAGTACTGCCCAAAACCTGCCCGGCTGGCTTTGGCTGAGCGGCTGGCCAGGCTGTTTTACAACCCGCACGGCAATCGGGTTTTATTCGTCCACAGCTGCGCCGTGCGCCTCTTCGACGAGCCGGACGCGCGCGCCGTGGAGGCTATTTTTCTCGCCCTCGCCCAAGACCTCAACCACGGCGCGCTCCTACCGCCCTCCCCGCAAGCCAGCCTGCGCTGGCAGGTGGAGCAACTGCAGTGGGATGAACAAGGCAAAATAACGGCCAGCCCCATCTACACCAGCCAAGCGCGCAGCCTTGCGCAACTGATGCAGCTTTGGCAGGACGACAGGCGCTTATGTCCTTAAGCCTGGGGTTATTGCTCAGCCAAATGGGCCTGGCCCTCGCCATACTCGGCCAGGCGCTGGAACACCGGCAGGCCAGCAGCGGCGAGCGGCGTTTATTTGGCCTGCGCGCCTTGGCAGCGGCGCTGCTTATGTTGGGGATTATTGCCGGTTTAGCCTGCCAGGCGCTAGCGCAGGGCGATGCGGCCACCACTCATCTACTTGCGCTTATACACCTGGTTGGCAGTGAACAGGCCCTCGCCACCGGCGGCCAAGCCCTGCGCGCCCTCGCCTGCTGGGCCATTCTGCTGCTGGGTATCCTCAGCCTAAAACGCTTTGGCGGCCCCTACTGCGGCGGCAGCGACTTAATGACCCTACAACTGAGCCTCACCATGGCCCTCGCCGACTCCACCACCAGCCCCGCCTGGCGCCTGGGCGCGGCAGGTTTCCTGTGTATTCAACTGTGTCTATCCTATTGGCAATCCGGCTGGGTCAAACTCATCAACCCCGACTGGCGCAACGGCCGCGCCCTGCGCGAAGTATTTGCCTTCACCCACTACCCGGTGAGCACCGTCACCCGGCGCTGGGCCGAACACCCTAAGCTGTTATGGGTAATGGGTTGGTTAATTATGCTGGTGGAATTTTTCTTTCCCTTAAGCCTGTATTACCCCGCCAGCCTCTACGCCGCGCTCACGTTTATGGGTTTATTTCATTTAGCCAATGCTTGGTTGTTTGGCTTAAATCGTTTTGTGTGGATTTGGCTGGCCACCTATCCCACCGTCATCGCCTTTGCGCCGATTATGGCGGAATTTATGCGGCGCTAGATAACTCAAATTAATTACCGAGCCGTTCTGAGCAAATTCCTAGCGAAGCTGGAAAATACGCTGTTTTTCTACTTGAAAAATGAAATCGAGTAGCCCGGATGAAGCGCAGCGCAATCCGGGCTACTCAAATCAAATATTATCGCAGATACCAGGAGCGCCTCTTATGAGCGCCCAATGGATTACGGAGGCGCTGATTAATTTTACATATTTTCAAAAACCTACCAGCGCTGTAATTCCGGCGCGAGCGTTATGCCCATGACGACCTTGCAAAAAAGTAAAATTTGGCATTAATCACAGGTTCCTTAACCGCTTGTTGAAAATAGCTTGGCGGCGATAAAAAACCGGACGAGGGTATGGATGCAGGGTGATCCCACGGACGGAGAAGTAGAATTTCATCAAGAATGAAATCGAGAACGACGCCGGAGGCCAAAGCCGAGGAGCAATTGCCGAATGTACACCCAGCATTTCAACACGCTGTTAAATGCAGTTTTTAGGATAAAAAAATGTGATTACAAAGGAGACATTAAAAGCGCATTGAATTAGCCGATGCGATCATCAATTGCCTCGGCATCAATAATAAAAAGGCGAATAAAATCTATTCGCCCAATCGGTGCCCGCAGATCCGCACACTATTTAAATTCGCGTTTAACATCCGCTGACACAGGTGTATTTAACCACTGCTCTGCGGTCTGTTCAGGCAGGCCTATAACAATTTGTGCATATAAGCCCAGCACCTTTTCCAGCTCTTCCACCAAGCCCGCATTATCGCGCTCAGGGTCGTCAAAGGCGGCATCCAACCCCTTACCCACCTGGCCATCCCAGTGTTTTACGCCATCCCAATTGCCAGCCGCAAATGCGCGCTCCATTTCTCTGCGCGCACGTTTTACATTTACCAAAGATGCCGATACCAGTTTCATAGTGCGCTCCTAATGAGGTGATATTCCGTTTAACGGCCAGATACCGGGAAACTTTAGGGCACCTAGCAAAGACACTTCAAGGATGCAGGCGGCAGAATTTACGCGTGCGTACAATTGCGCCAAAAACGCAAAAACAAGTAATTTATAGGGGTAAATAGCCGCTGTATGGACGATGACAAAGGCAATAGAGACCTACATGGCAGGCCAGAAGAAGGCGCGAGCAGTGCCTATACACACTCGCCAATAATAAATTGACGGCCAGCAGCCTAACTCTTGGCCAGAGAAAAATGCGGCGATTTTTTGGCGATGTTTATATCGACTCGGCGACACTGAGTTTCGGGTTGATAATATAGGCATGGATGCCGCAATCGCGCCTTAAGCCGCCGCGAAGCCCTCGAAAACCAGCAAATTCACCTATCTGCGCCGCTTTAGTGGCACGAAGACACAACATAACAAAGCGATCTAGTGTGTCGCAGGGTTAATACTACAGACACCTAAAAGCCGCCCCGGTTAAGCAGCGGCTTGGGGTGAATTTTTAGCAAATTCAATTAAGCAGCCACGGCCTGGCTGATAACCTCTTTCGGCATATTATCCCAACCGGATTTTATTTCTAACAATAAATGCCGCACTTCGGTCAAAGCCAACAAGTGGTCATCGCCTTCGGTATCCTCCAAACGCTCGGCCATATACATGTACAAATCATTTAAATTAAGTGCTATGTCGCCACCGCGCTCAAAATCCAAACAATTGCGCAAGCCGTTAATAATGGCGATGAGTTTTTCTTTTAACACCCGATGATCCTCTAACTGCTGTGCGTGCAGCGCCAAAATTCCCTGGTCGATGCGCTCAAGGGCGCCGTCCATCAGCAGCGAAATAATCTGGTGGGAGGTAATTGTTTCGATCTGCTCATCCATCATCTGCGCAGCTTTGGTGTAGGTAATTGCCATAGTAACCATCCTCAAAAAATATTCGGCAACCAATTGCCGAAATTGTTAATGTCAGGATAGGTTTTGCTAAAACAATGCCAAGCTACACATCTAAATCAATAATAGGTGTGCTACGGTCGGTTTTGCGGCGGTCGTGGCCGGAGCGCAGGTCATAACCCTTAATGCGCGGCCGCGCCTGTTGGCGCCGCTCCTGGCGCTCCCGGCGCTCCTTATCAGTGGGGGATTCGGTCACTATGGGTACGCTGCGGTCCTGAATTTTTTCCACAGGCGCAACACCGCCAGCCCTGTGCGGCGGGATAATCGGGGGTTTATTGGGCGGAATGGGAAACATAAGCTGGCATAATCCTGCCGCGCGACACCAGGTTATCGGCTAAACTTCGCCGCTCTTTAATTTTTCTTCTTAACCGCTGATTTTTAAATAAGGCCCTCTTATGCGTATCACGTCTTTATGTATTGCCGGTTTATTCGCTTTATATGCCAGCGCAAGCTTCGCCATCGAAGCCAGCAGCAGCGTAAAAGTAACGCCGCTCTTAAAAACCCAAACCAGTTGGGACGGCGCGCCCCTTGAGTATCCCAAGGGCAAAGCGGAAATTACCGGTATGATTGTGGAAATAGCACCGGGCGGCGAAACCGGTTGGCACCTGCATCCGGTGCCCTCCTTCGGCATGTTATTAGAGGGTGAATTAGAAGTGACGCTAAAAACAGGCGCACGCAAAGTTATTAAACAGGGCGAGGCCTTAGCTGAGGTGGTAAACACCTTGCACAATGGCCGCGCTATCAGCAAAACACCGGTTAAAATTCTGGTGTTTTACGCAGGCAGTACCGATAGCAAAATTACCGAAAAAGCCCCCGCAGAAAAAACCCCGGCTACAGAAAAACCGCCCGCTGGCGCCTATTAATCAATAATAAAATCCGCAGTTGGCACGCGCACAAGGCGCCATTTAAAAAACACAAAGCCAAAAAAACCCGGCAGCGATAACCGCCTGCCGGGTTTTTTAGGTGAAATGTTTATTTGGCACGCTCTTCTTTTAGATAATTCATCAACCAAGTGATAGCGGGCCGTTCGGTGCCATTTTCTTGAATAAGCCCCGTTCCAGTTCTCCAGGTTTTACCTACAACATACCCCCATATGGTAATGCCCTTCACTTTTGGATGATTCCAGAATACAGGGAAATGCATCTTCATGTAATCAAGCTGTGTCTGATCATTGGTCGCTTCTATATCATACTCAGAGATATACAAGTCTGTACCTAAAGCGCCGATTTTATCCAACTTGTCTTTAATTTCCTGCGCACTCCAAACTTTGGGGCTGTAAAGGCTATGCGCTTGCATACCCAAACCATCTACAACACCGGCGTCTACGGCAGGTTTGATTAATGCCAAAATTTTATCGGTATCCCAGGTTAAAAAATTGTAATCGTTGTAAATAAGTTCAGAGTTGGGACAATGTTTACGCGCCAATTTAAATACTTCGGTAATCCAATCTTTACCGGCGAAAGCATTTTTAGCATAGGCTGCCGGTGCATGCCCCTCGACGGCTTCATTCACCACATCAATCATCACGGTATCCGGGTAGCGCGTACAATAGGCTTTAATCCAATTTTCGATCGCGGTACGCTGATCAGCGGCGCTCAGCCCACTAATCCAACTAGGCGCTTGCTGGCCCCACACAAAATTGTGCGCTTTAACGGGTATATTATTTTTACGTGCAAAATCATAAATTTTATCCAGCGCAGACCAATTGTACTGCCCACGAGTAGCCTCAACCGAACCCCACTTGCCTTCGTTTTCCGGCGTAATTTGGTTCCAGTACTTCATAAAATCAGAGCGCACTGCGCCACTGGTGGTGATATTACCGACAAATTTTTTCGCGCTAGCACCTGAGCTGCTGGAGCTGGAACTTGAGCTACTGCTGGAGCTTGAGCTGCTACTGGAACTGCTGCTCGAACTTGAGGTGCGCCCGGATGAACTGGAAGAAGATGAACTGCTGGATGAACTGCTCGAAGAGCTGCTGGATGAACTTGACGAGCTTGAGGAGGAAGAACTGCTGTTCTCGGCAGTACAGCCTGCAAGCGCAATAGCGCAGGCCAATACCGACAGTGGCAGTAAAGATGTCAGTGGTTTTTGATTTAATATTTTCATAATTATCATTTGCCCTATTGTTTGACAATTTATCATGGGTAATAAAAATTTTATTTACCTATGCGTGGTGTCTTATTGTTGTTGCGCACGCTGGCGCAGCATCATCAAACGATGACCCTTTACACTAGCATGGCAACCGATATTTTTATGTGATGTGGGTTTATTGATAATCGTTGCATAGCACACAGTAAAAGCGCTACGCACCAGTAATCACGCGGTGCATTTAAAGTTATCGCAAGTAAAAAAGTCTTTTTTGCACCTGGCATGCGCCTGCGGAAATACAATTTTAGGAAGGCTCTGATTAATGCAATATTTACCCATCTGCAAAACTGTTCCAAGCGGGCAGCTGGGTGCTCGCGCCGGGGTACGAGAGGTACTCGTGGATTTATGCAAACAGCTAAAATCTGCAATTAATCAGCGGGTAAATTTTGGCACTGTTCACTAACAGCTTGTTGAAAACAGTCAACTGGAGCTTGTGTACCGACGAGCCCTATATTAACTCGGCGGCACAATAGATCGTCCTGATCTATTTTATCCTCACCCCATCAGCGCGACTGCTCGCGCAAAATAGTCGCAGGCGCCACCGTCACTAATTGGCGGCAATAAAAGCCACCTAAGCCTGCGATAAGGCTCGAGGCCAATAGCGGCACCCATACCCAAGGCCACATGACACTGGCGTAATCAAGCTTAAACATACGCACTTGCAGCCAATACAAAATTGCCTCACTGACAATTAATGCCGCTAGGGATGCGAGCAAGCCGAGTATAAAAAACTCCCCCACCAAGCCTGCAATGGCGTAACGCTTACTGGCACCAGCCACACGCAAAAGGGCAATTTCCTGCCTGCGCGAGGGCAAACTCGCCTGCACACTGGCTAATAAAACTAACACCCCGGCCAGCGCCATAAACACCCAGACCAATTCCACCGCTTGCGATAATTTATGCATTAATTGCCGAAACGTGCCCAGGGTCTGCGCCACATCTATGGCGCTAATATTGGGGTACTGTTTTAAATAAGCCGTTAAAGTCGTGCGCTGCTCAGGCGGCACATACAGGCTGGTAATCCAATTGGCGGTGAGTTCACTTTGCGGCGCTTTATTGGTAATTAAATAAAAATTCGGCGCTAAATTATCCCAGCGCACAGAGCGCACACTGCCCACCCTCGCCTCTACAATTTCCCCCGCCAAACTTAAACTAATGTGATCGTTTATTTTAAGCTGCAAAGTTTGCGCAATACGCTCCTCCACGGAAATCAATAAGGCTTCGTCGCCAGGCGCCCACCACTGGCCTGTTTTGATTTCATTACCCGCAGGCAATCGGGCACTGCTGGTGAGGTTAATTTCCCGTGTAATACTCGGGTTGTTGGCTTCCTCAGGAATGACTTCGGCCAGTGGGCGCTGATTGATCGCGGTAATGCGTGCGCGCCACATAGGGTAAAAAGGTGCCGCCTTATACTGCTGCTCGTGCAGCCAAGGCTCCAACCGTTGTTTATCGTCGGTGTAAATATTAAATAAAAAATAATTGGCAGCATTGTTGGGCAATTGCATTTGCCAGGTATCAATTAAACGGCTGCGCAATTGTGCCATGACGATAATAGGCACCAATAAAAGTGCAAATACCGCCAGTAAAAACCGGTTGCTTTTGCGATGGCGCTGCAGGGCTAAAAACCCGGCCCGCCCAATGCCGGGCCACAACTGCCCAAGGCGAGCTATGGGCTGGATTAAGCGCTCGGCACCAAGGGCAAATAACAGCACCAACACTAGGCTGCCCAGCATTAAATATAGGGTGAGCACCCAGGCGCCGCTCAATAGCCCCATTAAACCAAACACCGCCAAAAACCCCGGCACTAGGGCGCTTTTGGTTTGCAGTTTTTGTTCGCGCAAACTCGCCGCCGGGGCAAAACGCCACAGCTGCCCCACCGGCACACTTAAAAATGCCAGCAGTAAAACAAAGCCTGCCAATAGGCTTAATAGCACTGGAGTAAACGGCGTTAATTGGGTGTTGGCCAAATAATTATTCAACACCAGCATCAGCGCCCAGTGGCCCGCCATGCCGATCAATACGGCAAGCGCTGCCGCCAAAATAAAAAAAGTCGCGCCGAATTTTAAAAATACGCTAACAACTGCTTTTGGCCCCATGCCGAAGGTTTTTAACAACGCAAACGGCTGCGCCAGCGCAGCCGTATATTCCTGCGCCGCAATGGCTAAAGCCACCCCCGCGAGTAACACACCTAAAGCGCCCGCCAACAATAAAAAGGTGTTGACGCGGGCAATAAAATCCTGGCTGTTGGAGCGGTAATTGGTGAGCGTCACCAGGCGAGTATGGGCGTCTAACAGCGGTTTTAGGCGGGTTTCTAAGGCGGTTTGCACGCCGGGTTTGAGCATTAATAAGTGCGCGTAATACACCCGTGCGCCAGGGCTAATACTTTGTGTGCGCGCAACATCGCTGTAATTAATTAATATGCGCGAGGAGAGCGCAAAAGCGCCCTGTGGATTATCCGGCTCGCTGGCAAATAAAGCGGCAACGCGAAATTGCGCTTCGCCAATATCTAACTGATCGCCAATACCAATCTTCAAACGCTCGGCCAATTTATTATTCAGCCAGGCCTGCCCAGGGTTAGGCTGGCCACTGAGCGCCTTTTGCTCCCCATCCAATACCTGGCCATAAAAGGGGTAACCGGCCTCCACCGCTTTTACCTGCGCTAGCTGCCCTTCATCTGCGGCTGTTGCATAGGCCATGGACTGAAATTCAATCACGCGGCTGGCGCGTTCGGTAAAGGGCTCAATTGCCTTCTGCACCGCATCGCTTAAGGGTTTACTGGTTTCGACCCGCACATCCGCCGCTAATAATTCTTTAGCCGAGCGCGCCACCGAGTGTTCGATACGCGCGGTTAATAATTGCAAATTCAGCAGCGTGGCCATGGCCACCACCAGGCTGACAAACATTAAGCGCACATTGCGGCTGCGCCACTGCCGCCATAACAGCGTAAAGGCCAGGCTCACGGTGCCAGCTCCAAGCGGCCCGCGCTCATGCGGTAGCGTTTATCACAGCGGCGAGCTAAGGCCAGGTCATGGGTTACCAACACCAGGCTGGTGCCCTCCTCTTTATTAAGCGCAAATAACAAGTCGGCCACATTAGCGCCGGTGGTCTCATCCAAATTGCCGGTGGGCTCATCGGCAAATAACAGCGGCGCCCGGCAGGCAAAGGCCCGCGCCAGCGCCACCCGCTGCTGCTCGCCGCCGGATAATTGCGCCGGGTAATGAAGCTTGCGCTCGCCTAGGCCCACCGCCTCTAAATAGGCCTTCGCCTGCGGCAGCGCCTGGGGGACCCCTCGCACTTCAAGGGGCAGGAGCACATTTTCTAATGCCGTTAAACCATCGAGCAGCTGAAAATTCTGAAACACAAAGGCGATGTAACGACCGCGTATGGCCGCCCGCGCCTCTTCATCCAAGCCGCTAACATCCTGCCCTGCAATGGTGATGCGGCCTTGGCTGGGCACATCCAAAGTCGCCATAAGGGTGATCAGCGTGGTTTTACCCGAGCCTGAAGCGCCGATAATCGCCACCGACTCGCCTTTGGCCACAGTTAATGAAACTTGCTGCAACAAAGGTAAGCGGCTACCGTCTGACAGGCTTACCTCATGGCTTACATTTGAGACTTCCAACATGATGTCATCATTCATTCGCGTACTTACCCTAATCGTGTGTTGTGGCCCATTAATGGCGTGGGCGGAAAAACCCGTGCTTTTAGTGCTGGGCGACAGCCTCAGCGCCGCCTATAACATAGACCCAGCCCAGGGCTGGCCCCAGCAGTTACAGGCGCGCCTGCCCCAGTATCAACTGGTGAACCGCTCGATCAGCGGCGCCACCACAGCCCAGGGCCTAGCCCTGCTGCCGGAGAGTTTAAAACAACACACACCGGCCATAGTTCTGCTTGAATTGGGGGCCAATGACGGTTTGCAAGGCAAACCCCTAGGGTTAATTGAAGACAATCTCGGCCAGTTAATCGCCCAGATTAAAGCCAGTGGCAGCCAGGTGCTGCTGATCGGCATCCGCCTGCCGCCCAACATGGGCAGGCGTTATACGGAAGGGTTCTACGCCATTTACCCGCGCTTAGCCCAACGCCACCAAATTCCCTTAGTGCCGTTTTTATTAGAGGGTGTGGCGACAGAGAGTGAGTTAATGCAGGCGGATGGCTTGCACCCGAAAGAAAATGCCCAAGCGAAGCTGCTGGAGAATATATGGCCGCATTTATCGCCGCTGCTTGTGGCGGCAAAGCCTTAGCAGCGTAAGCCGCTGAGACTTATGGGCAATATTTAAGTAGCCTGGATGCAGCGCAGCGCAATCCAGTGGTGTATGTGCCATCAAATACTTATTAAACCCCGGATTAGGCTGCGCTCCATCCGGGCTACGCATCAATAAAAAGTTAATAAATAGAAATCTTCAGAAATACACTGCAAAAACACCGGGCACAAAAAACCCTCTAGGTTGCCCTAGAGGGTTTTAAAATTTGGTGGAGCTTAGCGGGATCGAACCGCTGACCTCTTGCATGCCATGCAAGCGCTCTCCCAGCTGAGCTAAAGCCCCGTCCTAGCCGTGTACCGGACAGTGGCGCGCATTCTAGGGATGCATCCCTACTCCGTCAACCCCCTAAATACATTTAAATTCAATTACCTCTAGTCCTCAGCCACCGCAGGCGCCACCAGTGCAGCGTAGTCTTTCTCCAGCTGTTTAGCGGCTTTTTTACTCACCCCACCGAGCAGCTCTAAGGCTTCACGTATGCGCACGCGGGACATATCCGGCCCCAACAGCGCCATAGCATCCACTACTGAAAAGGAGGTTAAAGAGCCGCTAATGGCAATAAAAAGCGGCGCCACAAAATCCTTCATTTTAATACCCAAGCCATCGGCCAATTGTTTTAAAGCCGCAAAGATAGAATCCTTATCCCAGGTTTGTAATTGCTCTAAGCGCCAAGAGGCAAATTGCAGCACTTTAATTCTTGTCTCGGCATCGAGTTTAATTTCATCAAACAGGCTAGCATTTAACGGCAAGCGCCCGGCCAATAAAAAACCCACCATAGGCATAAAATCGCTGAGTGTATTTAAGCGTTTATGAACCTGCGGGATAACAGCCAAAAGGTTTTTTTCATTTAAAGCCCAATTCACCAAACGCGCCGCTAATTCCTCGGTGCTGTTATTTTCGCGAATCCACATTCCGTTGAGCCAATTGAGTTTATCTATATCAAAAATCGGCCCACCTAAAGACACGCGCTCAATAGCAAAATTATCCTGCATCTCTTTAAGAGTGAATTTTTCCCGCTCATCGGGCATAGACCAGCCCATACGGCCTAAATAATTTAATAAGGCCTCCGGCAAATAACCCATGCGTTGGTAATACAAAATCGAGGTAGGGTTTTTGCGTTTACTCAATTTGGATTTATCCGGGTTGCGCAGCAGCGGTAAATGGCAAAATACCGGTTGCTGCCAGCCAAAATACTGGTACAACAAAATATGTTTCGGGGCGGAATTAATCCACTCCTCACCGCGAATCACATGAGTGATTTGCATTAAATGGTCATCCACCACATTGGCTAAATGATAGGTGGGCAAGCCATCGGATTTTAATAATACCTGGGCATCTACCTGGCTCCAGTCCAGCTCAATGGTGCCGCGCAACATATCCGGCACCGGGCATGGGCCAGCTTCCTCCGGCACCATCATGCGCACTACAAAGGGCGCACCGGCCGCCTCTCGGCGGCTTATTTCATCGGCGGGCAGAATTAAATCCGAGGGTTTTAACGCGCTGGAAATACCCGCTTCTTTACGCGCCGCGCGAATCTCATCCAATTCAGCCGCCGTGCGGTAACATTTAAAAGCATGGCCCTGAGTTAATAATTGCTCGGCGTAGCCTGCATAAATAGCCGCCCGCTCGCTCTGCCGATAGGGGCCATGGGGGCCACCCACATCCGGGCCTTCATCCCACTCCAACCCCAACCAGCGCAAAGACGCCAAAATGGCGGCTTCCGATTGCGCGGTGGAGCGCACTTGATCGGTATCCTCAATGCGCAGCAAAAATTGGCCGCCGTGCTGGCGGGCAAAACATAAATTGAATAAAGCGATATAGGCCGTGCCTACGTGTGGGTCGCCCGTGGGCGAAGGGGCTATGCGGGTGCGCACCGTCATACAGTTGCTTCCAAGGAGAAAAAGGCGGCGATTATACGCCAAATGGGCGGCCATCAAACTATTGATCGGCAGAGGCTAAAAGGCAATGCCTGTACGCTCTGTGTTGCATAGGGGCACGCCCTGGCAATTCTTGTGCGTGCACAACAACACTCTAAACCGTATTTTTATGCTCCTTTACCAACAGCCTTAGTCGATTAAGTTCACCGTCAGCAAGAATAATAGGCCTCACCACCGGCACACCTGCAGCTGGGCTAATAAAGGGATTAAATCTATAACCGCGCGCCAACCAAGCAAATGTTACTGAGCATGCATAATGCAATGCCGTAATAACAAAATCCGTAATTTTATTGGTAGGCGGCACACCAATAGCACTGCTGCGTTTCACCTGCACAACCCTGCCACAGGCATCGTCATTGTGCTGCACACAGCAATGAATAAGCGCAATATGCAGTGTTTTATGATTGCGCGTCATATTGGCAATAGGCGTTTGGCAACAGCTCGTATAAAAACGCCAGGCGCCAGATTCTGTTAGCGACAGACAGGCTAAATTTTCCAACCCCTGGTTTATAACAATTTGCCGAGGCCGCACCGCAAAAACCTCAGTGCCACCCCATGGGTTTAAAATACGCGGCGCCTGCGCTAAATAATGCGCGTAGATTTGGCAATCGTCGCAATAACAAATAGCTCTGGTTGCAGACTGGATCTTATTAATTGACCCTTGAAATTTTCCGCATTTACAGCGGATGGTGGGTATTTGATTCACTGCGATATACCAAAGTAGAAAATAAAAATTTAAAAGGTCATCACCCTGGCGCCACACCGATAATCTCTCACGCGAAAAAGGCGCACAAAAGTGCGCCTTTTAAAAATGCAGATTAGGGCCAATCACTGCTGCAAAAAGCGGCAGTTAAATCAAACCCAAAAATCTATTTTACTTAGCCATACGCCTGCGCATAAAAGCACACAACCCCAACCCTGCCAGCAGCATACCAATAGCACTAGGTTCAGGCACTGAGGGTATTTCATTAATGCCCAAACGAATCGAATAACTGCCATCGTTATCATCATAAGCACCCGGCCCGCCATTAAAGCCAAAACCATCGGGAATACCCAAGGCTAAGCGGGTTGCGCCTAAGGGTGCAATAAAGGTTTGAAAATCCCCCGCCGTAGTTTTGCCATCACCTATATAAAACACCTGGCCAATACCAGGATTAAGTACGGAAAATTCAGCACCTAAACCATCGGGATTAAAATTAAGCGTGGCGGGTGCAGTACCATTGGGAATAGCGTCAGTTAAAAATACTCCAGCCAAGGCTCCTTGCGGGCCGATGTAACCGCTGATGCCGCCGAGGGAAGATAAATTACTGCCGGATAAGCCATTGCCGGAGGGGCCGTAATAAGGTTCACCCAAGCCGTTATAAAAATTAATGCCGCCCACAGCTGGGTCTAGGGCGCGAATAATATCGCCAGCAGTAACAGCTACTGTGGGCGGTAAGGTTTCAACAATTTCTTCAGGGGTTGGGCTGCCATGGCGGATGGTGTAATCGCCGGGGCCCGTCCAGGGTTGGCTGGCGGCGGGAATGGTTAAATCAGTGCGGCCAGCCAAGAAAATAGCGTCGCCACCGTCTATGGTGATGCTCACTACATTGGCCAGCGCCAGCGGCGAAAAGACGGCCGCCAGCAGCGGTATTAATTTTAATACTTTGCATTGATACAACATAAAATTTACTCCCAAGCATGATTTTAAATGGCTACAGCCGATTGTTATTAACCCGGCATGTCGGGTTAATAGGTGCGGGATGCATGCCGCAACGGCGGCTTAAGCCGCCGCGAGCCGCGTTATTAAGTGCAGCAGTGTACAAGCCTGCTCGCCTATTAGCGCGCAGGTTAAATACCTCCAACACGCTAACAAACCCTAACATAGAAAACATGCCCATAATAGAACTCGATAATCGGTGTGCGATTGACTCTACAGGCTATTAATTGATGGCAATCAGAAGGTGTGATTCACCCGACGATTTTTCTGCACTCTTTTGGCGCCAACAACAGAGGGTTAATTCTTTTACCGGCCAGCCAAACAGGCTAGAATCGCGCTTTTTACCGAGAATAAACATGCACTCCTTAAGCACTCTTGATTTATTACTACAGCGCCGCTCTGTTGCCCCCAAAGATATGCAGGGCGAAGGGCCGAATACAGAGCAAATTAACAGCATTTTGCGCGCCGCCCACCGCGTGCCCGACCACGGCAAACTCGGCCCCTGGCGCTTTGTGGTGTTTAGCGGTGAAGCCCGGCGCGCATTTGGCCGCAGCCTAGGGGAGATTTATCAGGCGGATCACCCGGAGGTGACGGTGGATTTAAAAAGTACTCAGGAGCAATTATTTTTGCGCGCACCGGTGATTATTGCAGTCATTTCCACCGCCGGGCCACACGTTAAAATTCCTGAGTGGGAACAAGTGCTCTCAGCTGGGGCTGCCTGCCAAAATATATTAGTGGCGAGCCACGCCTTAGGTTTTAAAGCCTGTTGGTTAACCGAGTGGTACAGCTACCACCCGGAGGTAAAAAATCTGCTGGGCGTAGCGCCTGAGCATAATATTGCCGGATTTATTTATATCGGTAACTACCCTGGCACACCGGAAGATCGCGTGCGCCCACCTTTAGATGAGCGGGTAAGCTTCTGGCCTGCGCAATAAAAAACGGCGCAATGATTAAAAATATCGTTGTTCCGCCATTTATTATTAAATGCACTGCCCCCATCTAGCCCTTCTTTTTTACTTTCTACGCACAAACAAGGATTTAGGTAAAAATCTTATATCCGTATTCACTGCGCGGTGCAGCAGTAATGGATTTAGCCTATTTCAGAGCGTCAAAAAGAGGGACCTTTTTGACGAGCCTACACGGACGTATTCACGGCGTGTCTGAAATAGGCTGTGTCCATTACTGCGGGCAAAATTTAAATGGCTCATCAAAACTTAACGTTGGATAACGTCTTGTCTTAAAAAGCCTGCTGAACGCTTACAATTTATTTGCACCCACCGTAGACCATACGATACAAACCCGGCAACACCAATAAACTCAACAAGGTGGAAGATATAATTCCGCCGATCACCACCACAGCTAAAGGCCGCTGCACTTCTGCACCTGTGCCGCTATTAAGTGCCATAGGCAAAAACCCCAGCGCCGCCACCAGTGCAACCATTAATACCGGCCGCAAACGCAATAAAGCGCCCTGCACTATTGCGTTATCAAGCGGTAAACCTTTGTTTAATTGCGCTTTGAATGCCGACACCAGCATGACACCGGTCAGCACGGAAACACCGGCAAGGGTAATAAACCCCACAGCCGCCGTAATAGAAAGCGCAATGCCCGTTAACCACAGGGCAATAACGCCACCGGTTAAGGCCAAGGGCACGCCGCTAAATACCACGGCGGCATCTTTGGCCGAGCCAAAGGTGAGCATTAATAAAACAAAGATCGCCACCAACGTGAGCGGCACTAAAATACTCAGCCGTTCGCTAGCCGATTGTAATTGTTCAAATGTGCCGCCATAGGCCAGCCAATAACCCGGCGGTAATTTAATGTGTTGATCGATGGTGTTTTGCACTTCACGCACAAAACCACCTAAATCACGCCCATCTACATCAGCACTTACCACCAAACGGCGTTTGCCATTTTCGCGGCTAATTTGATTAACACCCGGCACACTATTTAATTGCGCCACTTCCTCTAAAGGCACATAGGCGCCATTAGGTAGCGGAATAGGTAAACGCGCCAATGCGGTTAAATCAGTGCGCAGTTGCTCGGGCAGGCGCACAACAATATCAAAGCGCTGATCCCCCACAAAAACTTGCCCTGCTGTTTCACCTCCGGTGGCAATGGCGAGGGTATGCTGCACATCGCTCATGTTCAGGCCGTAACGCAGCAGCGCTTGCGGTTTAGCATCCACCGATAAAATAGGCAGCCCATCCGCCTGCTCTACTTTTACACCCTCGGCGCCATTAATGCCCGTTAATACCTGGGCAATAGAATTGCCGAGGGTTAATAATTGCTCTAAATCATCACCATAAATTTTAATGCCGAGATCCGAGCGCACACCGGAAATTAATTCATTAAACCGCAACTGAATGGGCTGGCTAATTTCATAGGCATTACCCGGCACCTGAGCTAATTTTTCTTCTATATCGGCAATAATCTGCGCTTTGCTGCGTTTGGGCGCTGGCCAATCCTTGTATTCTTTGAGCATGACGTAACCATCAGAAATATTCGGCCCCATGGGGTCGCTGGCAATTTCAGCAGTCCCCACACGGGAGAAAAAGGTTTTTACTTCCGGCACCTGTAAAACAGCTTTTTCTACCTGAAATTGCATCTGCAGGGATTGACTAAGGCTAGTGCCAGGAATACGCAAGGCTTGCACCGCTATATCGCCTTCATCCAAATTCGGCATAAATTCATGGCCTAAGCGGCTAGCAACAAAACCACACAAGACAATTAACACCAGCGCGGCACTTAAAATAAACCGCCGCAAACGCAGGGCTTGGTTAATCACTCGGCTGTAATAGTATTTAGTAGCCTGCAGCCATTTATTCTCCTGCTCGTTAATCGGCCCAGTTAACAACAGCGCCACCGCAGCGGGCACAAAGGTGAGGGATAAAATAAGCGCGGCTATTAACGCCATAATGACCGTTGCCGCCATGGGTGTGAACATTTTGCCCTCAACGCCAGTTAAAGCAAGAATCGGCACATTCACCAAAATAACCACTAACACACTTAACAGGCTGGGAATAAATACTTCCCGGCTTGCGTGTAATACAACGGCTAAACGTTCCTCCACCGTTAATAAACGCTGCACCTGATGTTGTCGCCGGGCCAGATGCATTAAACAGTTTTCCACAATGATCACGGCACCATCCACAATTAAACCAAAATCCAGCGCACCCAAACTCATCAGATTGGCGCTGACTTTAGTGTGCACCATACCGGTCATAAGCATCAGCATCGATAGCGGAATCACTACAGCAGCCAAAATAGCCGCGCGCCAATTGCCGAGCATTAACAGCAAAACCACTACCACTAAAATTGCGCCTTCAAATAGGTTTTTTTGCACTGTGGCGATGGTTTTATTAACCAGCACCGTGCGATCGTAAACCACTTCGGCATGCACTCCCGCTGGCAAGGTTTTATTAATGGCATTTAATTGCGCGGCCACGGCTTGAGAAACCGTGCGGCTGTTGGCGCCGATCAGCATTACCGCCGTACCTAATACCGTTTCAGCGCCATCTTGTGTGGCAGCGCCCGTGCGTAATTCTTCGCCCAAACCAATCTGCGCTACATCCTTAAGGGTAATTGGCAACTGTTCGCGGGTGGCGACAATAATATCGGCTATGGCCTGCATATCCTTTATTTGGCCCGGTGCGCGAATTAAATATTGGGCGCCGTTTTTTTCAATGTACCCGGCACCCACGTTGGCATTATTATTTTTAAGCGCACTGATAATATGTTCAAAACTCAGCCCGTAGGCGAGCATTTTGGCGGGCATAGGCGTGATATGAAATTGCTGTTCAAAACCGCCGATGGTATTCACTTCAGTTACGCCCGGCACTAAACGCAATTGCGGGCGAATAACCCAATCCTGCAACGTACGCAGTGCCATAGCATCATAGGCGGCGCCGTGTGGTTGGCGCGCACTGCTGTCCGCTTTTAAACTGTAATGAAATATTTCCCCTAAACCGGTGGCCACCGGCCCCATGCTCGGCTCCAGCCCTTCTGGCAATTGATTTTTTGCCTGCTGCAGCCGCTCATTAATTAAATTACGGGCAAAATAAATATCCGTACCGTCTTTAAATACCACCGTCACTTGCGATAGCGCATAACGCGATAGGGAGCGGGTTTCCTCTACATGCGGCAGGCCCACAATGGCCACTTCAATTAAATAGGTAATGCGCTGCTCTACTTCTAGGGGCGTAAAACCGGGTGCTTCGGTGTTGATTTGTACCTGTACGTTGGTAATATCCGGCACAGCATCTATGGGTAAATGCTGGTAATTCCACACGCCCAAACCGGCTACCAACAGGGTTAAAAAAATGATTAACCAACGCCTGGCGATGGAAAATCGCAATAATGTATCAATGATCATGCGCCGCCCCATCCTTGCCTAATTCGGCTTTAATCACAAAACTATTGTGCGCCACATAGGTTTCGCCACTGTGCAACCCAGCGAGAATTTCCGTCCATAATCCATCGCTTCTGCCAATGCGCACGGCACGCGGTTTAAAAGAGCCCTCTGCTTGCACAAAAACAACCTGTTTGCCTTCATGCTCCTGCAGCGCACTGCTGCGCACAGCAAGCGCTGCACTCTGTTCTGCCAATAAAATATCCGCTTGCACAAACATGCCGGGCAGCCATTGTTGCCCGGCATTAGTCAGTAAAACTCGCCCAGTGGCAGTTTGATTCACTGCGTTAGCATTTAAGCTGAGGTAATTAAGCTCGCCCAAGGCGGTATTCTGTGTATGCGGGTTAATAATGCGCACGGTTTGGCCTTTTTTTACCTTGGCCATATCACTGGGAAATAAGGCAAGTTCCACCCAAACGGAGGCGAGATCTGCAATTACAAACGCTGTTGTATCGTCGGTTTGTTCGCCTGGGTTGATACTGCGCTCAAGCACTACACCATCAAGAGTTGAATTAAGTGTGTAGGTTTTTAAACTTTCGTCGCTTTCAATACTGGCGAGCACCTCACCTGCGCGCGCACTATCGCCCACTTTTTTACTAACGCTGCGCACCACACCTTTAAAACGCGCCGACACACGCTGGGTTTTTTCGCTATTAAGCGCAACACTGCCGTACACCGGCAAACGCTCGTGCATCATTGCCGCTTGCACTTGTTCAAGTGTTATACCGGCTGTTTTTAGTTGCTCTGGGTTTAATTCAACGCTATCAGAGTGCTCCTCATGGTGTTCATCATGATCTTTTTCCGCATGCTCAGAATCAGCCAAAACTGTGTTGGTAAAAAAGAGCGCAGTGAAAATCAACAAACACTGCATAATTAATTTTTGGCGCATAAAGGATTTTTGTACTGAAAAATTAATATGATTTGAATAGGTAATCATGGCGCCACCTGTGAAGTGTGTACCGAGGAAAAGGCTGTGGTGGAGTTGCCCGTGAGGCGTTCGATTTCAATGCGCAGCAAGTGGGCATTGGCTGCTGAATCAATCAGCGCGGCTTGCGCCGCCAGTAATTCCTGCTGGGCGCTGGCCAGCTCTAAATAGCTGTAACGGCCTTTTTCAAAGGCCGTATGGGCGCCGCGTACCGCTTTGGTTAAATGCGGAATGACCTGATCGCGCAGGCTAGAGGCGGCAAATACCGCCCCTTCGCGCTCCTGATACAGCGCAGTTACCTGCGCGCGCAGGCGCAGCTGGGCTGATGTCTGCTCGGTATCCGCCAGCGCGCGCTCGGCGCGGGCAAGGTCAATGTCGCCACGGGCGCGCCCTGCCGCTCCCAAGGGCACACTCACCCCCAGAGTGAAGGCCGTGTCTTGGCTTGCCTGCAGGCGGCGGATGCCCGCGCTCCACTGCAGATCGGCGCGGCGCTGGCTTTCGGCCAGACGCAGCTGCGCATCTTTTAAACGCCCTTGACTGGCCAACAGGTGCAGGTCGGGATTATTGGCCAGCTGTGCCAGCAACTCGGCAAGTGGCACGGCTGGCCCCAGGTTGAACAAATCCGCTTGCACGCGGCTAAATGCCGGGTTTGTCTCGGCCCACTGGCTAGCCAATTGGGTTTTGGCATTCTCAAAACGCAGCTGCGCCTGGTGCAGGGCAATGCCCGCTTGTGCCTCTTGGGCTTGCGCCCGCGCCAGCTCCGCCTCGGGTGTATTGCCCGCCGCCACTTTAGTTTTTAGTGCGCGCGTGGTTGCCGCTGCTAACTGCAGGCTTGTCTGCTGCAGCCCCAGCATTTCTTGAGCGCTAGCAACGGCAATAAAACGGCGGGTTAATTCTGCCAACACCTCCAACTCGGTGATGCGCTCTACAAACACACCTGCCGCCTGGCGCTCACCGGCCAGGCTTAGGCGCGCATCGCGCTTGCCGCCCAGTTCAATGACCGAGGACAGCGCCAAGGTCGCCTCGGCACTTTGGCCGCCAGTGTAATCACCGCTGCCAGCGATGTTTTCTGCCTCCGCCGATAGCCGCACTTCAGGTTTGAGCCCTGCGCTGTAGCGCTCTGCTTCTAGGGCTTGGCGGCGAAACTTAAGGCCGCTTAAGGCCGGGTTGTGCGCCATGGTGGCACTGATGGCCGCCTGTAAAGACAGTGCGCCGCCGGCTGGGGGCTTGTTCTCTGCCTGGTTTTGGCCCAACACAGACGCGCACAACAACAGGCCCGCGCAGGCGAGCCCGATTCGAGTGAATAACATAAAAAACTCCAACTAATGCGTACAAACGCAGGTATGCCGCCGGTAAAACGGCAGCCACGGAAAATTAGTGGAGGGGGACGGGCGGTGCGCGCAGAGGAGGCCGCAAGCCAGTGGTAGTCAACCAGGCTCGCGGTGTTTTAAAGAAGAAATAGGACTGGCCGCGAATACAGGGCCAAACACAGGCGACTAGAACCAGCGTCGCGAGAAATAAGATATCCAGATGGCCAAGCTTAAGTGCGCTTACCTGCGCTTTGCTTTCTACATCCTGATGCCCCACTTGGCTCTCCTCATGGGTATCCAATACATCAAAATGCACCGACACGGGCGCCTCTAATCCATCCAAACAATGGCGCCCATGCATACCGCTGGCGCTGGCAAACAACCAGAGCACAAGGGCGGCATAAATGCACAGGGTATGGAAAAGCGGTTTTTTCACGGCTGCATCCCGATCATCGGCGGCCCAATATTAAAGCCTTTGCACAGCAATGCGTGCTGATTATTTCTCAAACGAGAGGTAGAGCAATACACCGTTATCATCGCGGGACGGCCCCACTCCAATGGGGAAACTCAAGCCGGAGACCATCTGCCAGCCAGAGGCGAAATTTTTCGCCATACGAATGCCGGGGTTTAAAAAGGCCACGTCATCCCACTCCCTGCTGCTATCGGGCAGCACAACTTGGGAATTGCTACGCACGTATTCAAGCATCCAGTTGAAGGTTTCGGTCTGCAGATAAATCACACTTGCGCCATACCAATAACCGGCAATATCCGCCTTAGCACCAGAAGTCTCTTTGGCATTGGGCGTGTAGGTGCCACCTAAATTCCAGTGGCTGATCCATTGATCAGACATTGAAATACTTAAGGGTAAATTCACCTGATAACCCACTACACCATTGCCCAAACCGTCTTTGTAATCCCCAGTGGGCAGAATTAGGGAAAAACGCGGCGCAAAAGCAAGCGTGTCATTGGCAACGAGTTGATAGCGATAATTAAGCCCAATATCCCCCAAACCCGTAGCGGATTCGTCGCCGGGCACATGGGCAACCGGCAGGGTATAGGACACCTGGTGAGTTTGATTGGGGAAGGGGATTTCCTGCGTAAAGGTATACAGCCATTCCTTGGTTTGGTGGGAATATTGATAAGCCTGTATGTATTGAATAACCCCTTCTTCTTGATTGTAGGCCTCCTCAATCAAAAACGAGTTATCCTCTATTTTGCTCACCTCTTCTGCACTGACAGAAGAAGCAAAAAAACAGGCACCAAGCAGCACAACAAACGCGTTAAACAAAGACTCACTTTTTAGCGCAACCATAAGTAAATTCCATCTGTAATAGCCCTTAATAATGGCTAAAGCCTAGCACAGGGGTTTTACTTGCGCTCAGAGCGACCGCTTAACATCTATTGCTCTTACCGCAATAAATGCGGCCAATCCATACGCACGCTGAAGTGCTAGAAAAACAAACAAAATTGGCACAAGGCCTTGCATCAATCAATATTGCATTTATAACCCGCGTATCAATCACAAGGCATGCATATAAAAGGCTGTAGCTATTAACTTAACCTGGCGAGTTTAAGCGCCGGGCTAATACTTACGGCACGAATGCCGCAACGGCAGTTTAATAAGCGGTGTTAACTAACGAATATTGGTTTTTTTAGGATCAGGCCTGGCGGCAGGGCGGTAAATCAAGGCCACCTTGCCGATCTCCTGCACCAGATGTGCACCAGTGATGTCACACAGCGCCACCACCAATTCTTTGCGCTCTTCGCGGTCATTGATGGCAAGTTTTACCTTAATCAATTCGTGATCGTTTAAAGCGCGTTCGAGCTCCGCCACAACGCCGTCAGATAGGCCGTTGCCTGCGATGGTGACTATGGGGTTCAGGCCGTGGCCGATGGTGCGGTAGTGTCTTTTGGTTTCGGTGCTTAGGGTCATGGTGGGGTCTACGTACGAGCTTACACAACACGGAACTTCTCAGAATGAGCCAGGTTCCGTAATATGCCGCTATTGTAAACACTCCCTACCCCCTGAGGCTTGCGTTTTTTATGGCCCGTTCCAAAAGTAGCAGTCGCTGGCTACAAGAACACTTCAGCGACCGCTATGTGAAAGAATCTCAAAAGGACGGCTACCGCTCACGCGCTAGTTACAAATTATTGGAAATCCAAGAGAAAGACCGCCTGATCAAACCCGGCATGACAGTTGTGGATCTGGGCGCAGCCCCCGGCGGCTGGTCCCAAGTGGCAGCCCAGTTGGTGGGCTTAAAAGGCTCTGTGCTTGCCACCGATATACTCTTGATGGACAACATCGCAGGCGTTGACTTTATCCAGGGGGATTTCACCGAGGAGTCGGTTTTTAACGCCCTTCTTGAGCGCCTAGGAGAACACAAAGCCGATCTTGTATTGTCGGATATGGCCCCCAATATGAGTGGTATTGCGGGCGTTGATCAGCCCAAGGCTATGTATCTGTGTGAACTTGCGCTAGATATGGCGCGCCATACCCTTAAGCCCGGCGGCGATTTTGTCTGTAAAGTATTCCAAGGCGAGGGTATAGATGAATGGATGAAGCTGTGTCGGCAAGAATTTGTTAAATGCCAAGTGCGCAAACCCGACGCCTCCCGCGCACGCTCGAAAGAAGTCTATTTAGTCGCCAAACAATTTAAAGCACGGTCCAATTAAGGTAAGAAAAACGTAGTTAAGCTGTGGGCGTGTAGTGCTCTAGCGCTATACTCCACTTAGTACACATCCTTGATTTTAGGATATCCGAGGAGATCCTCTTGAACGACATGGCAAAAAATTTAGTGCTCTGGCTGGTAATTGCCGCCGTTTTGTTTTCCGTCTTCCAGAATTTTGGTGGCCGCGATAACAAAGATGAGCTGACCTACTCACAATTTGTACAGGAGGTGCAAACAGACCGCATCGCCGAGGTGCGCGTGGATGGCCAGATGATCATCGCCCGCCGCACGGATAATTCCACCTATACCGTGGTGCGCCCCGACCTTACCGATGACAAATTGATGGATGACCTGCTGGCCCACAAGGTCACGGTAAAAGGCACCGAGCCCCACCGCGCCAGCCTTTGGGAACAGCTACTGGTGGCCAGTTTCCCCATCCTTTTATTTATTGGTGTTTTTGTCTTTTTCATGCGCCAGATGCAAGGCGGTGCGGGCGGTCGTGGCGGCCCTATGAGCTTTGCCAAAAGTAAAGCCCGCCTGCTCGGTGAGGATCAGGTTAAAACCACTTTCGCTGATGTAGCAGGTGTGGATGAAGCCAAAGAGGAAGTCTCCGAGTTAGTCGAATACCTGCGCGATCCGTCCCGTTTCCAACGCTTAGGCGGTCGTATCCCGCGCGGTGTATTGATGTCAGGGCCACCCGGTACGGGTAAAACCCTCCTCGCCAAAGCCATCGCCGGCGAAGCAAAAGTGCCCTTCTTCTCTATTTCCGGTTCTGATTTCGTCGAAATGTTCGTCGGTGTGGGCGCCTCCCGCGTACGCGATATGTTCGACCAAGCCAAAAAACAAGCGCCCTGCATTATCTTTATTGACGAAATTGACGCGGTGGGTCGCCATCGCGGCGGCGGCCATGGCGGCGGCAACGATGAGCGGGAGCAAACCCTCAACCAGTTGTTGGTGGAAATGGACGGTTTTGAAGGCAGCGAAGGCATCATTATCATAGCCGCTACCAACCGCCCCGATGTATTAGACAAAGCCCTCTTGCGCCCCGGCCGTTTTGACCGCCAAGTGTATGTTGGCCTGCCCGATATTCGCGGCCGCGAGCAAATCCTTAAAGTGCACATGCGCAAAGTGCCCATTGATGACAAGGTTGAACCCAGCATCATCGCCCGTGGCACCCCCGGATTTTCCGGCGCCGACCTTGCCAACCTGGTAAATGAGGCTGCCCTAGTAGCCGCCCGTGCTAACAAGCGCCTGGTAGGCGCAGAAGAGTTTGAGCGCGCGCGGGATAAAATCATGATGGGCGCTGAGCGGCGCACCATGGTGATGAGCGAAAAAGAAAAAGTTAATACCGCCTACCATGAAGCAGGCCACGCCATTGTCGGGCGCTTAGTGCCCGAGCACGACCCCGTGCACAAGGTGAGCATCATTCCACGCGGTCGCGCCCTCGGCGTAACCATGTATTTACCCACTGAGGACAAATACAGCGAAAGCAAACGCGGCCTAGAATCCATGTTGTGTTCACTGTTCGGCGGCCGTATTGCCGAAGAATTAGTACTCGGCTTTGATGGCGTCACCACTGGCGCCTCTAACGACATAGAACGCGCCACCAACCTCGCCCACCGCATGGTGACCAAGTGGGGTCTGTCGGAAAAATTAGGGCCACTGCATTACGGCGAAACCGAATCCGGCATTCCGGGCATTGGCACGCCCCACTACTCTGGCGCCACATCAAAACTGATCGACGAAGAAACCCGCCGCATCATTGATGACTGCTATGGCCGCGCCAAACGCATACTGGAAGAAAACCGCGATATTTTGGAAGCCATGAAAGACGCCCTGATGGAGTACGAAACCATTGACTCTGAACAAGTGGACGATCTGATGGCACGCCGCAAGGTGCGCCCCCCACGGGATTGGTCCGACGGCGATTTTGGCGGCCGCAAACCTCGTTCAGAGGCAGCAGAAGAGCGCGACGCTGGCTTGGTCAGCGGCCAAACCAAAGAGGTGTAAGCCCTCCAATCTCCATCTAAAGCCGGTTATACCGGCTTTTTTATTGTCAGTCAGTGGCAGATGCTGGCCCTTTTTAGCGACTCATCATGTTTAAAATACCCCCGAATTTATCAACCCATGCCAATGCCGGGAAGCTCGTGTGAACCTTGCCTGCGGCCGTCGCCTATTGGATTTATCCAGCCCGAAGATTATGGGCATTCTCAACACCACCCCGGACTCCTTTTCCGACGGCGGAGCCCTCTATGAACAGGGCAATCTCAACAGCAGCATCGCCTTAAAAAAAGCCGAGCAGATGCTGGCAGAAGGCGCCGCGCTGATTGATGTCGGCGGCGAATCCACCCGCCCAGGCGCCGCCCCAGTGAGCCTGCAGGAGGAGCTCGACCGGGTTGTGGGCATAGTTGAAATAATTGCCGCACGCTTGGACGTTATTATTTCCGTGGACACTAGTAAGCCTGAAGTCATGCGCGCCGCTGCCGCCGCAGGCGCCGGGTTTATCAATGACGTGCGCGCCCTACAGTGGCCCGGCGCCCTCGAAGCTGCCAGCCAGCTGGATTTACCTATTTGCCTGATGCACAAACAAGGCGAACCGGGCGATATGCAAACTAACCCGAGTTATCGCCATGTGGATCGCGAAGTGCGCGACTTCTTCTACGACAGCATCCAGCGCTGCCGCAGTTACGGCATATCAGCCCAGCGTTTAGTGTTGGACCCCGGTTTTGGATTCGGCAAAACCGATGCCCATAATCTGGACTTATTCAAAGCCCTACCACAGTTTGCGGACATTGGCTGCCCCCTGCTGGTAGGCATCTCGCGCAAATCCATGATCGGGCGCCTACTCGAACGTGAGCTGGCGGAACGGCTGCCGGGCAGTTTAGGCTTTGGGCTGGTAGCCATACAGCGCGGCGCGAAAATATTGCGTGTTCATGATGTGGCGGCCAGCCGAGATATTGTTAAAGTGTATGAATTAACCTGTTGATCTGGAGATAAAACGTGGCACGTAAGTACTTTGGCACCGATGGCATACGCGGGCGAGTGGGCGAAGCCCCCATTACCCCCGATTTTTTCTTAAAACTCGGCTGGGCCGTCGGCCGCGTACTGGCATCAGCCCCTAATGGCAGCCCCGGCCGTGTCCTCATAGGTAAGGACACGCGTATATCAGGCTATATGTTTGAAGCCGCGCTTGAAGCGGGCCTTATAAGCGCAGGTGTTGATGTAGGCTTGCTAGGCCCCATGCCCACCCCGGCAATTGCCTATTTAACCCGCACCTACAAAGCCGCCGCAGGCATAGTCATCAGCGCCTCCCACAACCCCTACACCGACAACGGTATTAAGCTGTTCAGCACCGATGGCACCAAATTACCCGACGAGGTCGAACAGGCCATCGAAGCTCAGTTGGATGCGCCCATGCACATAGCTGAGCGCCTCGGCAAAGCCGAGCGCCTCGAAGATGTGCGGGGCCGCTACATAGAGTTTTGCAAAGGCACCCTGCCCTGGGGCTTTAATTTAAAGGGGCTGGACATGGTCCTTGACTGCGCCAACGGCGCCACCTACCGCGTCGCCCCCGCCGTATTTGAAGAGCTAGGCGCCAAGGTTAAAGTCATCGCCAAAGATCCAGACGGTCTCAACATTAACCTCAACTGCGGCTCCACCAAAATGAAGCTCCTGCAGCAGCAGGTGCTGGAACGAGGCGCTGATCTGGGGATCGCCTTTGACGGCGACGGCGACCGCGTCATGTTTGTAGACAGTACCGGTGATGTTATAGATGGCGACCAATTACTATTTATTATCGCCGCCTATCAACACAAACACGGCGGTGGCTGCCCCGGCGTAGTGGGTACCCTGATGAGCAACTTCGGCTTTGAAGTGGCCCTCTCCCAATTGGGCATACCGCTGCTGCGCGCCAATGTGGGCGACCGCTATGTGATTGAGGGTATGAAAGAAAAAAACTGGTGCCTCGGCGGGGAAAACTCCGGCCACATAGTCTGCAGCGATGTGACGACTACAGGCGATGGCATCATTGCCGCCCTACAAGTCCTGCGCGCCCTCCAAGCCGACGGCCGCCCCTTACACCTCGCCAAACTCGCCATGCAGAAAATGCCGCAGGTCATGATCAATGTGCCTATGGCCAGCAAACAAAATCCCATGGCCAATGCCAGTGTGCAAGCGGCGGTTGCAGCTGCAGAACAGGCTCTTGGTGGCGATGGCCGCGTATTATTGCGCCCATCAGGGACTGAGCCTGTGGTTCGCGTTATGGTGGAAGGCAAACATCCAGATACGGTTGAGCGCCTCTGTCGAGAATTGGCTGAGCAGGTAAAAGAGGCATTGGCCTGATAAAACCCTGGCGCAAGCCAGGGGTTAAGGCTCAAATAGCCGCATTAAAGAGCATAAGAAATTTTCAAATTACACCTCTGCAGCATTGCCATGGTGGGGCTTCTTAGCTAAGATTGCCGCCCGCTCCAGCGAGGGTCGTCGAAAGGCGGGCAGTAGAGACAACAGCGAACTGAACCTACGTGAATAAAAATCGACGCCAGATAGTGATCGGCAACTGGAAGCTCAATGGCAGCATCAGTTCAGTCACTGACCTTTTGCACGAATTGGTATCCGGTTGGGTTGGAGTTCACCAGGCTGAAGTGGTTGTCTGCCCTGCTCATGTGCATTTGCTGCACGCTTATAACGAGCTTGCACAGTCGAATATTGCACTGGGAGGCCAGGATGTCAGCGCATACGACGCAGGCCCCTACACGGGTGATGTTTCAGCGGAAATGCTGCACGATGTAGGTTGCCAGTACGCCATAGTCGGGCATTCAGAGCGTAGGCGCTTTCACTGCGAGACCAACGAACAGGTAGCGCGCAAAGTTGAGCGCGCACAGGCATCCATGCTTGTACCCATTGTGTGTGTTGGCGAGTCATTCGCCGAGCGGCAATCGGGCATGGCTCTGCAGGTAATTGAACGGCAACTATCCGCTGTAATCGACCACTGCGGGGTTGAGCGTTTAGCCAGAGCGGTGGTGGCCTATGAACCGCTTTGGGCAGTTGGTACGGGTGTTACCGCCGCACCGGAGCAGGCTCAGGAAGTTCACGCCTACATTCGCAGCATGCTCGGCAGTGTTGGCATGCTCACCCGAATTGTATACGGCGGCAGTGTAAAAGCTGGCAATGCTAAGGCGCTATTTGCGCAGCCAGATATAGACGGTGCTTTGGTGGGTGGCGCATCGCTGATAGCAAAAGAATTTCTAGACATATGCCAGGCGGCAGAATAAACCTGCCGGGGAATTTAGATGTTAATTGTGTGTAACGAGAGAGATTGATGGAAACTTTTATACTGGTACTGCATGTTGTCATAGCGCTGGCAATTATTGGCTTGATCATGCTGCAGCAGGGTAAAGGCGCCGAGATGGGAGCTTCTTTTGGTTCCGGCTCATCGCAAACCATCTTTGGTGCGGTTGGCAGCGGCAATCTGTTTTCTCGTTTAACCGCCATTTTGGTAGCCGTGTTTTTTATCACCAGCTCTAGCCTGGCGGTTATGTCCAAACACAAATCAAAAATTGACGATCACTTTCTAGCGCCAGCGACTGAAACAGCCCCCGGCACGACCAGTGAAGCTAAAAAAGAAGAAGCTCCAGCAGCCCTGGAAGCAGCTCCCAAAGCTGATGAAAAACCCGCCGATTTGAAACCAGCAGAAGGCGCAGGCGCACTGGAGAACAAATAATTTAAGCCCAAGTGGTGGAATTGGTAGACACGCTACCTTGAGGTGGTAGTGGCAATAGCTGTGCCGGTTCGAGTCCGGCCTTGGGCACCATTTCAAGTATCTGCAAACCCTCATAAGTTCCAAAAAGACAATAAATTCAGTAATCTATATCGAATTTTAGGTGTTTTGGTTCCAGCAAGTTCCTTAAAAGATCATTGCGATCTTCTCCTATCTGCCGCTACATTTGCCGCTACCTCAATTCGTTTTAATTTGGTAGCGGCATCATGGCATTAACAGACCTCTTCGTTCGGCAGATCAAGCCTACAGATAAAGACCAGTGGTTTACCCACGAAAAGAGCTTGCGTCTATTGGTCAAGGCCAGCGGCAGCAAGTATTGGCGTTATCAGTACCGCTACGCCGAAAAGAAAAAGACCCTAGCCTTGGGGGTTTATCCTGAGGTTTCCTTGAGGCAAGCCGGGCAACTTGCAGCGGATGCCCGCAGGTTGCTCGATCAAGGAATTGACCCTGCCAGCCAGATAGCGGCAAAAGCTATCAAAAATGCCGCTACCAAGCTTGCCGCTATCAAGACTGAGGAAGCTGCTAACCAGTTCAGCCAAGTAGCGGCAGACTGGTTTCAATTTGATAGGGGTGCCTGGACGCCAGACCACGCTAATAGGGTTTGGAAGCGCCTCAGTGATAACAGCTTTAGCACCTTAGGCAAGCTGTCGCTCAGCGCTATAACCCCGCAATTGATTATCCAAACCCTCAAAAAAATAGAGGGGCGCGGCGCGCTAGAAGTGGCTACCCGAGTGCAATGTGATATAGGCCGCGTTTTTCGCTACGCTATTCAACATGGCCTAATCACCTACAACCCATGCTCAGACCTAAAAGGCGTTATCAAACCTTCCAAAGTAGAGCATCGCCCTTCACTCCCCAAAGCCGAACTACCCACTTTTTTATCCGCGCTGGAGGCTACCCCGCCATAGGCCGCAAGATCACCCAACTGGCCATCAAGCTGCTATTACACACCTTCGTGCGCTCATCAGAATTGCGCGAAGCTAGATGGTCGGAATTTGAGTTGGATGCCGGGTTGTGGCGGATACCTGGAGCCAGGATGAAAATGAAAACCGAACACCTAGTGCCACTCTCCCGCCAAACCCTGGCCATATTGGATGAACTGCGCCCAATCACAGGTCAATATGAACTGCTATTTCCTAGTGAGCGCTCGCGTTTGGATGCCATGAGTGACAACACGATGCGCAAGGCCATATTCACCCTAGGTTGGGACGGCAACACGCCAGGCAAAAGCAAAGCCGTACCCCACGGATTCCGCGCCACCGCCTGCTCCATCCTGAACGAGGCCAACTTCAACCCTGACGCGATTGAGCGCCAGCTTGCCCACGTTGAACGCAATGGAGTTAGGGCCGCATATATTCACCATGCGCGCTACCTAGAAGAGCGTGCCACCATGATGCAGTGGTGGAGTGATTTTCTCGATAAACAAAAAGCGGTCGGGGGGGTGTGATGGCCTCTAGTATCGACGATGCACAAAAACGAGCGGCAGTGGCGGCAAAAAACATTCGCTTTCTGATGGGGCTCGCAGAGCAGCTTGACGGCGTGATGCTCCCTGGCCGGGCAGATATGGAGAATACAGAGTGGGCAGTGGAAGCCTTAGAAACATTCAGTCGCTACGGCAACCTAAGTGAAGCATTTGGGGTAAAAGCACCAAGGAAAAACAAAACTGGAATAAAGTCAGCAGCAAATAAAAATGCGGAAGGGAGGCAGGAGCGGGACACAGAAATACGCGATCTTTGGTGTTTATCAAGAATGCTCGAGGCTGTAAAACAGGCGGAATTAAGCGCGTCCCAAGCGGCAGCTAAGGGTGAAAAAATAAAAGTCGTGATAACCGAAATTATTAAGGGTGTTGCCAGCGATATTGCGCAAGATGAGGAATTCAAACTAAAAGCCGGGATTGGTGAGCCGCCATCGGTATCTCTCCTTATGAAAATCTGGGGGGAAAGAAAAAAACCTTTTAAAAAACAATAACATAATAAAATCCACAACAATTAACTCTAGTTAGTAGTTGCGGAATCTAGAACCCTTAATTTTGTAGTATTCCGATGCGCACCAAAGCGCTACATTGGAAGCTAGCCCATGATCTTAAAAAAGTCCCTACTCGCAGAATCCCCGCAAAAACCCTTACCAATAATCAGTTTACCCGAGACCGGCCTCTTAGCCGTTAGGCACTTTGTCAGTATCCCCGGCATTCAAATTGGCGCAATACCTGTAGCGCAAAGTACATGGCTTAAATGGGTCGCTGATGGACTTGCGCCGAAGCCAATTAAATTGGGCAAGCGTGTAACAGTTTGGAGGGCCGAAGATTTACGCGAATTCGCTGAGAAATTAAGCCTTGGCACCTCCAATGGAGGTGTTACCAATGAAAAATAATTCACATTTTTTTATCATTACACCTGCGGATTTTCCTCAAAAAGCCAACCCCGTTAAGCTCAAAAAATTTTATTTACCCCTTAAACTTAGAGTATCTTGGCTTAAACGGTTAATTGTCGGCGCCGGATTGAAAGGGATTATTACTAGAGAAAATGCCCACACTCTAATCAATCATTCTGGGCTGCGCCATGAATAGTGCAGTCCAACACTTCAAAGACGCCATGACCCAGCGCAACATCATCCCACCGCAGGATTTAATCGCCGACGGTAATATCCACCGCTGCGATACGACGGGTAAAAATGGCAAGGGCGATGCTTCTTACTTACTTCATTTGGACAGTTACCCAGCGGGCGGGTTTGAGAATCACCAAGATGGGAAAGGCTGGGAAAATTGGCGCGCGGATACAGGGCGCCCCCTCACCCACGCCGAGGAAGCAATACAAAAAGCCAAGACGGAAGCCTCGCGGCGAAAGCGTGACGCAGACCAAGCCGCACGCAGGCAAGAGGCACAAGAAAGCGCCAATCTGTTGTGGAGTAACGCGCATTCTTGCGCTGAGCATGGGTATTTGAAGCTTAAGGGTGTTCTCGCATACAAAGTAAATACCATGGCCGCCAATACAGCGCGGGGGTTTATCCCCAATCTTTCCCGTAAGCTGGTAGGTAATCTTTTAATCATTCCCATGCGAGACACTGGCGAGGTGCTGCAATCCCTCCAATTCATCACCAGCGAGGGAGTAAAGCGACCTTTAACAGGCGGGCGAAAACAGGGCTGTTATCACAGCATAGGCAGACCAGATGGGGTGCTGTGCATTACGGAAGGCTACGCCACAGGGGCGAGTATCCACCAAGCTACTGGGCATGCTGTCGCAGTGGCGTTCGATTCCGGAAACCTGCTCCCAGTAGCTAACGCTTTAAGGCAAAAATTTCCCACGCTAAAACTGGTGATCTGTGCCGATGATGACACCAACACCCCTGGCAACCCAGGCTTAACCAAAGCGACAGAAGCTGCCAAGGCTGTAGGTGGGCTAGTTGCTCTGCCTGATTTTGGCAAAGCGCGGGGTGAGCGTGATACGGACTTTAACGATCTGCATAAAGCTCAGGGCGAGAGCGCTGTGGCGCGGTGCATTAATGCGGCCATATCCAAGGCGGCACACAACACCACCCGGAGCCCCAAGGTTATATTAACGCCACTGAGCGATGTTGATTCGGCGCCTATTAACTGGTTATGGAAAGGCCATTTAGCTAAAGGAAAGCTGACCCTAATTGCAGGTCAGCCCGGTGTGGGTAAAACCACTTTAGCCCTGAATTTTGCCGCCACCGTTTCTCGTGAAGGCGCTTTTCCTGATGGCACTCGATGCGCCCGCCATAACGTCATCATCTGGAGCGGTGAGGATGATATTGCAGACACCCTCAAACCGCGTTTAGAAGCCGCAGGTGCTGATATGGGGCGTGTCTATGTCTTAAGCGGCACCACCTCCGACGGGAAGCCGAACATCTTTAATCCGGCGAAGGATTTAGGCTTGCTGTCTGACGCAATTAATGAAATAGGTGGCGTAGGCATGATCATTATTGACCCGCTGATGAGCGCGATCTGTGGCGACTCAAACAAGGTCGTAGATGTTCGCACCAGCCTACAACCCTTGGTTGATCTTGCCGTCACACAGCATTGCACCGTAGTGGGAATTACCCACCTAAGCAAAGCCTCGCAAGCCAAGGAAGCCATTGAGCGTGTTATAGGCTCCCAAGCTTTTGTTGCAGTAGCCAGGATCGTCTTATTAGCTGGACGAACCAGTGATGATCGGTGTGTATTCGGGGTTGCCAAATCAAATATAAGCAGGTGCGAAGGAGGGTTTTTTTATAGCGTAGAGCCGACAGTGGTCAGTCAAGAGATAGAAACCAGCAGAATTGTCTGGGGGGAAGCATTTGATGATCAGGTCGGTAGCCATCTATCTACAGTTGGTGGGGTAACAACAGAATCACCTGCCGCTGGTGCTGTATCAGAGTTGCGCGAGCTGCTGAGTGACGGTGAGCGCGAATACTCAGAGATTCAACGGCTTATGCGGGGTAAGGGGTATTCTGATAAACAAATTCGCACCGCTAGGGATAAGCTTGGTGTGGTGTTCCGCAAGGAAGGACGGCGAGCGCATTCTAAAACGTTTTGGCGGCTGCCTGATGGGCACCCAAATGATACCGTTTTCTCAAGTGATGCCCAAAATTCAAGTGATGCCCACTCTAAAGCAAGGGCATCACTTGGAAAAAGGGCATCGCTTGAATTTGAGGGCGTACAATTTGATCAAATAGCGAACGATTTTAACGATGATGAGGCCTGCCTATGAATGCGAAGCTTCTATTGGATCAGCTCACCCAAGAAAATGTGCGTGTATTTGTGGATGGTGAAAACCTTAGGTTGATCTACCCCAAAGGATGGGGCACACCGGAAAAAATGGCCAAGCTCAAACCCTTTAAATCGGAGTTGATAGCATTAGTTAAAGCGCGTCCACGGACATTAGTTTGGTCGGTAGAGGTGGATAGGCACAATATCACCGTGATTGACCCGCACTTTCACTCGCCAGCTTCTATGCAACGATCAATGGAGGGACAGTTCGGAGCGGATAGGGTAGGCAGCGTGCGATTGCGGAAGCCGACACCATGATTGGCAGAGAATAAATAAAACGTTCTATGTTTTTATTTTGATGATCTTCGCCTACATGTGTAAACCGCTTCCGGCTGCGAGGAATGGGGTTTGGGGCAACGCCCCAAGATCTTGGGAGTCGGCGGGTAGCGTGGCAGTGGCAATTAAAAAGCGGCTAAAGAAAAATAAAAACCCCAGTTAGGTGACTGGGGTTGGAAGGAGTTCAAGCTGTTTTTTCAAGGTCTCTAACCCCCTTGGTTAACCGTCACCAGTTGGTTTTATATTTACAGGGGTAAACTACTGCTAATTTTAGATTTAGCTGTTTTTGTAAATTATATTTTTCTTTTGGTAGCTGAAATGATGTGTATTTAATAAATGCAGAAACCTTTTCACCTGGAGCTATGTTTAAAAGACACAGCGGACAGAATCCTTCCTCAAATTCTTCAATATCATATTTGGTATCGCCCACGCTTAAAGATATTCTCCCACGGCCACCATCTATATTGCCTGCAGGGTTTGGCCAGTTTCCACGAGGAATACAAACATTCTCTTTTAATTTGTTTGTAAAACTCAAAACTACCCTATCGTTTTCGGGATCGTCCTCAAGCTGGTACTCAGCGTCGATACTTCTAGGCTTGTTGAAGGCACAGCCATTAATAGATACAAGCAAAGCTATTATTAATATCTTAAGCATTAGTTTGGATACACCATTTGCATTAGGCTGTCTGGATTTGACGATGCTGCATTTGTCCCTTGAATTAAATCAAATCGCTCTCCTGTGGCGCCCGGTTCGCCTTTGTATACTCTTATACCGTCAACGAAGGGGGTGTCTCTTAGACGTGCTCCCGGGCCGTGCAATGATTCATGTCCAATTGTCCATGCGCCACTAAGCATAGATCCCCAGGCTTTATTGTTGTCCATAACTACATTGACGACATTTGGATTTGAATCTTTTACCCACCCACCAACTCCCTCACTTCTACGATCAGCTTTAGCTTCCGCAGTCGTCTTGTTGTTTGCGACGGTCGTTTGACTGCGAAGATTAGCTGCTCCAGCTCTTAGATTTTTTGCTGCAATCATCAAACTATCGGCCTTTCCGCCTTCAAGTTTGCCTGCTTTTGCTTCTAACTTATTCGCAGTCTTGTCCATATCCTTAGCTGCTTTTTGCTGTGCCTTATCAAATTTCTTCCACTGATCTTCTGTCCACCCACTTCCTTGACCATACATTCCCGTCGGATCTGTTCGGTTAATTGGATCATTTCCAACATAGGAGTAGAGATCCATATCATCTTTGTACCCAATCGGTGTTCCTACGCCCGATCGTACCTTAACCCCGCTACAGCCCAAGCCCCGCAACGCTTCCAGAGCCACACACCTCAACGCCGGGCGAGTTTAACAAGTCACAACCCCCAAT